>PDWI01007945.1_pt1 | contig 12662 bp, 12 predicted proteins | sample 1430891 | NCBI WGS metagenome assembly PDWI01 (sample SAMN01162508, study PRJNA174530) | Oral metagenome, whole genome shotgun sequencing project. | biome: Marine environment; feature: Marine mammal; material: Swab sample of the gingival sulcus; isolation source: swab sample of gingival sulcus... | reverse complement strand
GTTAAAGAAGAGCATCCATCAAAGAATGCTTCCAATGTATATACATTGGAAATATTCCAGTCGTTTAAATCTATAGCAGTAAGCGAAGAACAATTATTGAGTATTCTTCTCATTGCAGTAACATTTGAAGTATCCCACTTGCTAATGTCCAAACTTGTAAGTGAAGAACAATCTTTAAAAATTCCGTCCATTCTAGTAAGACTAGAAGTATCCCACTTGCTAAGATCCATACTACTTAGTGAGGAGCAGTTTAAGAACATTTCCTCCATAGTAGTTACCTTAGAAGTATCCCATTTACTGATATTTAAATTGTCTAATGAAGTACAATCAGCAAACATTCTAGTCGTTTCCATAAGACTGCCAGTTCTCCACCCTCTGGCATCGATATTAGTTAAAGAGCTACATCCACCAAATAAACCATACATACTGGTTACATTAGAAGTATCCCAGCTGCTGACGTCTAAATCAGTAAGCTTACCGCATCCATAAAACATGTCGCGCATTTCGTTAACGGCTGATGTATCAAGCTTATCAAAATTCTTAATTGTTTCTAATCTTATATATCCATCGAATAATTTACTTGTAGTCCCCTTTGTAATTATATTACCTTCTAACACAATTGTTTCAACTTCACTTTTGAAATTAGCATCCCATGCTTTCGGTATCGGATTAGGAAGTTCACCTGCAGAAAAACGAAGTTCCCTGGTAGCGTCAGTATATTTATAACGAACCGAACCTAAATAACCAATTTCATCACTAGCACCAAAAGATAGTGTACACAGTGAGAATATCGTTATAATCGAAAAAATCATAACTGCAAAAACTAACATATTCTTTCTATTCATATCTTCCTCCTCCCTATTCAATCAACTTCTTGAATAATTACATATTCATAGTACAATTTTATTATAACATAAAATAATTTTAATTTTAATATATTTTACTTTATTTATATAGTTTAATGTTTACTATTAAATAAAACTTATTATACGTGAAATTATAATGATAAGTTTCAGGATATAAATAAAATAAGAAGCCATCTTAGATAGCTTCTTATTTACATTTTGTCTATTATTTATAAATTAGGCTTTACCCTAGGACCAAAGGCTCTCTCATACTCTTTTGCTATTTGTATGAGTTTTTTATCTTCATAAGGCCTTCCAAGTATTTCAAACCCAACTGGTACTCCAAGTGGTGCATCTTCGTTTGCACTACTAAATCCAGCTGGCATTGCAATGGAAGGGAAGCCTGTTACTGAAGCAAGCACTCCATTTCTCTCAAGTTGAGATTTTCCTGCCTTGCAGACTAATTGTTGTTGATGAGGATATACAAGCCCTTCAATTTTATTTTCTTCAAATATGTGAAGAAGTTTAGTAACTAGTTCTTTCGCTTTTTTTCTTCTCTCTACATATTCTTCTGAGCCCTGTTCTAATTTCGATGCTTTCATTAAATTTTCTTTGATACCTTCGTGATGTTTTCCACTCTCAAGGATTTTTTCAATTGTGTCATACTTAACAGAATTGGACTTAAGATATTCTTCTAAATCTGCTTTTAAATCATATAGATGAACGCTCACATTGGAAGATAAATATACAGAATCAATGTTATCATCTATTTCGACAATCTCTACTCCGAGTTTCTTAAATCTTTCAACAGCAGAATTAACAGCGACATTTACTTCTTCATTCTCTTCCTTTTTGCCAAATAAAGATTTTAGTAAACCAAGTTTCTTACCCTTGATTCCGCTGTAATTTTTAAAGCGTTTGAGTAGATATGATGAATAGGTGGCTTCATCTTTCTCGTCATATCCTCTCATTGCATCAAACATAATCTCAAGGTCATCCACATTTTTCGCCATAGGACCAGCTGTATCCTGAGTAAGTGAATACGGAACTATTCCTGTAGCACTTAAAAGTCCCAACGTTGGTCTTAAACCATAAAGGCTATTGGCACTAGAAGGTGATCTCACTGAATTGATAGTATCAGTTCCTATTCCAATCATTGCAAAGTCACATGCAAGACCAGCTCCAGTTCCACCACTTGATCCACCAGGAGTTCTGGTAAGATCATAAGGATTGTAAGTCTGACCAAGAATAGAACTTATCGTTTCTCCCCATATTGCAAACTCATGTAGGTTTGCCTTAGCTATAACCAAAGCTCCTTGCTTTCTAAGGTTTTCTAAAATAAATGCATCTTTTCCTGAGTTAAAGTCCTCTAAACTCTTACTCCCAGCAGTAGTAGGCATATCCTTAGTTTCAATATTATCCTTCACAAGTACAAAAACACCATGCAGTGGCCCCACAAGACCGTTTTCCTTTAAATGTTTATCCATTTTCTTTGCTTCTTCTCTAATGCTTGGATTTACCGCTATTATGCTATTTATTTTCTTATCATATTTTTCGATTCTTTCTAAAAAATAATCGAGTAATTTTTCAGTAGAAAGCCTTCCCTCAAGTAAGGCTCTATGATATTCCTTAATACTAATTTCAGTTAAATTCATGTTTACCTCCTAATATAATAATATCACCTCTTATAATTTATTCATTATAAATATGATACAAAAAGCTATTTTTTATAAAAGCCAATAATCTGAAAAATAACAATCGAGATTATAATTATTAACAAAAACGGTGTAATAGTAGTTAGATTATTTGATATTCCACTGGCTTTAAAGAGAGATAATGATCTCCTAAGATTGTCATCCATCATTCTACCTAAAACCACTCCTAAAACAAGTGGCGCCACCGGATAATTCTTTTCTCTCATAAAAAAGCCTAAAATTCCAAAAATAAGCATTACATATACGTCAAATACTCTATTTCTTATGGAATAAGACCCTACAATACAGAGTACTATTATAATCGTGTTTAAAATTGCAGGATTTACTTTTAACAACTTTGCTACTCTAGGAGCTACAAATATACCTAAGATAAGTAAAAATATACTGCCAATTATTCCAGCGGATATAATGGAGGAAAACAAACTCAAGTTTGTACTTATAAAAAGTGGTCCAGGATTTAAACCATGTACTAAAAATACTCCGAGTAAAACTGCTGTCACCGCATCTCCTGGAATTCCTAGTGATAACATTGGAATAAGTGCTCCTCCTACACATGCATTATTCGCACTCTCACTGGCAACTAGACCCTCTATTGAACCTTTTAAGTATTCATCCTTTTCTTTAGAGGTTTTCTTTCCAAATGCATATGATATCTGAGAAGCTACTGGCCCTCCAGCTCCAGGAAGTGCCCCTATAAGAGACCCAATGGCTGAATAAAGTAAACTCTTTTTAAAATACTTAGATAAATCTGTAAATTTAATATTTACCTTTTTGATTTCAATATTATCGACTTTTTCCCTTCCATTATATATGTTAACCATCACTTGAGAAATTCCAAATATCCCTATTAATATTGGAACAACTGAAAATCCACCATTTAATTCATATATACCAAAAGTGAGTTTTGGAAGTCCTGAAATGGAATCTATTCCGACAAGACTTAATATAAGTCCTATACAGGCAGATATATATGTTTTTATTTTGTAGTTTGAGATAGCTCCAACACTGAAAAAGGAAATAACTGCAAGTAAAAAATAATCAATAGGTGCAAAGCCAATAGCTATTTTTGAAATAAACTTTGCCAAAAATGCAAGTGCTATAAATCCAAAAAAGGTTCCCACAAAAGAATAAACACAGGAATATCTTATCGCTTCATATGCTCTACCCTTCTTCGCAAGAGGATAGCCTTCAATTACTGTAACTATTGATGAAGGCGCACCTGGGATATTAAGTAATATTGCACTAATGGACCCTGCAAATACTCCGACCACATATACACCCATTATCATCGAAATCGCATCCGACGAATTCCAAGAATAAGTAATAGAAACCAAAAGAGAAGTAGCCATGGTTACTGATAGACCAGGAAGCGCTCCTATGAGAAGCCCCGATAGCGCTCCTAAAAAAACAAATAATATAAGCCTTACATCAAATAAACCAATAAAAACATCAAATAAAAAATCCATAAATCAACCTATCATTACCTTAAAAGCAACTATGAAGATATAATACATTACTAGACTTGAAGAAACAGAGACTATAAACAGTAAAACCGGTTTCTTATAACCAAATAAATAGCTGAGTATAAATATAAAAGCACTGGTAAGCAGTATGAAATTAACCTTATCTATAAGTACAACGTATAAAAATATAATTATAAAAGGAATTAAAAAAGTAGTATACTTTCTTTTATCTGTCGAATTCTTATTACTGACAATACTAAGTGAACTTAATATAAGCAGAACAAAACCCAACATAAAAATGAATAAATACTCAGATAGATACCAATTAGGTGAACTAAAGAAGCCAGAAATATAAGTTTTGACAATAAGAAAAATACTTACGATTAGAAGTATTATACTTTCAAAGTTAATTTTCCTCATTTATTCTCTCTATTCCAAATTTTTCAGGTGAGTACTTGCTAGCTCCTGAATCATATAACATCCAGCAAATTGTAGATTCCCACTTTTTAAAGAAAGAAATCACTTCTTCCTCACTTTCATACTTATCATATAATGTTTCTATGCTATTATCTCTTACAAAATTAATCCATTTCTCATCTTTCACCGATTCTCTCGCAGCTTCTTTAAGTATCTTTTTTACATCTTCAGGTACATTTTTGTTTACCTGTAGTGAGAGTGGAGTGAATGGTAAATCTAAGTACTTTGATGCTTCTGGAAGTACCTCAACTACAGTTTTAACATCTGGATACTCTAATAGTCTCTCAGAAGAAAATACCCCTAGCAGTTTTAAGTCTCCGCTTTTTATGTATTCTTTAACGGTAGAAAAGTTAGAATTTGTAAAATCAACCTGGCCTCCCATAACAGCCAGTATACAGTCCATTCCTCCTGAATAGGATATGAGATTCATATCCATTCCCAGTTTATTGTATATAATGCTCTGAACGTGGCCGCTTCCGCCAGGTCCAGTATAGCTCATTGAAACATTTTTACCATCTTTCATAGCACCCAAAAGCGATTCTAAAGTCTCAAACTTAGAGTCCTTAGACACTACAACCACTTTGGGATCATTGGCTACTGCCATAATGGTACTAAAATCAGAGTAGCTCTTATCAGAAAGACCCATTACTCTCTGAGTTCCTAGAGAATCAGCTGAGAATAAAAGTGTATATCCATCTGCCTCAGCATCATATGCCTGTATTGTCCCAACAGATCCAGATGCTCCCGACTGATTCACTATTACAACCTCTTCTCCAAGCGCTTTAGAAAAAGGTTCTGCAAAATGCCTAGCAACATTATCAGTAGTTCCACCTGCACCATATGGAACAATTATTGTTATATTTCTACTTGGATAATCACTAGCTTTATCCGTACATGAACTAAAGATTATCATTGTACACACAAGTATTAGTATTAAGATTATTTTCTTCAATTTCTCCTCCAAATTATACCTTGAATTATAAATAGTAAGATCCCATTTGTAAAGGAGTTAAGAAAAAAATAGTACTTTTTGCATTTATGTGTTGGGGTGTTCGCAAAATAGTAAAAAAGAACAACATCCTTATCCCGGATGTTGTTTCTTTATATTAACTATTTAATATTCCTTTTATTTATATAGAGATATATTAAACCTCCAACTAGAACCAATAATGTGAATGATAGAAATAAAAACCAAAATGAAACTACTACATGTTTGAATGTGTCTGTGAATAGAAACATAAATAATGCGCCTATTAAAAAAATAATTACTGTTAGGTATACATATTTAAATATATTTTTTGTTTTTTTATGACTTTTAAGAAAATTATCTTCTTCATCTTCGCTAATTAAGTAATCAATATTAATTCCATAAAGTTTACTTATCAAAATTAATTTTTCAGTAGATGGAATAGAGCTATTCATTTCCCATCTAGAAACAGCTTGTCTAGTTACATTTAATTTTTCAGCGAGTTCCTGTTGAGTAAAACCATTTTTCTTCCGTAATTGAAACAATTTTTCATGTAATTTCATTTTATCCCCCTTTCACTTATACCATTCTTTTTAAATTATTTAAACCATATTCACTTATCATTTAAGCAATTTACAGTTGCGTTTTTAATTTTAAAAAAAATCCTGAATTGGAACCATAATTTTTTAACAAATCCTTATTCGGTAACTATCAAGCGAATATTTATATGTTTTCTCCTGTTTACCTTAGATTATTAGCACCTAGCAAGCTTCTTTCATGCGTTTAGTACATTGTACTATACTTAAAAAAATGTCAAGTTTTATTTGTTTCTTTAATAAATGATGTTTAAATTAGTAACAGGTAGCTTTCCTACTTTGCTATCTTTCTTTCAAAATTGTCTAAAAACTCAAGTATTATAAATTGACATAACTTTTAGCATATGGTAACTTATAGATAGCTTATGCTAACTATAAAGGGAGGTTACTATGAGCATTGTAATAATTGGTGGCCATGAGAGAATGGAATCAAAGTACAAAAAACTATGTAAATCTTATGGATATAAAGCCAAAGTTTTCACAAAAATGACTCCAAATTTAGAACGCCAAATAGGAAATCCCGATTATATTATATTATTTACTAGCACAGTTTCCCATAAGATGGTAAACTCTACTATGAAACAGGCCAATAAAATCAATTGTGATATCACAAGATGTAGTAGCTCAAGTGCGAATGCACTTGAAGAGGCATTGAAATGTTTTTACTGTGATAAAAAAGATAAATGCATGGTTAGAAAGGGATATAAATCGGGTATAAAAATATAAGAAATTTTTGGAGGTGTTTATGAAGGCAGCAGTAATTTATTGGAGTGGTACAGGAAATACCGAGATGATGGCAAATGCTATAGTTGAAGGTGCAAAAGAAGGTGGAATTGAAGTAGAACTTTTCGAAGTTACTGAGATAACTCCTGAAGATGCTTTAAAATACGATGCGCTTGCTCTTGGTTGTCCTGCAATGGGAGATGAGGTTCTTGAAGAGTATGACTTTGAGCCTTTCTTTGCAGATTTAGAGAAGAGTCTAGGTGGACATAAAGTTGCTATATTTGGTTCTTATAGTTGGAATGATGGACAGTGGATGAGAGATTGGTATGCACGTACTGAAGAATCTGGAGCTGTTTTACTTCAAACTGAAGGATTAATGGCATATGACACACCAAACGATGAAGATTTAGCTAAATGTAAAGAACTCGGAAAATCACTTAAATAGATAGTTATTTAGAGAAGCGCAGAGTTTACTCTGTGCTTTTTGTTATTTTGAGGCAATATGGATTATAAAAAAGAAGATATCTTAAATATTTCAAATATACTAAGTGTTTTTAGAATAATTTTAGTTCCGATTTGGGTGTATTCATACTTCAAATCGCCAAATAATATTATTCCTATTATCATTCTCTTTCTATCAGGATTCAGTGATTTTTTAGATGGTTATTTAGCAAGAAAGTACAATCTAATAACTGAAATAGGAAAACTTCTTGACCCCGTTGCAGATAAGCTCACTCAGGTATCGGTAAGTCTAGTTCTTTGTATAGACTTCCCTATCTTTATTTGGGCGGTTATTTTATTTGTCATAAAAGACGGATTTCTTTTAGTTAGCGGTTGTATCATGCATAAAAAGAAAAACAGAAGAATTGATGGAGCTAAATGGTATGGAAAAGCTCTAACTGTTCTTTTTTATATGGTAGTGGGGTTCTTACTCGTATTTAGGAATTTAGAGACCACTACAGTAAACTCAATAGTGATAGTTTTTGAAGTACTTATATTTATAGTGTTTATTCTTTACGTTAAAAAAGTCCATGAGATATGGACTTCTTAATCATTTATCATTTTAGCAATTAATATAAGAATAATTGCTCCCACAGTTGCAACAACTATACTGTAAAAGTTTATTCCAGTTACTCCACTTTCTCCAAAGTATTCAAAGACGTAACCACCTACAACCGCACCAATAACACCAGTGAGGAGCTTAGGGATAAGACCACCCTTTCCTTTTCCAATTATTTTCTGTGCTATCCAACCTGCAATTAATCCTACAACTATCCAAGATACTAAAGTCATATTACCTCCAATTTAAAATATATTGAAATATAGTAAAACTATTATTCCAAGTACAATTCTATAATACCCAAAAACAATAAAAGAATGTTTTCTTATGTAAGACATTAAAAATCTTATTACAACTGTACTTGTAATAAAACTCACCAAACATCCTACTGCTAATACTACAAATTCAGTTGATGTAAATGATATTCCAATCTTTAGAAGTTTAAGCAAACTCGCTCCAAACATTACTGGAATAGCAAGAAAAAATGTGAATCTGGCAGCTAAATCTCTTGATAACCCTATTGAAATACCTCCAAGTATAGTGGAACCAGATCTTGAAGTTCCAGGAAATACAGCTGCTATAACCTGATAAATACCAACTATAAATGCATCCCTATAAGTTATATCCTCTAACTTCGTTTTTTTATAAACTTTACCTTTATTTTTCTTTTCAGTTACTATAAAAGCAACCCCAAATACGATAAGAGCAATAGCTACCGTATAGTAATTATATAAATATTTAGTAATATAGTCCTCAAAAATAATTCCAATTACCGCAGCAGGTATACAAGCAAATATGATTTTAAACCAAAGTGAAAATACATCTTTTCTTATTGAGAATCCACCCTTAAACTTAAACGGAAAAATGGTATTAAAATATAGTACAACAACAGCTAGTATTGCCGCCAGCTGTATTACAACCAAAAATAGTTCCCAAAAAGATTCAGACACATTTAACTTAACGATTTCTTCCAAAATAATCATATGTCCTGTACTACTTATTGGGAGCCATTCTGTTACTCCTTCAATAATTCCAAATATAATAGATTTAATTATTTCCATAAAACCTCTTTCTATAATTTATTAAGAAGAGCTTCTTTATAGCTCTCATCCGAATCAAATTCAAGCATCCAGTTTACATTTTCGGGATTCAAGTGCATGACATCCACAAGCTCTCCATCTTTATTAATTGCTAGTATTGCCTCACCGTCCTGAGAATCACTCCAATCCTTTATTACCAAATGGTATTTTTCATTAAATACCTCTCTGGTAAGTTTTTCAAGTCTTTCTCTATCCGATATATATTTTTCATGATCAGCCTTTGGAATCATAAAAGAATCAACTTTTATAAACTCCTCTTTAATGGTCATCTCCTGGTTGCTCTCAATAATCTTATTCTTATTCCAATCTTCTTCAAGAATAGAATACATATGAAGATCCATATATTCACCAGATTTGCTCAGTGCTGCTTCTCTCAGATTTCCCTCATATTCCATTCCTGCTTTTTTCATAACCTTAGCCGAAGCATCGTTACCATCTAAATGCACAGCCATAACCCTATGCATATTTACGCTCTCAAAAAGAAAATCTAAAACACCATGTAGAGCTTCTGTTGTATAGCCTTCATTCCAGTAATCATCGCTCAGTGCAAATCCCATTTCCGCGCTGTGATTTACTGGGTGTATGTTTCCACAACTTATAGAGCCTATTACTTCATCTTCAAGAGTAATTGCCCAGACATAGTATTTAGGATTTGAATAATTGCTCGTAACCGTCTCTAAAAACTCGACCGTTTCATCCAGACTTTCATGTGTTCTCCACGCTAGAGTTTTAGTTACTTCATCACGACTAGCCCAGTTGTCAAACATTTCATTTGCATCTTCTACTTTAAATCTTCTGAGCACAAGTCTATCTGTTTTTATCTCTACACTTCCCTTATGTCTAAGCCTCTTTTCAAGCTCATAATTAAGGAAATCATCTACACTTTCTACTATCTCTTCTATTGAAAAGACACAAATTTCTTCAACTGTATATTTCTTTAAAAGATATCGTATATATCTTCTCGCTATATAGTATCCAACATCATAGAGTTCAAAGTCTTTTCCCCACTTAGGAAAAAAATATGATGTACTTCTTCCCTCGTTTAAATTTTCTCTCAGTTCAGTTATTAACGTATAGTAATTTTCTATACAGAATATATCAAATTTGAAGCCCCATTGTCCTCTTCCATTTAGAAGTTTTTCACCAAAATAGCTGGCAAAACCTTCGGTATATAAACTCCAAGATGATTTCTTTAGATCATCGTCGTACTCATCCCTGAAAATCCTACCTCCCATCTTATCATGAACAAAATGAGCAATTTCATGAGAGATAAGTACATCAATATCGTCACACATCTCAAATTCAACTATTTTTTCTGCAGATAAAAATACGGTATTGGCACCAGCCGTTCTAAGAAATTCAGCTGCATCAGTACCATAACCTAAAGAAAATACAATTGCGACATCAACTTCTATATTGAATACACTCGATATTCTTTGTTCCCATCCCTCCGTTTTTTCTAGAAATTTCTTATGGACGTTTTCAAGCTTATCAAAATCTTCAGTCAAGAGGTTAATGATATTATCTTTTATTTCCTCATCAAACTCATCTTCATAATTTGATGCAATACTTTCATAAAAAGTGTCAGAGTATTGTCTGAGATAATCTTCATATAGATCATAAAATTTATTTGGAGTTTCTAATACTGACTCCCTGAGAGTCAATATTCCATCAAATGTATCAATTATTTTAATGTTAGACATCTAAAATCTCCTTTATAAATTCACCAACACCATCTTTCCAAGACATGCTTTCAAAATGCTTAATAAATGCTGTAATACCTACTTCATCATATCTATATTTCGTTAAAAATTTCTCCATAACTTTATCAAACATCTCTCTCGACATAAACTCTTCTAGTTTATGAAGAAAATACTCAGCAAATAAGGCTTCATTCCCACTTCTCAGTTCACTCAAAGAACTATAACCTTCATACATTTTTAATTTTTCCTCGTGATAGACCTCATATTCTTTCCTACTAAATACCTCTGTAAGAACTCTACTATTAAAGTAATCATACATTCCCTTTTTAAATAGATAATCGGAATCAATTGAATTAACTCTCCAGAAAGCCTCTATATACATCCTAGAAATCTTATCAAAGTTTATAAATTCCTTTATTGAAGAGCCGTCGAAAAACATTGTTCTATTTATAAATTTATTTCCAATATAATCTGTAACATCGACATATTTTATTTTCTTTGAAAAATCACCATTTCCAAAATGTCTCTTCATATAGTCGCCTGTACTCCTCAAAACTCTATCCATCAAATCAAACTTATTAAATGAGCTTAAATAGTGGAGCTCTCCTGATATGATTCTTTCTTTCATGTATTTACCTATTAATAGAACAAAGTCATCTTCTCCATCAAAGAAATACTTGATACCATTATTACTTTTTTCTGTTGTTACAAGCTGGTCGCTAGAAATAACTGAGATATTACTGCTGGCAACTAGGCTTAAATTTCTAATTCTCGGATTTTGTCCTTCAAATACAGGATATGAATAATCAAAGTTTGAAAAACAATACAGAGGTACACCTTTTGTACATTCTCTTAAAGCTCCCTCATATTCAAAAATATATTCGTGAGCATCAGGCATAGTGTACTTAGCTACCTCCAAATCAATATCCTCTCTAAAATTAAAAGCATCAACGCTATCACCATCCGCACTAAAATTTGTGATATTAAACCTCTTACTCAAAAGCATATTATTGCTAGATAATTCCCAAGACTTAAGAGATACTTCTATTTTCATAGTTGAAAAGGTACTGTTAAAATTTATATTGATTTGCATTTTATCCTCCAAAACTACTAAACTATTTATAATACTATCATAATTATATGGTAAATATCTATATTATTCAAAAACAAACTTATATAAATAGATATTATTATAAATTTATCAAAAAAGCATCTTCAATAAAATAGCCCTAATAACTAGCTAGTACTAGATAATAGAGCTATTTAATTTATTATTGCTGAGCCTTATTTGTTTTGATAACATAAATGTAAAACCCAGATAACACAAAAATTAAACCTAAGTATAATTGATAGATACTACTTGTATTACCTGTTTTAGGTAAACGTCTAATTTTATTACCTTCAACAATAATTTCCCCCTCTTTATTTAGTTTCGACAACTTAACCGAAGATCCAATAGTAATATTGTAATCTCCTCCATCAACTAATTCAAGATAGTAAGTGCCATACTTCAATTTTTCCAAAACTGTACTATTATTAGAATATATCAACAATGTTTTACCTTCTGGGAAAGATGGACCAAATACTTTAACTTCAATCGGATTATCATCACTAATCAAAGATCCATCATAATCATACAGCTTTGTATTTATTGATAAAATAGCATCTTCCGGTTCTATATATGTATTAATAATTTTTAGACCATCAATCTTCTTAGAATAATTTTCCGGTACAGCTACCTCATCCACTGTATATGTATATGCATTACCACTGGCGTCTGTCTTATCAAGATCACTCCATGTATATTCAGTGTCTGGTGAGGCAATTTCTATCGCATCACCTTCTGCTACACCGTTCTTATACAGCTGTAACTGAACCGTTGGTGCCGTTTCACCTTCTGGTACGCCGATCCACTCTTTTACGCCTGTGACTTCTATTTTTTCTGGTGAATACGTATTTGTTACTTTTAATCCTTCAGCTACCTTGGTAAAACCAGTCGGTACAGCTACTTCA
>PDWI01007944.1_pt1 | contig 12663 bp, 13 predicted proteins | sample 1430891 | NCBI WGS metagenome assembly PDWI01 (sample SAMN01162508, study PRJNA174530) | Oral metagenome, whole genome shotgun sequencing project. | biome: Marine environment; feature: Marine mammal; material: Swab sample of the gingival sulcus; isolation source: swab sample of gingival sulcus... | reverse complement strand
CTTATCATCAAGCGAGTAGGTTCAAGTTGTGGATGTACAGTTCCTTCAAAACCAAAAGATCCAATTATGCCTGGTAAAGAAGGAGAAATAAAAGTAAAATATGCAACGAATAGAATTGGAGGTTTTAATAAAACTATCACAATTTATTCTAATGCAACAGAGCCAGTAAAAAGAATTAGAATCAAAGGAATTGTTTTAAAGAAATAATTTTAGATTTTTAAGTTAGACAGTGAAAAGGGATTAACTCATTTGAGTTGATCCCTTTTTGTTGTGATATGGGGGTAATTCCTGTAGGACAAAAGGCATTGTCAATTCCGACTTTATATCCTTAAAATAAAGTGGGATTCTATCACGTTTAGTCTATCAACTTTTATCTTACAGATTATTTACGTAGGTTTGTACTCCTAAAAAAAGAGCGTTGAGATATTTTTTAGAAATAGCATATAAAGGAACGAATTATCATGGGTGGCAATCGCAACCCAATGCGGTTACTGTACAAGAAACCATTGAAAAAGCAATGTCTCTTTTGTTGCGTTGCCCAATTAGTATTTTAGGAGCAGGACGAACAGATGCAGGTGTGCACGCAGAGCAGATGTTTGCTCATTTTGATATTGATTTTCCGATTGAAAAAGAGACTTTTCTATACAAAATGAATTCCTTTTTGCCTTTGGATATTGCGATTAAAAATTTATTCGAAGTTCAGCCAGAGGCTCACGCTCGTTTTGATGCGAAACAACGGAGTTATAGATATCAAATTTATTTAGGTAAAAATCCATTTTATACGGATAAATCTTGGCAGTTATTTTCTAAAAAACTGAATTTAGATTTGATGAATCAAGCATCGAGTATGATGTTGGAATACAGCGATTTTAAATGTTTTTCTAGGTCGAATTCTGACGTAAGAACTTACATCTGCGATCTTAAAAAGGCTGAATGGAAACAGGAAAGTCAATGGTTGATGTTTTCGATTACTGCTGATAGATTTTTGCGAAATATGGTGAGAGCCGTTGTTGGAACTTTGGTAGATATTGGGGAAGAAAAATATTCATTAGAGGATTTTCGACGAATTATAGAGAGTAAAAATCGCTCTAATGCTGGGGCTTCTGCTCCTGCTCAGGGGTTATTTTTGACAGAGATTCTGTATCCTGAAGAGTTGTTTAAATAGTTGTTTTTTGAGGTTTTTTCGTTGTTGGAAAGGTGTCTTTATAGTACATATTATATTTTTATTGTTTGTGGCATGTATTTGCTTGTGTAAATATTGTGTTTATGAATGTTTTTTAGCTTTTTACATTGAAATCCAGAATTATAATGTATATTTGTCCGAGTTATAAACCAAACAATAAAAATTATGAAAAGATTAATTGTATTTCTTACATTTATTTTAGCGGTAAGCGTTGTAACCGTTTCGTGTAAAGAAAAGAAAAAACAAACGCTAAAAGAAAAGATTGCTTCAGGAGATAAAAAGCCTTGTTGTGAAAGTAAAAAAGAATGTTCTGAAAAGGAAGTAAAGGAAGGGAAAGCGTGTCCTCCTAATTGTGAAAAGTCTTGTTGTAAAGACAAAAAGCGATGTGCTGATAAATCTAAAGAGTGTCCAAGCAAGAAAAAAGAGTGCTCTGAAAAAGATAAGAAGGAGTGTCCTAGTAAGAAAAAAGAATGTTCTGAGAAGGATAAAAAAGAATGTGCCAGTAAGAAGAAAGAATGCTCTGAAAAAGCCAAGAAGGAATGTGAAAGTAAAAAGAAAGAGTGTCCTAGTAAAGCAAAAAAAGAATGTTCTAAAAAGAAAGAGGCTTGTCCTAATTCAAAAAAATAATCGTTATTGTTGATACAAAAACGAATTATAAATTATATGAAAGTCCCTTTTAGGGGCTTTTTTTATACCTTTGCACACTAAATAATCTAAAAGTAAGTTTTTAACTAAAAATCTTGTTATGTACGCTATTTTCAAAAAAGAACTTAACGCCTTTTTTTCTTCCCCAACGGGATATGTAATTATTGCTATTTATTTGATTATAAATGGGTTGTTTTTGTGGTTTTTTGAGAATAACTTTAATATACTAAGGGCAGGATTTGCAGATTTGAGTTCTTATTTTTTCATTGCTCCTTGGATTTTTTTATTTCTGATTCCAGCTATTACAATGAAGAGTTTCTCGGAAGAAATAACCTCAGGAACAATTGAAATTCTAAAAACAAAACCGCTTTCAGATTTACAAATTGTATTAGGGAAATTTTTTAGTTCCCTTGTTTTATCGGTGATTGCTATTATTCCGACGCTTATTTATGTGTATAGCGTATACCAATTGGGCTCGCCTGTTGGAAACATTGATTTAGGAACAACTTTTGGCTCTTTTGTGGGGCTACTATTTTTGACTTCATCTTATACTGCTATTGGTGTTTTTAGTTCGGTGTTGTCTAAAAATCAAGTGGTTTCCTTTTTAATAGCCTTGTCTTTATGTTTTGTGTTTTTCTATGGCTTTGAGGCAGTTTCAACTTATGGCTTGGTAGGTGATTTTGACTATTTCATCAAAAAAATAGGTCTTTATGAGCATTTTAAAGGAATAGAAAAAGGAATTTTAGATACTCGAAGTTTGGTGTATTTTACTTCTGTTACAGTTTTGTTTATAATGTTGACGGTTTTTTATTTACAAAAAACACCAAAATTTTTCACAAAATCGGTGGTTGTTATTGGTTTATTAGGAGTTGTTTTGTTGTGTTCAAATTCGTTTTATAAGCGATTTGACCTTACCAAAAATAAGCGTTACACACTTTCTGAAACAAGTAAAAATACACTTTCAAAAATCAATAAAAATGTTTTTGTTACTGTTTTTCTAAAAGGTGATTTTCCAGCAGAATTTAAACGCCTTCAAACGGAAACAGAGCAGTTTTTAGAAGAACTCAAAACGGAAAATAGCCACATTCATTACAAATTTATTTCACCTAAAGGGCAAGAAAAAGAACTCATTAGCAAGGGTTTAATCCCAAGTAGATTGCAAATAATGGAAAATGGAGATTTTTCTGAACTTTTAATTTTCCCTTGGGCTGTTATTGAATATCAAAATAAAACAGAAACGGTTTCTCTATTAAAAGAAACAGGAGCCTCTTCTGAAAATGAGCAATTGGAAAAATCCATTCAAAATTTAGAGTACGCATTTACGGATGGCTTGCATAAAGTGATTTCTCAAAAATCAAAAAAAGTCGCTGTTATTAAAGGGAATGGCGAGCTGGAAGATTATTATTTGATAGATTTCTTAAAGACGATTAGGGGTTATTATCATATCGCGCCTTTTACTTTAGATTCGGTTGCAAAACAACCGCAAAAAACACTTCAATATCTCTCTAAATACGATGCGATTATTATTGCAAAACCAACGGAAAAATTTACTGAAAAAGAGAAATACACTTTAGATCAATACATTTGTAATGGAGGAAAATCCCTTTGGTTGATGGATCAAATAAAAGTGGCGTCTGATAGTCTTTATACTAAAGGAGAAACACTTGCTTATCCTGTAGATTTAGGGCTTACAGATTTATTATTTTCCTATGGAGTAAGAATTAATCACCATTTAGTAACGGATGAAAATTCGGCTAAAGTTCCGCTTTCTGCTGGAAATTTAGGAGGAAAAACTCAATACCGTTTCTTTAATTGGAAGTATTTGCCTTTGCTTACTTCGGAAGAAAATCACCTTATCAATACGAATATTGCTCCGTCTGTCATAAAATACGGGAATAGCATTGATACGTTGAAGAATAAGGCTATTAAAAAGACAGTATTGTTAAAATCATCTTCACTTAGCCAAGCAGTTGGAACACCTAAAATTATTTCTTTGGAAGAAATTAAAAATCAAACGTCTGTGAATTCCTCTAAAAAAGAGCGATTTATAGCAGTTCTGTTAGAAGGGGCATTTACCTCTGCATATCAAGGGCGTGTTCCGCCTTTTAGATATCCAACAACTAAAAGTAAGGAGAGCAAAATGGTTGTCATCGCTGACGGAGATTTTATTGCAAATGAAATGAAAAATGGAAATCCTGTTCCATTGGATACGGATAAATGGTCAGGGCGTTACTATGGAAATAAGGCGTTTTTGGTCAATGTAATGAATTATTTGCTGGATGATAAAGGTTTGGTGAAAATACGTTCGAAAAAAGTGAAAATACCGTTTTTAAATAAGCAGAGAGCTTATAAGGAATCCTCTTATTGGAGGTTTATCAATATTGTGCTTCCGTTGTTGTTATTAGGTGTTTTTGGGTTGATTTATTCGTTTGTTAGGAAGTGGAAATATGGAAGAAGATGATTTTAACCCAAAGTGGTGTGAGAATTGAATGTTCTCAATCATAGATTATCACAAATATAAAAGGCGGTTTTTCTAAAATAGAAAAACCGCCTTTTTTTGTGTAGTTATGAAGTTTAAAGTGTATCTACATTTTTAAGATCTTCAAATGCTCTTTTTAAACGAGTTTTGAAAGTTTTTTCTCCTTTACGTAACCAAACTCTTGGGTCGTAGTATTTTTTGTTTGGTAAATCACTTCCCTCAGGGTTTCCTACTTGAGTTTTCAAGTATTCTACTTTTTCTGTCATATAATCTCTAATTCCTTCTGTGAAAGCAAATTGCATATCTGTATCGATGTTCATTTTTACAACACCGTATCCAATAGCCTCTCTAATTTCTTCTAAAGAAGAACCAGAACCTCCGTGGAATACGAAATCTACAGGATTTTCCTCTGTTCCGTATTTTTTCTCGATATATTTTTGAGAGTTATCTAAGATTTTTGGAGTTAATTTTACGTTTCCTGGCTTGTAAACACCGTGAACGTTTCCGAAAGATGCTGCGATAGTAAAGCGGTGGCTCACTTTCTTTAATTCTTCGTAAGCATACGCTACTTCTTCAGGCTGAGTGTATAATTTAGAAGAATCAACGTCAGTGTTATCTACTCCGTCTTCCTCTCCTCCAGTAATTCCTAACTCAATCTCCAAAGTCATTCCCATTTTGCTCATTCTTTCTAAGTATTTCTTAGAAATTTCAATGTTTTCTTCAAGAGATTCCTCTGATAAATCAATCATATGAGAACTGTATAAAGGCTTTCCAGTTTCTTTGAAAAACTGCTCTCCTGCGTCTAATAAACCGTCAATCCAAGGCAATAATTTCTTCGCACAGTGGTCTGTATGTAAAATAACAGGCACTCCATAAGCCTCTGCTAATAGGTGAATGTGCTTTGCACCTGCAACCGCACCTGCAATCGCTGCTTTTTGATTCTCGTTAGACAATCCTTTTCCTGCGTTAAACTGTGCTCCACCATTTGAGAACTGAATAATAACAGGAGCGTTCAAATCTCTTGCTGTCTCTAAAACACCGTTGATAGTATTAGAACCTGTTACGTTTACTGCTGGTAAAGCAAATCCTTTTTCCTTTGCTAATTTGAAGATTTCTTGCACTTCATCTCCGGTAGCAACTCCCGGTTTTATTGAATGACTCATTAGTTGTGAATTTTTAAATTTTATAGCCACAAAAATATGAATTTTATTTTATTTTTCATAAGTTTTTGTGAAAGGGTTTTACAAAAACGATTTCTTAAAGGTGTTAACTTATAAAATCAAAAATATTGTAATGGTATTTTTTGCTTTCTAAAGTTTTGTTGTATAAATTTGTTGTAGGAAACTTTAAATTCAGGAGAAAATGAAAAAAATCGCATTATTCGTAGTGTTTTTAGTCTTTCAGAGTTCTTTTGGACAAGAAAAAAACGATTGTGTTTTTAATAATGACTACAAACAACTGACGACAGATTGGCTACACAAATTAGGAAAAACTAATTTCAGTTGGGACGCCGAAAAGAAACAAGCAACATTAAAGTTGAATGATGACTTGTTATTTGTGTCCGTAGGAGGGTGTCATCATTTTACAACTTCTGCTATTGTGCAACTTCAAAATGATACTCATCAATTAGAAGACACGAAGTATTGGATAGAAAAAGCAACTCTTTTGAGTAAGAAATTACACCTCAATCATTATCATAAAATGCTAAAAACGGCTAATTTTAAGATTGTTAAGCATCGAAAAAATGCAATACTACTTGATGTTGCTGATGATAATACTACTGATAATTTATTTTATGACGGTGTTGAAATTCGCTTTGAAAAGGGTAAAAAGACAATTCGTTTTGTGAAATATTATAATTGAGTTGGAATTATTGTAAATTACAACGGATTAGTGTATTAGCAGTAGCGGAATAAAAAAGTGAAAACTTTAATTTTAGCACTACACTTGGTTAAAACCTTATTTTTTATTAAATTTAAAAAATAAGTAAGATGACGAAAGTAATAATGCTATACAGGAAATAATAAATTTATAGTCAATAGGTAGTTCGGGATTTATTTTGTTTAAAGAGCTTGAGTTGTCTTTGATTGACCAAATTGACATTACAGCTATTACTGATGCAAGACCAAACTTTAGTGAGTTTAACTTACTTACTTTTTTTACAATTTCAATATTACTAGTGTATTCGTTTATGAATTTATTTTTAGTCTTGTCATTAGAATTTTCTGGAAAAAATGACAAATAAGATGATTCACTTGATACATTAAGTGATTTTAAATACATAGGAATACTTAAATCATCATAATGTGCGGTAATTGATATAGGGTTACTTATATTAAAAGAAACATCATCCGATGAAGAGGATAATCCTATCTTACATTTCACTCCATTAGGATTTGCTAATGAAATATCTAACAGGTATTTATTTCCGTGTATTAAATTGTAATAGCTACTCTTGTTATCACTATGAGATTTTATTTTTTGTTCCTTGCCACAAGTTCCAGTTTCTTTTATTTTTTTTAAATAGAAGAATGATGAATCAGGGAAAAAAAACTTTAACTGGTCAATTTTATTTTTCCAACTTTGATTTTTATTTGAAAAGGAGCAATTTAATTCAGAAAAAAATAGATCAGTAGGTAATTTTGAGGTGTCTGTATTTTGTGCAATTGTAACATCAGCAAAATTTTTTAATTCTAGGTATATGTGTACTAAGTCAGTTTCGTTTATATGTTCAAAAAACTTAAGTTTAGCCATCCTAACAGAATGGTTTTTAGCTTCATTAGTTTTTTTATCTGTATCTGTAAAAAAAATAATAGTTTCTTTTCCTATATATTTTTTATGCTTTTTTAGAATTTTAGATTCAATATATTTTTTTTTATATCTAAAATGTACAATGTATCCAGATGGCATGCTTAGAACCTTGTATAGGTCTCCAATATATAAAGGTCTGTAATTAGAGCTAAATGCACATAATATTTTTTCCATTTTAGTTTAATTTAGTTCTGTTTCCCATCTGAATTTTCTTAGTTTGTAGATTTCTAAAAAATCTCTGGATTTGCCATCCACATTTGATTTATTTTTCCAATTATTATGAGGTTCCACTTCCGCAACTTTTACCCACCCAGCACCTTTCAATGATGCTCCAGATTCCTTACTTAGAGTGTATGTTATTAGCTTGTAACCTCCCATTAATTTCCATATTTTGCTGCATTTAGACATTAAAAAACTAGCCGTTCCTTTAGGGGCACTTTCTTTAACACACAATCGCGTGATTTCTAAAGTATAGCCATCCATTAATGTTGCGGAAACGGGATTTCCAACGATAGCAACACCAACAATTTCATTGCTTAAAATATCAACAGCAGAAACAGCAAATTTTCCAGTATTACGAGTGGTAGGTCTATGATGTCGGTGAAATTTTTTCACAAATTCATTTGCCTTTTTAATCGTAATAGGTTTTGTTTTAATTCTTTTTGCCATTTATTTCTAATGATTCTATTTTAATGCATTCCAACACACAAATATACATAACATATTAAAAATCACAAAATAAAACCCTCATTCTACTCAATCTTAAAAACCTCTCCTTCATTAGCCAAAAAAGTGTTCTCAAATATAGGTTTTGTTTCTTCTAAGAAGGGTGTTTTGTCTTTGTAGCGGTTGCTGTAATGTCCTACGATGAGTTTTCCAACATTGGCTTGTTGGGCAATCGTTGCCGCTTGTTTTGCGGTGGAGTGTTTGGTGATTTCTGCTAAATCTTTTTTGTCGTGCAAAAAGGTTGCCTCGTGGTACAAACAAGTACAATTTTCGATAATAGGCACAATCGAAGGTTTGTAGGCGGTGTCACTACAAAAAGCATAACTTTTACAAGGAGGTGGAGGTAACGTTAATTGCTCGTTTGGAATAACTGTTCCGTCTTCCAGCGTGTAATCTTTACCGTCTTTTAAATTTTGATAATCACAGATTTCTATTTCATCGTATTTTTGAACTTCTACGATGTTTAATTTTCGTTTGCCAATTTTTTCCTTGAACAAAAAACCGTTTGTATAAACACGATGTTCCAAAGGAATGGTGTGAACTTCTACATTGTCATCTTCAAAAATGAGTTCACTTTCTTTGGAGGTTAATTCGTGGAAAATCAACGGAAAATCTACCCAAGATTTACCTAATTTTAACAGCATTTTAATGGCTTCTTCGGCTCCTTTCGGAGCGTAAACGTTCAAAGGTGCTGTACGTGTCAGCAAACGAAAAGTAGAAATCAGTCCTACTAATCCAAAAAAGTGGTCGCCGTGTAAGTGAGAGATGAAAATATGTTTGATACGAGCAAAACTAACTCCGTAACGACGTAATTGCATTTGTGTTCCCTCGCCACAATCAATTAAAAATAAGTGATTTTTAATTTGTAAAACCTGAGAAGTGGGATAGGCATTGATGCGAGGCGTAGCAGAATGACAACCCAAAATAGTTACTTGCATCATCGGATGACTAAGCGTTTTATGACAATTTCAGAAGTGGTTTGCAAACTGTATAGATACATTCCGCTCTGCAAACTGTTTCGTTGGAAAAGTATTTTATTGACGCCTCTTTTAACCTTTATTCGCTTAGAATACACTACTTTTCCTAATAGATTTTTAACCGAAAATATCACTTCTTGTGGTTTGGTGCTTTTGAAAACAACCTTAGCATCTTCGTAAAATGGATTGGGTGTTACTTTTACCGCCTTAATGGTTTTTGGCTTTTCGTAAAGTCGTTCATTATGGACATATCTGTTTCCGCTCCTTTGCTGTGCAAAGGAAAAACCAACCATAAATAAACATAATATTAAAAGTAACTTTTTCATCAATAGGCTTTACTGTTTAAAATCCTAATTCTCGTTCTATCGCCTCCATTTCAATAAAATCTTCTGCCTCGGTTAACGTTGGAACGACATTAATTTCTCCCTCCAAAGCACCAGCATCTAATATTTCGGACATTACCACAAAACTCGTGCCATTTTCTCTGCTCTTTAGAGCATAACTTTTTAGAAAATCCACTTCTTCATCGGTAAAGTCTGAGACTTCTAACAAGTCCAAAATCAGATGTTTGTTGTCAAAAGTAGTCATTTTTTCTTTAAATTCTAAGAAAAAATCACTTTTTGTATCTTTTTTAACAGTTATATAAGTATAATTTGACTTTGTTTTTACTTTCATTATCGTTGAATTTGTTGTGCTAATAAATAAATCACCGCCATTCGTACGGCAACACCATTTTCGACCTGTTGTAAAATGATGGACTGCTTGCTGTCGGCAACATCACTCGTTAATTCTACTCCTCTGTTGATAGGTCCTGGATGCATTATAACAATCTCTTTATCAATGCTATTGAGTAATTTTTTGTCAATGCCAAAAAGTTGTGCATATTCGCGAGTAGATGGAAAATAATTAACCTCCATTCGTTCGTTTTGTACCCTTAAAACATTGGCAACATCACACCATTCTAAGGCTTTTTTGACGTTGTATTCTACACCAACATTCAGTTTTTCAATGTATTTTGGAATTAATGATTTTGGACCACAAACTTTTACTTCTGCTCCTTGTAATTGCAAGGCGTAAATGTTAGAAAGTGCCACTCTCGAATGCAAAATATCTCCGATAATCACGACTTTTTTTCCTGCAACACTTCCTAATTTTTCTCGTATGGAATAGGAATCTAACAACGCTTGTGTAGGATGTTCGTGGGTGCCATCTCCAGCATTAATGATCTTAGCGTCAACGTTTTTAGATAAAAAATCGCAAGCCCCAACAGCGGAATGACGCATTACTACCATATCGACTTTCATCGCCAAAATATTATTGGCTGTGTCAATCAGCGTTTCTCCTTTTTTTACCGAAGATTGCCCTGCGGAAAAATTAACTGTGTCGGCAGAAAGACGTTTTTCTGCTAATTCAAAAGAGATACGAGTACGAGTACTGTTTTCAAAGAAAAGATTGGCAATCGTGATATCTCGTAATGAAGGAACTTTCTTAATAGGACGATTGATAACTTCTTTGAAATGGTCTGCTGTCTTGAAAATCAAGTTAATATCCTCTTTTGTAAGATGTTTTATGCCGAGCAGATGTTGTACACTTAGTTGATTCATAATTATTTTTTTATAATGTAAACGGCATCGTTTTCCGAGTTTTCTTTCCAACAAACTCTTACTTTTTCTTCATTGATAACATCTACTTGAAGCCCTTTGTAGGTAGGTTGAATAGGTAAATGACGGCTAAAACGTCTGTCGATAAGTACCAATAATTCCACTGATAATGGTCGTCCAAAAGATTGTAACGCCGTAAGTGCTGATAAAATACTACGTCCAGAATATAAAACGTCATCTATAAAAACAACTTTTTTGTTTTCAACGACAAAGTCAATTTCTGTAGTATTGGCAACGATTGGCTCGTTTCTACGACGGAAATCGTCTCTGAAAAAAGCAATGTCTAATTTCCCTGATTTCACGTCAGAAATGTGATATTTTTCCTTTAAAATAGTGGTTATTCTTTCTGCTAAGAAAATTCCTCTTGGTTGAATGCCAATAAGAACTGTATTTTCAAAAGAGCCGTGATTTTCAATTAATTGACAAGCCAGCCGATTTAATATAATATTGATTTCTTGTGCGTTAAGGAGTGCTTTTTTTCCCATATTGGTTTCCTTGTTCTGCTTACAAAGGTACGATATTTTTTTTAATAGATGAGCTTAGGTTTTAGAGTTTAGGCAGGGTAAAATTGTATTCTTACTTTTTCCATTGATGAAAAAGTAACAAAAAATCTAGTCTGACAGGAGTTTCTCTACATTTTTTGTTCGATTCCGAAATGTTAGAAACTCGCCTTCGCTATTGCTACGGCTTAGACAGTCTAACATTTTTTCGGAAGTCTTCACTGCAAATGTTACGAGAAATTCCTGTAGGACAAAAGGGATTGTCCGTTTAGATGGAGAGAATTCCTAAAGTCTTACAAACTATCCATTTAACTTTCCGCTGTTTTCTGCTAAACTATCGATAAACTTTTGTAAAGGACCTTTTAGCATCATTGAAAGCATAGGGTTGAAGTTTCCTTGAAACAGCACTTGAATTTCAGAAGTGTTTTCTGTAATTTTTTCGATAATAGTTGTTAGCGTAAAGTCTAAATTGCTGTTTTTTGTACCTAAAACTATTTTGTTATAAGGTTGTTTTTCTTTGATGACAAACTCAATATCTGTCGGCACTCCTTTTAATCCTAAAACAAACGAATTTTCTGTTGCGGAAAATTTTTCAGCCATTTCAGGCATCAAATCTTTGAAGTTTTCTATCTTTTCTGTTAGGTGTTCAAAAAAGTCTTGTTGCGACTTGTTGATGGTTATTTTTTTACTTTCTAAATTCATATTTTACTATTGTTTAATTTGGTCGCAAAATTAATAATTAAAATTGACACGAATTTTCACTCAAAAACAACGAAATTTATAATTATTTTTTTCGTGTAATTGTGTGCTAATTCGTGTCAAAATATTTTAGACAGTCTTGCTGTTAAAACTATTAATGAGCGTGTCCGTGATGTCCGTCCATCTCACCTGTGCTCTTTAATAATTCACCTTTTAAAAAGTGAGCCCCTTCTGTTATGATGTTGATGTTGAAATTGTTATCTTGAATGGTTTTTAACTCTACAAAACCGTCTTCAACATTTCCTAAAGTAACCTCAACTGGCACAAATTTATCGTCACTTTCTGCTTTAAAGATAACGTTTTTGCCTTCAAATTCAATCACAGCCTCTTCAGGAACTGCATTTACTGATTTTCCTTCACCAATTAAAATTTGAGCATTGATAAATGTACCTACTTTCAAAAGGTGTTTAGGATCTCTAAAATGTCCGTGAACATTAATTGTTTTTGTTTGGTTGTCAATCCCTTGACTAATTAACTGAATGTAGCCTTTGTATTGTTTGTCTGAACCATTTGGTTTGAAAACGAACTTGTCATTTTTCTTTAATTGGTCGATATCCGAACTAAACACACTCAATTCTGCGTGCATATGGTCGTTATTAATAATTTCCATCATTTCTTCATTGGCACTTAAAAATTTACCCTTATTCAAATTATTTTTAACGATATAACCAGAAATTGGGGATTGCACATATACGTATTGCTGAATGCCATTTTGAGCAATTTTTTTAGGCGATAATCCTGCCATTTTCAACTGAGCCTGATAATTCTGTACCAAACTTCTAGCAGATTGATATCCACTTTGAGCCAACTGATACGATTTTTTAGACGCAATATCATTTTTGAATAACATTTCTTTTCGTTTAAACTCTTGTTTAGCCACTTTCAATTTGTTGACAGCCTCTAAATAATTATACTGTAAATT
>PDWI01010427.1_pt1 | contig 12665 bp, 8 predicted proteins | sample 1430891 | NCBI WGS metagenome assembly PDWI01 (sample SAMN01162508, study PRJNA174530) | Oral metagenome, whole genome shotgun sequencing project. | biome: Marine environment; feature: Marine mammal; material: Swab sample of the gingival sulcus; isolation source: swab sample of gingival sulcus... | reverse complement strand
GGATTGAAATAGCCGTATTCAATCCAGGGGAGTGCTTTGCGAAGACGTTTTTTGAAATTTTTGAATCCCATGCAGGGGGAGTGCCCGTACGGTCGCATGAGGTCCAGGTAGAGTTCGGGATCAAGGTTGAGATTGCGTAGCTGTATGAAGTCGTATTGACACTCTTCGCCCATGCTGATGAGTGCCTCCAGTTCTTCCTCGGTGTCGGTGATTCCCGGAAAATAGAGAAGATTCAGGGAAACAAACAAGCCGATTTCGTGGGCCGTGGCAAGGGTTTCGTAAACGTCTTCAAAGCCATAGCCTTTGGGGCGGTAGTACGCCTCATACGGCCCTTTGCGGGCGGAGTTGAGACTGACGCGAATGGAATTGACTCCGGCGGCCTTGAGGGCCGGTATAACCTGGGGCCGAGAGCCGTTGGTGTTGATGTTGACCGTGCCGGTTCCACCATCGGCGCGGTATTTCTTGACGGCATCACCAATGAGTGTGGCTTCGGTCAGTGGCTCTCCTTCACAGCCCTGGCCAAAGGAATAAATGGGGCGGCGTTCGCGGGATTCATGCCGGCGCATAATCTGAACGATTTCCGTTACCGTGGGAGTGAAGGAAATGCGACATTGCGGGGAAGGGAATCCCGAATCTCGCGGCTGTTCGGAGATGCATCCGACACAACGCGCGTTACAGGTCCGCGCGGTAGGGAGCGGACATTCAAAACGGCCAAGGGACAGATTTTTCGCAGCCGGACACCCGCTTGTCAGGGCGCACCCGGCAAGATGGTTGACCAATCTGTTATCGGGCATTTCGTTGAGGAGTTGCCGTGCCCCGGCTTCCACACGGTCTGGCGGGATATTCTTGAAAATCTGTCGTCTGTCTTCATCCACTTTTTTGGCGCACACCCAGAATTTCCCGTTGGCATAGCCGATGGCCGCGTAAGAGAGCAGTGGCAATACCGGTGCGTTGTCGTCGGACGCATAGGCACAAATGCCCGTCACGGTATGGCCGGGACAGACAAATGCCGCTACAGCCAGCTCGTCCATGACCTCTGCCTGCCCTGTTTCCGGATTGTAGCCCACAGCATGTCGACTCGGTAGCATGAAAAACTCGGATTCAGGCGGGAGTGGGGTGATTTCGTCCGGTCGCGGCAGGCCGAATTCGTTGCCCCGCCGACACAGCAAAAGCAGATCGGGATGATCGAAAATCTCCCCTTCTGGCGAGGCAAACAACAGGCGCGGTTGAGGTTTTTTCCTGGACGGCATGGCGAGGATATACGGGAAAGTTCCCCCGCAGAGCAAGACGAAATTGCTGAACTTGACGCACACAACTTGAAATCCCATGCGTCCTCCTTTTCCCCGACACCGTGAGGCTTGCAAGAGTGGTACAGCTGCAAGGCGCCAGCCCTGTTTTAACCGCAGGCGTAGCAGCACTACGTTGAGGATTAAAACAGGTCTGGCAACGCAGCAGATGTGCCGCTATCGCAAGCCGGCGCGCCGAGGAAGATGTCTCCGACGGGTCAGGAACCTCTTGAAAGAGGTTCCCGACACCCTCCAGAACTTTTTGGGTTCGCTTCGCTCAGGGGTACACCAACTTGAAAAAGTTTGATCTTTTTGGGCACTCACTTCGACAAAGACACGCCAAGCTATACGGCTTTCCTATTCCCCGACATCGTGAGGCTTGCGAGAGTGGTACAGCTGCAAGGCGCCAGCCCTGTTTTAACCGCAGGCGTAGCAGCGCTACGTTGAGGATTAAAACAGGTCTGGCAACGCAGTCAGATGTGCCGCTATCGCAAGCCGACGCGCCATGAAAAAACCTCTTGAAAGAGGTTCCTGACACCCTCCAGAACTTTTTGGGTTCGCTTCGCTCAGGGGTACACCAACTTGAAAAAGTTTGATCTTTTGGGGGCACTCACTTCGACAAAGACACGCCAAGCTATACGGCTTTTTCCTCCCCCGACCACGTAACATTTCTTGTTCTCTGTCTTCCTAACTTATTAAAATACAATATGTTTTCCTGGCTCCCGACCCCGTAAAGCCCCATGCGCCCTCCTCTCACCCCGCGGTGCAGCTGCAAGGCGCCAGCCCTGTTTTAACCGCAGGCGTAGCAGCGCTACGTTGAGGATTAAAACAGGTCTGGCAACGCAGCAGATGTGCCGCTATCAGCAAGCCGGCGCGCCGTGCACAAAAGTGCCGCTATCGCAAGCCGGCGCGCCATGCATATTACAGGATGTATCGTGATAGATCGCGATCTTCGACGACGCCGTCGATTTGGTTTTTTACGTATTCACGGTCAATGACCACTTTTTGACCGGACTTGTCCGGGGCTTCAAAGGAGAGCTGGGCCAGAATCTTTTCCATGATGGTATAAAGGCGACGGGCACCGATATTTTCGGTCTCCTCGTTAATCCGTTCGGCATCGGCGGATATCTCTTCCAGTGCTTCCTTGGTGAAGTTGATGTCCAGACCTTCGGTTTCCAGCAGTGCTTTGTACTGTACGGTCAGGGCATTTTTGGGCTCGGTCAGGATTTGATAAAATTCTTCCTTGTGCAGAGAGTGAAGCTCTTCCCGGAGCGGGAAGCGGCCCTGTAGCTCCGGGATGAGGTCGGACGGTTTGGCAAAGTGGAAGGCTCCGGCTGCGATAAACAGGATGTGATCGGTTTTGATCATGCCGTATTTGGTGTTGACCACACTGCCTTCAACAATCGGCAGCATGTCGCGCTGTACGCCCTCGCGGGATACGTCGGCACTGCTGCCGGTATCCTGGCGGGAAGCGATTTTGTCCATTTCATCCACAAACAGGATTCCCTGTTGTTCCACCCGTTCACGGGCCAGTTCATTGACCACATCGGGATCAATGAGTTTGTCGGCTTCTTCGTCGATCAACACCTGATAGGCGTGCTTGATTTTCATTTTCCGTTGTTTCTTGCGTCCGGGAAACATGTTGGAAAAGGCGTTTTGCAGGTTGGACCCCATTTCTTCCATGCCGGGGATGGCCATAATTTCGATTTGAGCACCGGACTGAACGGAAACTTCCAGCTCCACTTCCCGGTCATCCAGTTGCCCGTTGCGGAACATCTGGCGGAATTTCTCCCGTGTGTCGCTGTTTTGGGGCTTTTCAGGCTTTTCTTCAATGGCATCGTTTTGCGTACCCATGAAGAAATTGGTCGCTCCTGTGGATTGGGGCCTGGTCGGCGGAAGGAGCAAGTCAAGAAGACGTTCCTCGGCGTATTCTTCGGCCTTGATGCGGACCTTTTCCGTTTCTTCCTTGTGGACCATGTTGACGCCCACCTCCATCAGGTCGCGGATCATGGATTCCACATCCCGTCCCACGTAGCCGACTTCAGTGAATTTCGTGGCCTCCACCTTGAAAAACGGGCAGTTGGTCAGTCGGGCCAGTCGCCGGGCTATTTCTGTTTTCCCCACACCGGTCGGCCCCATGAGGATAATATTTTTGGGGGCGATTTCATCACGCAATTCCGGTTCGAGTTGCTGACGCCGCCAGCGATTTCTCATGGCAATGGCGACCATGCGTTTGGCCGCGTTCTGTCCGATAATGTATTTGTCGAGTTCGGAAACGATTTCTCGGGGAGTCAGGTTGCTCATTTACTTATCCTGTGCTTCAAGAATGATGTTGTCGTTGGTATAAACGCAGATTTCCGCAGCGATCTCCATGGCCTTTCGGGCAATATCCGGTGCAGCCAGGTCCGTGTTGCGTTGCAGGGCTCTGGCTGCGGCCAGGGCATAGGAACCGCCGGAGCCGATAGCGGCAACCCCGTCATCCGGTTCAATGACGTCGCCAGTGCCGGAAATGATCAGTACGTGTTCTCCGTCGGCAGCCAGCAGCATGGCTTCCAGTTTACGGAGATATTTGTCCGTGCGCCAATCCTTTGCCAATTCTACCGCCGCCCGAACAAGATTGCCTGCATAGGCTTCCAGCTTGGCCTCGAATCGTTCGGAGAGGGTAAAGGCATCTGCCGTGGCACCAGCAAAGCCTACGGTCACTTTGTCTTTGTATATGCGCCGTACCTTGCGGGCTGTGTGTTTCATGACCACGGCCTGACCAAAGGTGACTTGCCCGTCACCGGCCACGGCCGTTCCGTTTTCGTCCTTTACGGCAACGATGGTGGTTCCTCTAAGTTGCATACGTGTCTCCTTGTCCGGTTAGAGGACGTCTTTTGTCGTCTTTTGCCAGATAGCGTAGGTCTCACTGCTGTGTAAAATCATTCCTGCTTCACGCACCAGTCCTTCTTTTAGTCCTTCCTTGAGTGCGCTCAAAGCGACAAGGGCGGCATTGTGCAACGGATAGCCATACACTCCACAGGAAATAGCCGGAAACGCAATGGTGTCAATACCGTGTTGATGGGCTAGTTTCAGGCTGTTCCGATAGGCATTTCGCAATTGAACCGGTTCGTTGTCCTTGCCGCCACGCCAAATCGGGCCGACAGTGTGGATGATATAGCGTGCTGCCAGCTTGAATCCGGGAGTGATCACGGCTTCTCCGGTCGGCAGGGGGCCGGACTCGTGAATAATTGTCTGACACGCCTGTTGGAGTTCCACAGCACCCGCTACACGATGAATGGCCCCGTCCACACCGCCCCCGCCAGCCAGATGGGTATTGGCGGCATTGACGATGGCGTCACCAGCAAAGGCAGTCAGGTCGCCCCGTGAAATAAACACATGGCCGTAGCCAATTCCCCAGCGTTCCATACCGGTCACAACTATAAGTCATCAAACGTGATTGGCAAGGGGGTGTTGGTATAATGGTTTCCGGTTTGCGATAACACCCCGATAATGTCATCGGATAATTGGGCCTGTCCTTGTTGTGGCAGGGCAAAAAGGCGGCCAGGCAAAGAGGCGTTTCTTCATGGTGGATGGAATTTTAGTGAGATGGAGGAGTTCCATGGAAAAAATTGGCGTTCTCGCTGGAGTATCCTGAACGGGCCAGCCTTGATCGGGAAAGGTATACCCAGAAAAGAGCCACACCTGAAGCCATTGAGTATTACGCTGGCCTGAAGCAAACGTTGCCCCTTCCGGCTCTGTTCCATGCCGTTCCCACAAACCGGGGGGGGGTTATTCTGTTTCCCCTTTTACCTCGGCTATGGCTTCAGCGTAGGCCTGGAAGACGTCATCGCGGTTGATGAGGCCGATGATGTCGCTTGTATTGGTCTGGGCCACGACAGGAATCTGCCCGTAATCGGTATTCACAAAACGGAGAAGAGCCTGATACAAGTCATAGTCTGGCCGGACATACACAGGGCGGGACATGAGGTCGCGCACAACAACGAGGTCGTGGAGGTCTTCTTCAAACATCCAGTTGCGGACGTTGTGGATGGACACCATGCCGACATACTGGCCGTCGCTGGTGCTTCGGACAGGAAAGTAGAGCTGGTTGGTATTGGCTATAATATTCGTAAGAGCCTTGAGGGTGGTGGATTCTTCAAGTACCACGACATCGCCGGGATTGTAGAAATCCACCACATGCATCTGTTCAAGTACGTTGATGGTCGCGTCTTCCGTGTGGGCAGGGGAATCGAATTTGTTCTCCACCTGATGCTCGTAGAGGGAAAGATTTCGACTCAGAACAAGGCAGAGAGCCGATGCAAGCATGAGCGGTGCCAGCAGGCCGTACCCCTGCGTCAACTCCGTGACCATAATGAGTGGCCCGATAGGGGCATTGGCGACACCGGCAAAGAACGCAGCCATGCCGACAAGTATGTATGCGCCCGGTTGGGTGACGATGTCGGGAAACAGATGGTGGCCCAGTTTACCGACCAGACCGCCGGACATACCGCCGACAAACAGGGCGGGGGCGAACATGCCGCCGGACATGCCGGAACCCATGGTCACGGATGTTGCCACAGTTTTACCCACAATGAGGTAGCACATGCCAAGGGCGGGAATCTGGCCGAGAATGGCCAATTCCAGCCAACCGTAACCACCGGAAAGCACGCCGCCGGTGATGAGGCCGTCCACGGCGGTGTGGGGGTAGATGATGCCGATCAATCCCATGGCAAGGCCACCCATTCCCATGGACCAAATGATACCGATTTTTTCTCGTAAAGGGTAGAAGATGTTGAATTTAATGAAGTAGAACGTGCGGATGTACATCCAGCCTGCTCCGGAACAGGCAAAGGCCAAAAGTGTATAGAATATCAACTCACGCGGGTCGGAGAAGGTGAAACGGGGAATACCGAAGATGGGGTTGGTGCCATAGAAAAAGGTATAGATGGAATAGGCCACTACCGAACTCATGACAGACGGCAAAATGGCTTCCGCTTCAAAGTCTTCCCGGTAAATGACCTCCACGGCGGTCAGTGCGCCGCCCAGCGGGGCGCGGAAGATGGCACCAAGGCCGCCTGCGGCACCGGAGAGCAGGAGCAGACGTCGCTCCTTGGCGGAAAAATTGAATTTTTGGGCAAGCCATGAACCGATACCGGCTCCCATCTGCGTGATGGGGCCTTCGCGTCCGGCACTGCCGCCTGAGGCGATGGTCAGGACTGAGCAGAGTCCGCGAATGATGGAAACGCGCCCTCGAATAACGCCACCGTGATTGTGGAAAGCGTTGATCGTCGCATCGGTCCCGTCCGTGCCGCCAGTGATGGTTTCAGGAATGAATTTGTTGACGAGCCAGCCAGTGAGCAGGGCGGTGCCGGTGGTGAAAACCGGGATAAGCCACGGACGAAATTCGCCTGCCGGGCCGTGAAATATGCCTTCACCTGCGGGTTCAGGAGAAATGACACCCGCCAGATTGTGCTGAAGAATGAATTTGCCCATTTCCACGAGCCAAAAAAATGCCACGGCAATCAAGCCGGACAGCGTGCCGACCAGGACACCGATAACCAGCCAGCGGAAGGAAGCTACCGTGCTGTATGATTTGGTGAAATCCTGCCAATACTTGAAGAGTTTGCTGAACATACGCTGCATGCCTGTCTATTGGAAATCGGGCCGGGTCACTTTGATCTCGGCTTGGGGGCGGGAAAGAATCTGCTGGCCCAGTGTTACATCTTTGGTGATCTGGTCCTTTAATTCATCAATGCCGGAAAACTTTTTTTCGTCACGGATTCGTTGTACAAAGTGAACACGGATATTTTTCCCATAAATATCGGCGTCAAAGTCAATCAGGTGCGCCTCAACAGACAGGGCGTCATTGCCGAAGGTCGGATTTTTGCCGATGTTGGCAACGCCCTTGAAAATGTCGTGGTCCATTTCAATCCAGATGGCATACACGCCGGGCAGGGGATGCAGTTCGTCCACGAGCTTGAGGTTGGCGGTAGGGAAACCCAACAGCCTGCCGCCACGGTTCATGCCGTGTATGACTTCACCCTGAATTTGATAAAAACGCCCCAAAAGAGGACGGGCAGACCAGACATCCCCGGCCTGAACCAAATTACGGATACGGGTGGAACTGACGATGGCGTTGTCCATGGAAACGGGATCAATTCGGTCAACCGCGAATCCGTGCTTGTCGCCGAGCGCAGACAGGGTTTCAAAGTTCCCGGTACGTCCTTTGCCCATATGATAGTCATGGCCGATGATCATTTCCTTCATGTTGAGGCCATTGATCAGATATCGCTGGATAAATTCTTCGGGAAGCAGTTTTGCCATATCCTTGGTGAAGTTGAGGAGCAGACAGACTTGCGGCCCACATTGGGAGATGAGTTCCAGTTTTTGTTCGGTCAACGTAATGAACGGCGGTTCGTCATCGCGCAGTACCCGAAGCGGGTGTGGGTCGAATGTGACCACCACGCTGGTCATGTCTTTCGTTTTGGCGCGGGAACATGCCAACCTGATCAGCTTTTGATGCCCCTTGTGAACACCGTCAAAATTGCCGATGGTCACACAGGAACTGGTTATGGTTTCGGTAATACCGTCTATATTTCGTACGATGATCATATCTGCCCGTGAATTTTTTTGTCTCAAAAAAACAATAAAGTACGCGAAAACAGTTCACTATTCAAGCAATTTGACAACCCATAGCAAGAACCCTCTGGCGCGAGCCTTTGTTCCCAATGGCTCCTTCCTCCGTTGACGAAAGAGCGGGCTGTGGCGGACAGGAAAAAAAGGGGGAGCGATTGACGTTGCCGCTGCTCGACTTTTCAACGCGGCTCGGCTATATGTTGCCTCCTTGGGGGGCCATGACAGGTGGCCCGCCAATTTGAACCAACCGACACATTGAGGTCAAAATGCCTTGCCGAGAACTGACATACTCCGCCCAAACGGATTGGCCCGATATCGCTGCATGGCTTGATCAGCGTAAAAACCCGGACACCAAGGTAGACACCATTGTCCGGGACATCCTGGAGAACGTACGGCAACACGGTGACAACGCCCTGGTCGAATATACTGCGCAATTCGACTGTGCCGATTTTACGGCAGCCATGCTCCAGGTTCCGACAGCAACCGTCACGGCCGCTCTTGAGCATATCCCATCATCCGATGTGGCGATTTTGGAAGAAGCGATTGACCGAATCCGCACCTTTCATTCCAATCAAAAAGAAACATCTTGGTGGACAACCAGTGAAGACGGAACCCTCCTCGGACAAATGGTCCGCCCGGTTGACCGTGTCGGCTTGTATGTCCCTGGCGGGCAGGGCGGCGAAACGCCACTTGTTTCCAGCCTGATTATGAATGCTGTTCCGGCCCAGGTCGCCGAAGTAAAATCCATTGCAGTCACTTCCCCGCCACGCAAGGACGGTACCCTTAATCCATACATTCTTGCCACTGCCGCGCTACTCGGCCTGGATGAAATATACCTTACCGGTTCGGCCTGGGCTATTGCCGCTTTGGCGTACGGCACACAAACCATTGCGCCATGCGACGTGCTGGCCGGGCCGGGCAACATCTTTGTCGCCACCGCCAAATCACAACTCATCGGGCAGGTCGGTATAGACATGGTTGCCGGTCCAAGTGAAATCGCCATCCTTGCCGATGATTCGGCCACCCCCCAATGGGTCGCTGCCGACATGCTCTCACAGGCCGAACACGACCCGCTGGCCGCCGCATTGCTGGTCACCGACAACGACAATCTTATTCAGGGCGTCAAAAAAGAACTGAAAAAACAATGCGCTCCCCTGCCAAGGGGAGACATCGCAAAAAAATCCCTGAAAGAGTGGGGGGCTATTATCAAAGTGCCCGACATGCATGTCGGAATCCAATTGATTAACCTGCTGGCCGCTGAACATCTTGAGCTTGCCGTCAATGATCCGTGGGCCATGCTTGGCTCCATCCGTCATGCCGGTGCCATTTTTATGGGCCACAATACCCCTGAACCCATCGGCGACTACTTCGCCGGTCCCAACCATGTCTTGCCGACCCTGCGGACCGTTCGCTTTTCATCGGCCCTGTCCGTGCAGAATTTTTGCAAAAAATCCAGTGTGATCGCAGCCAGTTCGGGATACGTCGCCCAACATGGCGATAAAATTGCCAGACTGGCGCGGCTGGAAGGCCTGGAAGCCCACGCCCGGAGCGTGGAAAGCAGGAATAAATAATACCCCAGGAGAGATACGTCCATGGCTGTTTTAGAAACCAACATCACCGAATATCCGCTCATTTCCAAGGGCAAGGTCCGGGACATCTACCAGATCGACGACACGACATTGCTTTTGGTGACTACCGACCGCATTTCCGCCTTTGATGTGGTCATGCCCGATCCCATTGAGGACAAAGGCAAAGTGCTTAACCAAATCACTCTCTTCTGGATGGAGCAAATGACCGATCTGGTGCCCAACCACATCATTGCCACCGATGTCGATGATTACCCCAGGCCGTTGCACAAATACAAAAAGGATTTGCAAGATCGGTCCGTTCTGGCCAAAAAAGCCCAACCGCTCCCCATTGAATGTATTGTGCGCGGCTTCATTACCGGATCCGGCTGGAAAGATTATCAAAAAAATGGCACGGTCTGCGGTCATCAATTGCCAAAGAATCTTCAAGAATCAGCCATGCTTGAAAAGCCGCTATTCACGCCTTCGACCAAAGCAGAAATCGGCGACCATGACGAAAATATCACCCTTGATCAGGCCGCAACACTGATCGGCGAAGAGAGAATGAGGGAAGTGGAAAAACTCGCTCTGGATATCTACACCCGCGCCCGTGACTATGCCAAAGAACGAGGCATCCTCATTGCCGATACCAAATTTGAATTCGGCATAATCGATGATGAACTCATTCTCATTGACGAAGTCCTCACCCCGGACTCCTCCCGCTTCTGGCCCATGGACGGCTACAAGGCCGGGCAACCACAACCGAGTTTCGACAAACAATACTTCCGCGACTGGCTCGTGGACATCGGCTTTAACATGCAGCCCCCAGCCCCCTCCATCCCGACAGACATCGCCAACCAGACCCGAACAAAATACATGGAAGCCTACAGCCTCCTGACCGGCAACGAATTGGAAACATAAATCACCACCCCATACCTTACGCACAAGAGGAAACCGGTTTCAAAGTCTGATTTTCTGAAGACCGCCCATTCGGGCGGATAAAGAACGAACAAGCAGGGCGCTGCCCTGCACCCGCAAAAGGAGCGAAGCCCCTTTTGAATCCCCATCTGCGCCTATCGGCGCAAGTAGTTTTTTGCCGCAGGCGCGAATTGTTGTAACCTTGGCTTTTTCGTTCTTCGGTTTCATGTGTCCTTTTTCTCTCCGACCACGTAAAATCCCATGCGTTCTTCTATTTCCCGACACCGTGAGGCTTGCAAGAGTGGTACAGCTACAAGGCGCTGGCCCTGTTTTAACCGCAGGCGTAGCCCAGCTACGGTGAGGATTAAAACAGGTCCAGCAACGCAGTAGATGTGCCGCTATTGCAAGCCGGCGCGCCGTGACACAAACAAGCAGGGCTCTGCCTTGCACCCGCCATCGCTGCTGTCTTCATCCGTAAGGCTCGAAGACTCGCCAACGGCTGAAGCAAAGGAGCGAGGCCCCTTTGGAATCCCCATCTGCGCCTTTGGCGCAAGTAGTTTTTTGCCGTAGGCAAGGGTGGGATTCTCAAGGGTTATAGCCCTTGAGCCGCCGGAGGCGAAATCACCTGACAATCCCGCCGCAGGCGGTTTCAAGTCCTGATTTTTTTAGGGGCTGTACCGATAACCCCTCTGAGTTATCTGGTACAGCCCCAAATTTTTATCAATGCTCACAATGCTCAAGAAATTCAAGATTTGTGACCTTTTTTGTGTCCACTTTTGTGAGTCCATTTTGATACTGATTCGAGGGGGGGCGCATAATGCTCTTTTGATTATTTTACAAGCATGAACGGATACAGCTCCCCTGAGGGTTTTATTCTCAGGATTTTGTCATACCAGTCTTTATATTTGTGAAAATCTTTTTCATTTCTTATGCTCAGTCTGCATAAGGTGCACCCTTTGTTGGCCATTAACTGTTTTGAGTTGACAGTTTCTCGTATGAACTCAAACCGGGGGCTTTCCCATATCGCTTTGAAGTCTTTCATTTTATTATTAGGAACGAAAAGATTCATGCTTGTTCTACAACAGAGGTTTGCGTACCAGCCCCCTTCTGCAAAGATAAAGCGCAATTCTCTCCACGGTGAGTAGCAATTTCCGCTAAGAGAGTTACGAAACCCTTCATTGGTAAAAAAGTCCACATTTAATGTTGTTGCATATTCTTGAAGTTCTTCCACTGGCAGGAAAGGCCTAAATTGAGGCAAATAGGAATCTTCCGACAGGTAATCATTTCCAGGATAGAAGCCGAGCATGGCTTTGACTTTATGAAATTTAAGTCTGGATGCAATTTCAATTATTTTATGAGCCTCACTTACATTTTGCTTTAACGCAACAAACATCAGCGTAACCTCCATATCTTTAGGTTTTCTGGAGGAAAGTTCTTTTAGATTTTTGATGGTCTGATCGTATTTAGCATTTTTTATGAGTGCTTCAAATGTTTTTTTAGTGGCTGCGTTGAGCGATATTTCTACTTTTTGGGCACAGGCTAAAGTCGCATCCATATTTTCGCCGAAAAGAGCATATCCATTGGTGTATAAGGAGATATTTGATTCAGGAGCAACATCATGAATATATTTTATTATTTTCGGGTATTCAGGGTGGGCAAGGGCTTCGCCAGCTCCGACAATTGTGATGTTGGGAATGTCGTTTAGCCATGTCAGATTTTTTAATGACTCTGCATCTCCAAAAATGGCTTTGCTTTTTGTTTTATGCTCCCCTGAGCAAAATAGACAAAATTGATTGCAGTGGTCGGTGATTGTAAAAACAACAATCTTCGGCATTGGTAATGCAGAATTTTGAATCGGCATTTATTGTCTCCGTTTGGGAGGGCCACTTGAGCCTCTCCCCATCTTTGGATCACTGAGCGGCATTGTGTGGAACCTAGCCTGCCCCGTAGGGGGGGGCGAAGGGACGAGAGCAGAGCGGAACAACGGATACGAAGTCAATGAACATTCAAGTTACCTCTATATACAACAGCCGGAGTCATTTTGTCCAACGACGAATGCCCACGTTCCTCGCTATCTGGCAACGTTGTTATGTTCATTTCTTGCGAAACGCCTTGGACTACCTTCCCCGTAAGGCTGATGACGACTGCATGCAGGAACTGCGCTGGCTTTATGATCGTGGAGACCTGGAAGAGGCTCGCAAGGATCTGGGGGCGTGGCTGACACGTTGGCAAGATAAATATCCCAAATTGTGCGATTGGGTGGAAGACAATATAGAAC
>PDWI01007942.1_pt1 | contig 12666 bp, 12 predicted proteins | sample 1430891 | NCBI WGS metagenome assembly PDWI01 (sample SAMN01162508, study PRJNA174530) | Oral metagenome, whole genome shotgun sequencing project. | biome: Marine environment; feature: Marine mammal; material: Swab sample of the gingival sulcus; isolation source: swab sample of gingival sulcus... | reverse complement strand
ACTACCAAATTTATTCCTAATTGTCAATATGTTTTTTTCTTTTTTTCTTTTTTTTCTGATAATACCCCATTTTTATTGGCTTCTATTCCTAGGTTTTATAATATAAAATTTTATAATTATACTTAATTTAAAAATTTAAGTACTGTTGTTACAAAAGCGATTGCTACCTTATAAAATGTATTTTCATCTACATAAAATCTCGAATTATAATTTCCATACTTTGAATCTTTAAGATTAGTTATCATAAAAATGTTACTTTTGCTATACATTTACATTATTCATACCCATTTATCTTTGCAACTATTGCATTACCATTTAATAACTTTTTATACAAATACTATTTTTATCATTTTTTTCTTTAACTAATTTTACTATAAATAAAAAAATCAGACATCAAATTATATTGACATCTAATTTTTTTTAATTTTCACCATCTAATTTTATATTTATAGTTCTAACTTTTGGAAATGCTTCCTTAACATTTAATTTTAATGTTGTATTTATTGCAACAAACGATGACCTTGATAACTCACTAAACTCATTTGAAAGTATAATCATCACTTCATCATCTGATATTTCATATACACTTAATAAATCCATTTTATTACTTAAAAATTCAGAATTTTTAAGAGTTAATTTTACATAATCCCCTATTGTTAGAAATTCCTTATTTTTAATTTCAATTTCTTTATTTTCAACTTTACTTGTTAATGGCACATATATTTTTAAATTAATAATTTCTTTTGTTTTAACTTTTTCAACAGTTTCTAACTCAATTACAGTATCAACCATATTTTCTTTCAGCATTTCTTGTTTGTATACATAGGTAAATCCCAATAAACACAACAAAAACACTGTTAATATATATTTTTTCATATCTACCTCTAATAATGTTTTCTTATAGCATCTGCTATTATTCTAGCAACTTTTCTTCTTTGATAAGATGTTGAATATTTTTTTATATCTTCCCTATTTGAAATAAAGCCAATTTCTATTAATATTGATGGAGAATTTGATCCTCTTAATACTGCAAAATTAGCACCATCAACACGTCTATACTGTAAATTCATACCAGATACAATTCCATTTAATATTGTATTAGCTAAAACTGCGCTTTGTTTTTGATTCAAATGATACATTACATCTTGAAGTATAAACTGTGATGCTTCTATTGCTCTTGTTCCTTTAATATCAAAACTATTTTCATATTTAGCTAATTGTCTAGCATACGATGAAGGATTTTTTGAAAAATAAAAAACCTCTGCTCCATGAGCTTTTCTATTTTTTGAAGAGTTTAAATGAACACTTACAAAAAGATCTGCATTATTTTTATTCCCTATATCTGCTCTCATATCAAGAGGTATAAATTCATCAGTTTTTCTTGTAAGTATTACATTATATTCATTTTTTAACTCATCATAAATATCTAATATAACTTTTAAGGCTATATCTTTTTCAAAATATCCATTCCCTCTAGCTCCACTATCATGTCCACCATGACCAGCATCTAATATTATAGTTTTTTTATTTTTTATAATTGACTTTGAATTTCTTAATTTTATTCTTATTTCTTTTTCATATGAAGATATTGTATATTTTATATCCTGTTGCAAATATATAACTATATCAGTCTCTTTATTATAATCTTCTGTTAAAATATCCATCAAATATTCATCATTAACTGTTATAACTTGTTCTATTTTTTTATTTTTATCCGTTTCAGCAAAAACAAAGGTAATAGAAGGCAAATTATTGTCTATATCTTGTTTATATTTTGGAATAGATTCAGAAAAAGATAAAACAATTTCTCCATTTCTATAAGAAATATTATTTAATTCATTAGAAAATATAAGTGTGGGTATAAAAAACATTATTAAAAAAAATATTTTTTTTAATTCCCCTATCATTTTTCTATCTTTGAAATCGCTCCCTTTGTTATAGTCATAGATACACCTTTATCTATTTTCATTTCAATAGTGTTTTCTAATATTTTACTTACTGTTCCACATATTCCACCAATAGTTACTATTTTATCACCTATTTTTAAAGAATCCATCATAGCCTTAAATGCCTTTTTTTTCTTTTTATTTGATAAATATAATGGTAAGAATAATGCTGCTAATAATAATCCATAAACTCCTAAAAAAATTATATTTCTACTCATAAATTTCTCCTTCTACATTAGTCAACTAATGCTATTTTTATTACCTCTTTATAATTAGAGACAAAATTAAATTTCATGTCTTCTAATATTTCTTTAGGTAATTCTTTTGTATCAACTTCGTTTTCACGAGGTAATATCACTTCTCTTATTCCAATTCTATGTGCTGCTATAACTTTTTCTTTAATTCCACCAACAGCTAATACATCTCCTGTTAATGTTATCTCTCCAGTCATTGCTAAATCTTGTCTAACTTTCTTATCAGATACAACTGATAATATTGCAGTAGTTATTGTTATTCCTGCTGACGGTCCATCTTTTGGAACTGCTCCTTCTGGAAAATGTAAATGTATATCAGAATCTTTTTCAAATTTATTTTTCTTATCTTTTATACTTCTAACAAAAGAATAAGCAACCTTTGCAGATTCCTGCATCACTTCTCCTAATTTACCTGTAAGCATCAATTTCCCATCACCTTGCATTTTTATAGCTTGAACTTCCAATGTAGTTCCACCAACGCTTGTCCATGCTAAACCATTAACACTACCTTTTTTTGCTTTTTTTTCTGCCATTTTTTCAGGCTTAAATTTTTCAGGCCCTAAATATTTAACAAGACTTTTTTTAACTAATCTAGGTTTTTTCTTTCCAGTTTCTAATGTTTCTCTAGCTATTTTTCTAGCAAGTTTAACTAATTGTCTTTTTAAATTTCTTACTCCTGCTTCTCTAGTATATGAATCTATAATTTTTAAAAGAACATCATCTTTTAAATTAAGTTTTATACCAGTTTCTTCTTTTACTTGGTCTAATAAATATTTACTTGCTATATTCAATTTTTCCATCTCTGTATATGAATCTATATATATAACTTCTAATCTATCATATAAAGGTTCTGGGATAGTAGCATAATTATTAGCTGTACATATAAAGAACACATTAGATAAATCATAAGGATAATCTATAAAATGATCTTCAAACTTATAATTTTGAGAAGGGTCTAAAACTTCTAATAAAGCTGAAGATGGATCTCCTCTAAAATTAGAGTCTAATTTATCTATTTCATCTAATAATATTACAGGATTATTAACACCTGTTCTTTTAACAGCTTCTATTATTCTACCAGGCATAGCAGCCACATAAGTTCTTCTATGACCTCTTATTTCACTTTCATCATCTACTCCACCTAAACTAATCTTAGAAAACTCTCTATTCATAGCACGAGCAATAGAACTTGCAAATGAAGTTTTCCCTATACCTGGAGGTCCAACCAAACATAATACACTTGCCATTTTTTTTGTGTTTTTTTTAGCTAATTTAGATTTTAATTCCATTACTGCTAAAAATTCTAAAACAGCATCTTTTACTTCTTTTAATCCATAATGATCTTCATCTAAAACTTGTTTAGACTTAATTAAGCTAAAGCCTTTTTTCTTTGAAGATTCAAAAGGTAAATCTAAAACTATTTCAATATAATTTAAAAGAACATTATATTCTGGAGACATTTGAGGTATTTTTTCTAACTTCCCAAGATCTTTTGCAACTTTCATTTTAAAGTCTTCAGGCATATTAGATTTTTCCAATTTTGAATATAATTCTTCTATATAATTATCAGAATCTTCTCCCAATTCTTCCCTAATAGCCTTCATTTTTTCTTTTAAATAATATGTTTTTTGTGTTTCATCTATAATTTCTTTAACTTTAACATTCAAATTTTCATCTATATTTGCTCTTTGTTTTTCAATAACTAAATCTTTATAAAATTCATTCAAACGAGTTTTTAAACTTCTTGTTTTTATATATTTTTGTTTAACTTCTACTGCAAAACTTACAAAATATACTAATATATCTAGTAATTCTTCTAATGAACTCGCTGTAAGTAAACTCATTCCTTCTTCTGATTTCACAAAAGATTTATTTGTAAATAAACTTGTTGCAGCAGCAACTAAATTATCTGGACTATACATAGGATTTTTAAAATCTTCTTCTTCTAAATCCATTTTAGTATTTACATTATTTACTTCTGTTAAAAAAACGTGATTTTTTCTATCATAAGTTAATTTTTTTAATTTTACACGCTTAATCCCTTTAACAAATAAATTATAATTTTCATCTTTTGTTTTAGTTAAATTTGTTGTTTCTGCTAATATACCATAGTTTTCTATATCATTTTCTGTTATTTCTAAATTTTTAACATCTTTTTGAATAGCTAAAATTATCTTTTTATTTTCCATTGAAAGATTAGCTGCATTTATACTAAATAATCTCCCAAGTCTAATACTAGCTTCTATACCAGGCATACAAACAATTTGTCTAACAGGAATTACTGGTATCATTTATTTTTACTCCTCATCTGTACTAACTTTATTTTTTTCATCTATAATTTTTTTTGTGATTACTAATTTCTTAACATTCTTTTCACTAGGAATTTCATACATTAAATCAAGTAAAGCATTTTCTACTATACTTCTAAGTCCTCTTGCTCCTATTTTTTTCTCAGATGCAAGTTTTGCAATTTCTTTTAATGCACCTTTATCAAAACTTAATTCAACATCTTCCATTTCAAAGAATTTTTGATACTGCTTAACTAGAGCATTTTTAGGTTCTGTCAATATTTTTATTAAAGCCTCTTCATCTAATTGATTAAGTGCTGCAATTACAGGGAATCTTCCTATAAGTTCTGGTATAATACCAAATTTTTTAAGATCTTCTGGTAATACATACTTAAATATTGTTTCATCACTTAGATCTACTTTATCATTATTATTTCCAAATCCTATTTGTTTCACATTAAATCTACTTTTAATTTTCTTTTCTAATCCAGAAAATGCCCCACCAACTATGAATAAAATATTAGTTGTATCTATTTCTAACATTTCTTGATTAGGATGTTTTCTTCCTCCTTGTGGAGGTACTGATGAAACTGTTCCTTCTACTATTTTAAGCAATGCCTGTTGCACTCCTTCACCTGAAACATCACGAGTTATAGATGTATTTTCAGATTTTCTAGCAATTTTATCTATTTCATCTATGTATATTATCCCTCTTTGTGCCGCTTCAATGTCATAATCTGCTGCTTTAATCAACTTTAATAGTACATTTTCAACATCATCTCCAACATAACCAGCTTCTGTAACTGTTGTTGCATCTGCAATAGCAATAGGTACATTTAATATTCTAGCTAATGTTTGTGCTAAATATGTTTTACCACTACCTGTTGGTCCTATCAAAAGTACATTAGATTTTTGTATTTCTACATCTGTATCCTTTTTTAATTTTAAAGAAATTCTTTTAAAGTGATTATATACAGCAACTGATAAAACTTTTTTAGCTCTATCTTGTCCTATTACATATTCATCTAATTTTTCTTTTATTTCTTTTGGTTTTAAAAGATTTACATCAAAATTACTTTTTGATGTTTTAGATAAAACTGCTTGTTCCTCTAAAATAGAATTACATCTTTTTATACAGTCTTCACAAATCTTAACTTGATCTTCCCCCTCTATATATTCTAATTTAGGGTTGTCTACACCACAAAAAGAACAATTATAGTATTTATCATCTATCATTGTTTTTCCTCTTTTCTTTTATATAATGTCATCTATCAGACCGAATTTTTTAGCCTCTTCTGCTGACATAAAATTATCTCTGTCTGTTGCTTTTTCTATATTTTTAAGAGTTTTTCCTGTATTTTTAGCCATTTCAGTATTTAATAAATCCTTTAATCTCAACATCTCTTCAGCTCTTATTTTAACATCTGATGCTTGAGAATAACCTACTCCACCTAAAACTTGATGTATCATTATTCTAGAATTTTTAAGTGATTTTCTCATCCCTTTTGTTCCAGCAGATAGTAGAAAAGCTCCCATACTTGCTGCTTGACCTATACATACAGTCGATATATTACAATCAACATATTTCATAGTATCATATATACCTAGCCCAGCAGTTACAGAACCACCAGGACTATTTATATACATTGTTATATCTTTATTTTTATCTTGTGCATTCAAGTATAATAACTGAGCTATAATTGTATTAGCCATTTCATCATTTACTTCACCCATTAAAAATATTATTCTATCTTTTAATAATCTTGAAAAAATATTATATGTTTTTTCAACTCCACTTTCTTCTTCGTGTATGAATGGATATATCATTATTCCTCCAATTATTTATTATTTTCTAATATTAACTCTTTAATTTTTGTACTCATTAAATTATTTGCTATGTTACCTGAATAATTATCTAACATATTCATCTTTTGTAATTCTTCAACTAATTGTTCTTTTGTCATTTGGTATCCAGCAGCCATTTTAGCTAATTCTGCATCTATTTCTTCCTTAGTTACTTCTAATTTTTCTTTTTCTATCATTTCTGCTGCTATTAATCTAAATTTAACAACTGATTCTGCTCTTGTTAATGCTTCTTTTTCAAATTCTTCCATTGTTTTTTTAGAATTTTCTAAGAATTTTTCTAAATCTTGTCCATATTGTGCTAATTGTTGTTTAAATCCATTGATTTCTCTTTCTTTTTCCTCAACTAATAATGCTTCTGGTAAAGTCATATTTGTATTTTCAACAATTTTATCTACTATTTTTTGATATTTTAAATTAGATAATTGTTCTTCTCTTTGGCTTTCTAAACTTGATTTAATAAAAATCTTATAATCTTCTAAATTATCATATCCTTGTTTTTTAGCTAATTCATCATCTATTGCAGGCATTTTTACTTCTTTTATAGAGTTTAATTTAACTTTAAACATAGCAGCTTTTCCTTTTAAATTTTCTGCATGATATTCTTCAGGGAAAGTAACATTTACTTCAAATTCTTCATCAATTTTATGTCCTACTATTTGATCTTCAAAATTATCTATAAATGAATGAGAACCTAATGTTAAATCAAAGTTTTCAGATTTTCCACCCTCAAATGCTTCTCCATCAACAAATCCTTCAAAATTTATACTTACTACATCTCCATCTTGTGCTATATCTCTATCAACTTTTTCATAAGTTTTTAATCTAGCTGCTACATTTTCAATAGCTTGATCTACTGATTTATCATCTACTACTGGTAAATCTTTTTCATCTAATTCTACTTTAATTCCTTTGTATTCAGGCATTTCAAATTCTGGTCTTACTGCAAAACTTATAGTTGCTTCCACTTTTTCTTTTGTTATATTATCATTAGTTACATCTAATTTAGAAATAGGTTCAACCTTTTTTTCTTCTAATGCTTTAACAAATTCTTTATTTACTAAACTTGTAAATAATTCTTCTTTTATTTGACCTTCAAATTGTTTTTCAATAACATCCATAGGTGCTTTACCTTTTCTAAATCCATCTATTTTAGCATCTTTATATTTTGCTACTATTTCTTTTTTTGCTTCTTTAAATTCTTCACCTTCTACTACTATATTTACTGTCGCTAATAATTTTTCATTCACTTCTAATGTATACATTTTTTCCTCCTATTATTATTTTATTCTTGTCTTATTATTTTAACACGAAATTTATTATTTGTCTAAAACTTCATCTATTAGTTTCGAAATTTTAACTGCATATTCTATACTATCATCTAAATAAACTCTTATTTCAGGAACATATCTAATATTAAGTTCTTCACTTAATCTTTTTCTAAAATACCCTTTAACTTTATTAAGATCTTCTAATAATTTTTCCTTATTTATATTTTGCTTGTAATTTAAAATTGAAAATATTACATCAGCATATCTACCATCTTTTGATAATTTGACTTCATATACTGTTACTAAATTTTTTAATTTTTCATTTTTTATTTCTGTTAGTAACATCGTTCCAATTTTTCTTGAAATTTCTTTTTCTAAGCCTTTTACTCTTCTTTCATTCATATTATCTAGCAATTTCCTCCATTACATATGATTCAATTATATCGCCTTCTTTAATATCTGTATAATCTTTTATGCTAATTCCACACTCTTGACCAAGATTAACTTCTTTAGCATCATCTTTATATCTTTTTAAAGCGTCAATTTCCCCATCATGAATTATAATACCATTTCTTATAAGTCTTATCTTAGAATTTTTAGAAATTTTACCATCAACAACTAATGATCCTGCTATGTTTCCAACACCTGAAATTTTAAATACTTGTCTAACTTCTAAACGACCAAAGTATATTTCTTTAAATTCAGGAGTAAGCATTCCTTTAATTGCTTTTTCTATATCTTCAGTTACATGATATATTACATTATAGTTTCTAATTTCTACACCTGTTTTTTCTGCTTCTGTTCTTGCTGCATTATTAGGTCTTACTCCAAACCCTATTATTATTGCATTAGATGCTTCCGCTAATTTAATATCTCCTTCTGTTATTGCACCAGCTGATGCTTGAATAACTGTTACAGAAACTTCTTCATTAGATAATTTAGCTAACGATTCCTTTAATGCTTCTACTGACCCTTTTGAATCTGCTCTTATAATACATTTCAATTCTTTTAATTGTTGATCCTCTAATTCTTTTGATAAACTTTCTAATGAAATGTGTTTTTTACCATTTAAATCATTCATTCTATTTGTGTCTCTATAATCTTCAATTATTTTTCTTGCTTGTTTATCATTTTTAACACAGTATAATAAATCTCCTGCTTCTGGTATATTGTTAAATCCAGTTATTTCTACTGGCATAGATGGTCCAGCAACTTCAATTTTATTACCTTTATCATCAAGCATAGTTCTTATTTTACCATAAGATTCCCCTGCAACAAATATATCTCCTATTCTTAGTTCACCTTCTTGTATAAGTATATCTGCTATTGTTCCTACTTGTGGATCTAATTTAGATTCTATTACAACCGCTTTTGCTCTTTTCTTGGGATTAGCTTTCAACTCAAGTAACTCAGAAGTTATAATTATAGTTTCTAATAATTCTTCAAGATTTATTTTTTCTTTTGCAGAAATTTCAACACATTCTATATCTCCACCCCATTCTTGTGCAATTACACCATGTTCCATAAGTTCTTGTTTAACTCTCATAGGATTGGCTCCTACTTTGTCTATTTTATTTATTGCAACAATAATAGGAACACCTGCTTCTTTTGCATGTGAAATTGCTTCTACTGTTTGAGGTTTAACACCATCATCAGCTGCAACTATAAGGATTGCTATATCTGTTATATTAGCTCCTCTTACTCTCATTTCAGTAAAGGCTTCATGTCCTGGAGTATCTATAAATGTTATCACTTGATTTTTCCACTTAACTTGATATGCCCCTATACTTTGAGTAATTCCACCTGCTTCTCCATCAATTACATTTGTGTGTCTTAATGCATCTAATAATGAAGTTTTCCCATGATCTACATGACCCATTATTGTTATAACTGGTGCTCTCAATTCTAAATCTTCTTCTTTATCTTCTAGTTCTAATTCATATTTTTCACCATATGAAACTTCTTCAATTTCTTCTTGCTCTATTAAAACATTATATTCCAATGCTAACTCTTCTATTTCCTCTAATGATAAAATAGCATTCGTAGTTAACATTTTCCCTTCCATAAAGAATTTTTTAATAATATCCGAACTATTTACTCCTAATTTGTCAGCAAATTCTTTAACCGTTAATTCACCTGCTATTTTTAATACACCTGCTCCATCATCAATTTTAACAACTTCACTTTTAACTTCTTTATCTTTTTTCTTGATTTTTTTCTTTGGATTTTCTTTTCTAAAGTCTGTTCTTAATTCTTTTAACTTTCTTTCTTCTTCTTTTGCCTTTTTCTCTTTTTCATATCTTTTTTTATCAAATTTTGACTTATTTGATTTAGAGAATTTTTTACCTGTTGCTTGATTTTCAGATTCTGGTATTACTGAATCTGTAACAGGCTTAACAACTTTTTTCTTTGGTTTTGCTTTACCAAATTTCTTAGTTGAATTGTCATCTTCTTCCTTATCTTTGTCAAAAGATCTAAATCCTCTATTATTATTGTTGTTGCTATTATTTCTATTGTTTCTATTATTCCAGTTATTATTTCTATTATTATTGTTGTTGTTATTGTTGTTATTATTAAAGCTTCTCTTACTATTAGTATTAGTATATGTTTCAGCCCCTCTATTTCTTCTATAATCTTTTTGAACTGGTTTATCTGTTTTTTCTTTTTCTGAATTACTATTGTTATTATTTCTATTATTGTTATTAAATTTTTTATTGTCTTTTTTATTATTAAAAATCATTTTTTCTTTAACCACAACATTAGATTTTTTAACATTTTCTTGCTCTTTTTTTATTTCATTTTTTGGTTCTGATTTTTTAGGTTCTACTTTTGTTTGAAGTTCTTTTTCAATTTTTTGCATTTCTTTTTCGTTTAAAACATTTAAATGATTGGTTTTACTTATCCCCATTTTACTTAATTTTTCAACGAATTTAACTGTATCCATACCAAATTTCTTAGCTACTTCATAAATTCTATTCCCCATTATTTTCACCTACCTTTATTCTTTTCATAATTTCTTTCTTTACTAACTCTATTTCTTTTTCAGATATAGGGTACTTTTTATTTTTATCTATTATTTTTAAAACTTTTTCATTAGTTGATATATATATAGCTCTTTTTTGAACTTTTTGTTCCAGATCAAGAATATACATACCATCATCTGATTTAACCAATCTTAAAAGTTTACCTTTTTCATTTTTTATTCTAGTATATACACAAGTTCTAATAGGCTTCTTCATCAACGATTTCTTCTTCATAATCTAGCACTTCATCTACCTTTATATTTATTTTTATCTTACATAATTTTGATGCAAGTCTAGAATTTTGCCCCTTTTTACCAATAGCTAATGATAATTGTTCTGGATTAACTTCTACATTGGCTATCAATTCATCTTCAAATTCAACTATTTCTATTGAGTATATCTCAGCAGGACTTAATGCATTTTTAACAAATATTCTTTGATCTTCATCCCATAAAACTATATCTAATTTTTCTCCATTTAATTCAGATAAAATACTTTGTATTCTTATACTGTTTTTACCTATACAAGCTCCTTTAATATCTAAGTTTGAATCTTCTGAATAAATTGCAATTTTACTTCTATTTCCAGCTTCTCTAGTTATTGCTTTAACTTCTATATCTTTATTAGCAATTTCAGGTATTTCTCTTTCAAGTAGTTTTAATAAAAACTCTTCATTTCTTCTTGAAAATTCTACTTTTGTAAATTTAGTTCCTTCTGATACCTTTCCAATATATACAGAAATTCTATCTCCTTGAACAAATTCATCTAATGGATTTAAATCTTTTGCTTGAATAACTGCTTCTACATTATTTATTTCAATATATAGATTTCTATTTTCATCCATTTTCTTTACTAATACTGTTGCTAAACTATCTTCTAATACTTTAAATTTATTAAATGTGCTTAATTTTTCATGCTCTCTAACTTTTTGTATCACTATTTGTTTTGCATTTTGTATAGCATTTCTTTTAAAATCACCAGCATTTATATCAATAGAAATTATATCCCCTATTTTTGATGATTTTTTATATTTTTTTGCTAACTCTAATCCTATTTCCAAAGTACTATTTTCTACTTTTTCAACAACTAATTTTTCTGCTTTAAAAGTAATATTCCCAGTTAATCTATCAATTTCTACCTTAGCATTTTCTGCATCTTTATAATTTCTTTTATATGCTGCTAAAAGTGCAGTTTCTACTGCTTGAAGCAATTCTTCTTTGTCTAAGCCTTTTTCTTTTTCTAATTGATCAAGTGCTGCTAAAAATATTCCTTGCTCTTTAGCTCTCATTCATACCCTCCAATTCTTTTAAATTATTAAAATCAAATATATTATTTGCATTTTTTACTTTTGTTAAAGGTATTTCTACCTTACCTATTTTATTATCAATCAAAACTATATTTTCATTTTCAAAATTTTCAAGTTTTCCTTCAAAACTTTTTGTTCCTTCAACATTATTTTTAGTTTTCACCTTAATATTATGGCCTATAAATTTAATAAAATCTCTTTCTTTTTTTAATTTTCTTTCTAAACCAGGACTAGATACTTCAAGCATAAATTTCTCTTTTATTGCCATATCAGCTAAATCAGATATTTGTCTACTTACTTCTTCACAATCATCTAAACTTACTTTTTCACCATCTTTTTTCTCAATATATACTCTTAAATAATTATATCCTCCATCACTTTCATAATCTACATAAAGAATTTCAATATTATTATTTGTTATAGCATTTTGAAATTTTGATTCTAATCTATCTAACATATTTCTCCTATCATTAAATTAAAGAGTGGACTCAATGTCCACTCCTAACTTACATATTTACAATTATACAAACATTATAATTGCCATTTCTGCAGAATCTCCACGTCTTACTGCAGTTTTAAGTATTCTAGTATACCCACCATTTCTTTCTGTATATCTTGGTGCAATATCGTTGAATAACTTAGCAACGGCTTGTTCATTTCTTAAGAACGCAAATGCTTGTCTTCTTAAATGAACTTTTCTAGCTGTATCTTCAGT
>PDWI01007941.1_pt1 | contig 12668 bp, 10 predicted proteins | sample 1430891 | NCBI WGS metagenome assembly PDWI01 (sample SAMN01162508, study PRJNA174530) | Oral metagenome, whole genome shotgun sequencing project. | biome: Marine environment; feature: Marine mammal; material: Swab sample of the gingival sulcus; isolation source: swab sample of gingival sulcus... | reverse complement strand
CTCATTTCACTTAATCCCTCAAAAACCACAGCAAAAGTAAATGAAAACATTCGTTTTTCTGCAAGTGCGTCGACTATTTTAGCGACGAATATCACTAATAAATCTCAATATGCTTGGGATTTTGACGGTGACGGTCATATAGATAAAACCACACAAGAACCCTATGTAGACTATGCATATAAACGAGTCGGTACTTTTAATATGAAAGTACGAGTCACCTACAATGGAGTCTCAAATGTAAAATACCAAACAATCAACATACGAAACCCCCTCAAAGCCTCTTTACAAGCCTACAAACTAGATACTTCTTTATACCTTATAAATACAAGTCAAGGGGCGTTTGATAAAGTATACTGGAAATTTTGAGATTTTACGAGTGATGCCCTCTACAATACTCTGATACCTTTCGAAAAAATCCCGCTCGCTGACAAAGATGGATCTATCGGAGAATTTTCTATTTCATACAATGATACTGAGGTTGATACAGTAAAAATTTATATGAAAGATATAAAGCAAATTGTACCTGATGATTCTGGCGTCTACCAAAGTTCTTTCCCAGCAGAAAATGACACAATCCATATTACTTCCCCTTCACAAGGGCTTGGATTGTCATTTTATGGAAATGATAAAAATATTACAGGATTTGGAATTGATACCGATGCAAATACTGATAGCAATCTTGATGGAAATGCAGAAAATGATATAGACAATAAAGACCATTCTTCATTTAAAAATGGAAGTTTTTTCAGAATTCCTAATTTCTCAAATGACACAAAACGAGAGCGAAAAATCAAAATTTCTTTCTTTGAGGGAGACCGTGTAGTAAAAACAAAAACACTTACTCTGGTGCTTGATTTTATTTCTGCGACACCAGAAAAAGATGTAGAAATGGAAAAATTCGGTGCTAATGCTCTTTCTGATTTTGAAAGAGGAAAAATCGACACTCTTGCGACGCTTATTCGAGAAATCGAAGATGCGACCGAGCGTATCATTATTATGAAAAAATACAATATTCTTGTCGAAAATTGGAATGATTCTTTTGAAAAAGCAAAAACATTGATTGATATTCAAGAACTCATTGTAGATGCTGAACTCCCAGCCCAAAAGAAAAAACAAATCACAAAAATTATCGATGAACTCCTTATCGGTGGGGCTGAAAGTGTAAATAGTATCTCTGTCGCTGCACAACTCATCAAAGACCTCATACCAACTGAAAATGCAAATCGAGAAAAAATCATCGGAAATCTCGACACTATCTTAAATCAAATTGACAAAAAAGAGGAAAACCGAAAACTCGCCAAAGAGATTTTGGAACTTATCAAAAACGATGATACTATCGCAACCAAATATAAAGAATATATCAAAAGCCAACTTCAAATCATCATACACAAAGGAAGTAAAAATGTCTCTCAAAACACAAATTCTGCATCAAAAGTGATGAAAAAAGGTAAAGACGGGGTAGTCAAAACGGCTTCTGGTATTGGTGGTTTTTTCATGGGAATTATCAAAATATTTTTATGGATATTTTTAATCATTTTTCTTGTCATTCTTGGGGCGTATGTCTTTTATCGAATGACTCGTAAAAGTAGTAAAATGGCGTTTCAAGATTTTATGATTGATTCTGTCTTTCATGGAGGAAAAGCAAAAAAAGAAGCCCAAGAACAGAAAATAGTAAGCCCTTCCCCTGAAAAGAAAAAAGCACCTGAAAAAACTGAAACACCAGCCACTCCTGAAAAGAGCACACCTACAACCGACCCACTTGCGAAAAAAGAAACTCCGAGTCAACCTCAAAAAGACCCACTGACAAATTTTGAAATACCAAAAAAGGATACTGCTAAAACTCCACAAGAAAATATAAATCCTATCAATCAGCCAGCAAGTGCAACTGATAATATGCCGGATTGGCTCAAATCTCCAAGTACTTCAAGTGCTCCAAAAGTGACAGTGACGGACGACCCGCTCTCTTCTTTGACCGCAAAAGAAACAAATGCACCTGACAATAAACCAAAAGAAACGACTCCTGTGGTTGGGAATGATGTGACAACAGAAAAAACAAGCCAAAACACTCTATCTCCTGAAACAAAAAGCACTCCCGATGCAATCTCAAATGATGTTCCATTGATTACAAATGATGAAACAATAGCCTCAGAAGAAAAAGTCATTACTCATAATGATGCTACTTCTGCTCCATCAGTAGAAACAAAAACAGAAATCAAGGAAGAAAATACAACACAAATCACCAAAGAGGCAACATCAGATGAAGGGTTGCCAGACTGGCTCAAAGGACCAGTCACACCAACAAATGATGAGCCAAAAGAAAATATAAGTGAAGAAATCGTGAGTGAGAAAAATATGAATGAGACTATTTCTACTGATACTTCTCTCTCTGAAAACAATGAAACACCAGAAGAAATCATTTCAGAGGCAACAGAAACCACTGAAAATACAACAGAAATAGAAACTACCGAAACGAATGAATATCAAGACAGTACAGCTCAGGAAACTACTGATGAAGGGCTTCCAGACTGGCTCGTAGACAGCGATGAGGATGAGACTTCTGACGATGATGCACTTCCTGATTGGCTCGTAGATGAAATCGAAGATACAGAGAGTGGAAAAGAAATAAAAACAGACACTGAAATCAAGTCAAAAACAGAAGAAGAAAAAGGTCAAAAAACAGAAATAAAGGAAGAAAAGAAAAAACAGACAAATAGTATCATCGTGGAAGATACTGGGTCTCTCGTAGAACCAGTAGAAACTAATTTGATTGATACACCGGTGAGTGAACACGGAGCAATAAAAATCGAAGAAGATGATAGTATCATCAAAATCGTCGAAGGAAAAGACAAAAAAGAAGTTCCTAAAAAAAGGAGAACTCGGAAACCACGAAGAAAAAAGAAAGAAAATACTTCTACAAATGTAGACGCTCGTAAAAATACAAAAACCACCACTCATAAAAAAACGACGAAAACTACGACAAATACCGTAAAAAATACAAACCAAACTGATATACCCGATTGGCTTAAATAATATTTTTTAAAAATTTTCTTTTATGGCTCCGCAAAATAATGATCCACTCAATCAAATAAATCCACAAAATAATCAAGCCCCACAAAATACTCCTACTCCGTCGACAACACCAACTCAAAAAACGGCACCAACTCAAAGTCAACCAGTGCCAGTGCAAAATACACAAAACGTGCAATCTACACAAACTTCACAATCAGCAAATTCGATAGTGGATGCACTTATTGCCGAGGCAAATGATGAGACGACGACTGAGTCAAATGATGTGGGTGGAGTAAACCTCAATCAAGAAGCTCAAAACTCTATAAACCCGACTCAACAAGCTAAAAATACACAAACAAATCCAGTCAGTAAAATGCTTATTTTGCAATATATTGGGTCACTTTTATTGATTTTTACGATTGTTTTTGCGGCCTTTATTACCTATATTGTCCTCAATCCGTCACAGTCAGCCTTTTTTATCACGATTTTTAGCATCGACCCAGCTGATGTGGCAAAAGTCCTCAAAAATATTATCAATATTACTTTTGGTATCGTGTCATTTGTGCTTGCGATTGTGTGGATTATTATGCTTTTTCGAGCAATTTGGACACCAAAACAATACAAAAGAAAACGGCTTTTTAACTGGATTTTTTCTGCTATCATAATGATTATTATGTTTAGCTTGATTTCTCTTTGGGCATTTGTATTTACAAAAATCAATGCTACGAACTTTGACAATCTTAAAGGAAGTGTACTCGTCTATGATAATGACCTTTATATAAACAAAATCACTCAACCCTATGCTCGGGTACGAGAACAAAATCTTACAAATATGATTTGACCAATCACACTGCGATATGATATCTCTGAAAATGCAGAGCAATTTGAAAAATCAGAAGCTGTCGAAATTTTAAACTATCAAATTGACTTTGATAATGCAAAGTGTACAGGTGGAAAATCAGTACTCCAAGGGTCGCGACCTACCGGCGACGAGGGAATTATTTGTACTTTTGATGAAGTGCGAAACTATACAATCAAAGGTAAGTATACTGTAAAAACACGACTCGGTGAAATACGAAATGATGTCTTTATAAATATCCCACCAGTGGAAATCAAAGGACTTATCAATATAGAGCGAAATAAGAATTCAAGTGGAAATGAGATTATTACCTATGATGCAAGTAAGCTCAAAGAATCCTTTGGAAATCCAGTGTGGCACTATGGAGCACTCGATGAAAAAGGAAATATCACTTTTAATAATCCAAAAGAGGAAGCTATCCTTACTGAGACAGTCAGTGGTACTCCCCTCCCACTTTGTCTGACAGTATTTCCGAGCTCACTTGCCTACAAAAAACGACTCATCTGTGACCGTCAATTCGTCGTACAAGACGCTCTTTCAAAAAATATAGAAGGAAATATCAAGGCGACGCAGGACTCTGCAAACCCTATGGCATACACTTTTTCTCTCGAAAATATTAATCTGAAAGGGAAAGCTATCCTACGAACCAATTGGATTATTGACAACAGTAACTGTCCAAATAAAGCCCTCCAAAAGTGTAATTATACTTTTAATAGTGCTGGAAATCATAATATCAAAGCAGAAGTCTTTATGACTGGTGACGAAAAGCAAATTTTTCAGAAAAAGCTCTTAGTAATTATGCCACTCAATATTGCTGAGCATGTAAAAGTACGAAATATACGGGGAAAGCTTCTCAATACGAAAGATACATTTGATAATCAATATAAAGCCTACAAAATTACGAATGTGGAAATTCCTTCAAAAATTGTACTCGATGCTCGCGATGTCATTGCAGAAAATCCTGGATACGAGCTTGATACGGTAAATTGGACTATTACAAAAGATGGAGAATCTGAGCAACTCAGCGGAAAAAGAGTAGAATATCTTCTCGATAGAAGTGTCCGATATACTATCGAAGCTGCATATCTCTTTAAAAAAAGTAGACCTCTCGGTAATCCAGATGATACTATGCAATCCAAAGATCTCGTATATATCCACATCGAAAGAGGAAATCTCACTCCAAAACTCAAAGTATCATACAGCTCTGACTATGTACCTGTGACTGTCATTGCTGATGCTTCACAGTCAATAGCAGAAAACAGCGAAATCATCGAGTTTCAGTATGACTTTGGAGAGGGACGACCGGTAGCCAGTGGTGACGGAGTCAAAAAATATACCTATACGACACCTGGTAAAAAGACAATCACTCTCACAATGATCAATGCGGCCGGAGAAAAAGCAACAACCACAAAAACGCTCATTCTCAAATCTACTCCAAAAGTAGTAAATTTCACTTCAAGTCTCTCACCAGCCACTGTGGACAATCCTGTCGATTTCATCGCAGAAGGGACAAATGGACAAATCGATGAGTATATCTGGAATTTTGGTGACAATACTGACATTGAAATGGGATACAATATCACTCACACCTTTGCAGAAGCTGGAAACTATAATGTCACTCTGACAGTACGATATAGTGACGGTACGGAAGATAGCCTCTCAAAAGTCTTTACTGTCGTCGATAGTCTCGAATAAAAACTTTCAAATGTTAAAAAAATCTCTTCTCGGTTTTTTGAGAAGAGATTTTTTTATTTTATACTCTCTTATGTATTTTTGTAGTCTTTTGTACAGACATAGGTACCTGTGATAGTATCCGTAGAAAGATTATCTATATCTTCTATTTTACATACATAAATCGGCATGCACTCATCATTCGCGAGAGCAATTGCTGACTGATCCATGACTCGTAAATCTTTTTTGATAGCTTCATCAAGTGCGAGAATATCATATCGAGTCGCATCATCATACTTGTGTGGGTCTTTATCGTAGATACCGTCGACTTTTGTCGCCTTGACGACACAGTCACAGTCAAGTTCGAGTGCTCGTAAAACTGCTGCAGAATCCGTCGAAAAATAAGGATTTCCAGAGCCACCAACACAGATGACAACTCTTCCCTTTTCCATATGTCGCAAAGCCCGTCGTCGGATAAAATTTTCTGCAACGCGCTCCGTAGGAATTGCTGACATCACACGCACATTGACTCCAGCCTCTTCGATGGCCTCGCCTACTGCGATTCCATTGATGATAGTGGCAAGCATACCCATATTATCTCCAGTTGCCCGATCAAATCCTCCGCGCTCGAGTTCGATACCACGAAAAATATTTCCTCCACCGACGACAATAGCGATTTCAATGTCTTCTTTCTGTACAAGGTGGACAATTTTTTTCGCAAGAAAAGACAGAAATTTTGGGTCAATCCCATATCACTGCTCACCTTGGAGTGCTTCACCAGAGATTTTAAGAAGAATCCGTTTTGGACTGTGATATTTTTGCATATGTTAAGAAAAAGATAAAAAATAAAAAAGAGTATTTCTAAAAGAGAAATACTCCAACAAGAGTAGCAAGTGCAATAAGTGAAATCAAAAAAACAATGAGTAAAAATACAGTCATTTTTTTACGTGCTTTCAAGGAGGTTTCGAGATTTTGGATTTGTCTTTGGAGGGTGCTAATTTCTGTATTTCTCTGCGCTCGCGTCGTATCGAGAATATACGAAGCCCGCTTGTACTCTGCGATATCTACACTGTGATTGAGTTTCATTTTGGCTTGACCAAGCTGGTATGAAAGGTCTTCGATTTTTTCGTCTTTTTGTCGGATGAGGTCTTGGGCTCGGGTATAGAGACGAGCAAACTCAGGTACGATATCAAGATGAGCGCTCTCGATACTGAGGCTAGTATTTTTTGATATACTCCTAGTAGTATCATTTTCCTCTTCGTCATCATGAATAATGATATAATCATCACTCGGGTCACTCACATCAGCTGTACGAATCATCTCGACATCTTCCTCTTCGAGAAAGAGTTTTTTTCAGATTCGCTTCGTACGAATACGCCCTGCCTTGACATAACGGTCAAGTGTGCGTGTCGATACAGCGAGACGGTCAGATGCGGTATTTCTATCAAGTGTAAAAGCCATAATATAAAGAAAAATACTACGAAGTAGTATATAAAAAACACAGAAAAATGCAAATGGAAAAAATTTTTTATGTGAAAAAGTGGGATAAAGAGGAATTTTATTTATTGACTGGATCCCCGGGTCAAGCCCGAGGATGACATATTCTATTTTTCACCCAGATTCCCGCCTGCGCGGGAATGACATATTTTTGTTTTTTAACCTCCAAGTCCGTCATCGCGAGCGGAGCGTGGCGATCTCAAAGTCCAGAGTCAAAGATTGCCACGTCACTATCGCTCCTCGTAATGACGAATGTATAGCACAATAACAATTTTCTTTCGTGAAAAATCTGTGAAGAAATTTGCTTTTTTGGGGAAAATAGATAAGATAGTCGCATCTGTGGGGATGATATAGTATTTGATAGTAGGAATTCGTGTACTATTGGTGCTTATTCGGGGCGGTCTCGCCTCGTGATCAAAGGGACAAAACACAACTGCTACTAAAACTAGCCCTCTCGCACGACTCGCTGCGGGAATGAAGAAAGCTGTACAAGCTCCTTCAATTGCTGTTGCCTAGTCAAATCTAGCATACAGCGTAGCCTTCTCAAAGAGATGAGCGCCAAATGGCCTGCTACAACTTCTTGATTTTTGCCTCTATTCGAAAATTGAGAATATTTAAATAGAGCGATGATGAAGCGTTTTTATTATTTTTCGCAAGATTTGTCGTATAAAATAAAATAATTACTTTTTCTTTTTTGGGAATTTTCGGTGCGAAAAAGTATATCTAAAATTTCCTATAATAAGTAGACTCCTCTACTACACCCTATTAGACGCGGGGGCGGTACCCGCCATCTCCACCAGAAAAACTCCGCAAAACCTCCTTTTAATGTAAAAAGGAGGTTTTATTTTGAAGGCTGAAAAGATTGATTAAGAAAATTTTAAAAAGAAAAAACCACCGCTAGGAGGCGGTGGAAAAATATGAAATTTATTAATTTTTTTTCTGATCAGAATCATCAGTGGATGAGAGTAATGCATTTAGTTTTTTCTCGCGGAGATATCTCAATGCACCTGCCTTATTTGGTAGTCACTCATATGCCGCAAGATATGCATAGAATAAAATTCTATCATCTCATTCAAGTTTATCTTTGGCTAATAATTCTTTCAAATGTTTAATTGTTTTTGGCTTATACATATTATCTAATGCATGAGGAGTTTTTCAGAGTCATGATTTTAGACTTGCAAATTGCTCTGTTATCAATTTTGGATCTCTTGTCATAATGCTATTAACTAATGTAGTACCTCCTCATCTTTGAATAACAGGAGCAATGTTGTTATAGATATTTTGAGCCAATTCTGCTGGTTTTGTATCTTTTATCGTATCTACTGTCTGCCTCATGCTTTTAATTTCTTCTTTGGAAACATTATTATTTTTATCATCTCAAACCATTTTTGCTAATTGACTGTTATGATAACTATCCATACCTGCATGACTTACATTTCTTTGTATAGTTGCAGTAGCAGTTTCCAAACCTTTTATACTTCCAATTCCAGGAATTTTTGCATAGAGTGGAGCTGTTTTCATTGTATTTGCCAATTGCTTTCCTGCATTTTCAATCGGATTCATAATCGCTCCTGCTGTTTTACTCACTCCTTTCGCTGCCATAAACGCAATCCAGATAAATGCAATCGCAATGAAGTCGAGTACAATAACTCCGAAAGTACCACCCACAGCGGATAAAAGTCATTGTTGGTTTTCAACTTCCTTAGCGACAGCATCAGCGTTTGTCGCGGCTCCATACGATTTTACTTTAAGTCCTCACCAGTGAAATTCTGTCACACTTATCATATCTCAGGTTTCTTTAGATTTTTCAAGCTTTCTCATAATTTTATTATTTGGATTACCCATAATTTTTGCAACTTTACACGATTCTCATTTTTCTAATGCTATCTTACTACACCCTTCTATTCCTGCTGGTTTTCCATTACTTTGTGCAGTATCAGCACTGTTCAAGGCATTGATAAGAATCAAACCGAAAGAGAGCACCAATCCGACAATCGCTGGCAAAAATACAAGTCCGAGAAATTCTTGAACTGTGAAAGTACCATCCTTGTCTGCCTTTCATAAAAGATTTTTAAAAACAAATCAAAAAGTAAAAATCGGAGAGAAAATAGCATATGCCCAGAGTTTGAAAACTCGCATAAAAAGCACGAATATCATCGCTATCGTCAAAATCCCAAAAATCAAAAACATAATTATCTCGATAAACCCCTTATGAATAATCGTGGCAGCGGTTTTAAGTGGATTTATTTTATCAATTTGTACTTTGTTTACGTTTTGAATTTTAAAAACCCCATAGGCATAAATAGCAATATTTCCATAAATTCCTCAGGATTTTTTGGAAAAATCTTTTGGACTCATTTTTTTAGTTTCCTCCTTAGCACAAGAAGTGTCTGTCTTATCTTTCGTATCAGGGTTTCCAAAAGCGATACAAGTTGGAATAACTGGATCATTCCACCAAGTTTTCCCACCATTCGTATTATCTGAAACATTTCAAATCGTCTCCATAGGGATAGAGAGCACCGACGCTGTCAGCACCGTAGAAAATGAGACCGCCCACTGGACAATCCACCAAGTAAATGGCACCATCAAGATACCGACTACGAGTCGTGGTAAAAGTTGACGCGCTCCATAGTTTTTACTGTTAAACATCGTCATCACCGCGACGATGATAAGTGCAATCGCATAGATGAAGTAGATAATATTTGAAACGGTGATCCAAAGTTTGTAGAGATACTGCCGAAGTCCGAAGAGGTCACCACTCGTCCAGTCCGGAGAGAGAAGCCACCCAAGGAGTCCAATCGCCGGAGAGACGAGAGCCGTCACGATACCAGCCGCCCAGTTGAGCCCTGCGATGACTCGGTTTATGGTTTGTTGGTTTTCTTGTTCTGCGTCTTTAAGTTCTGTGTTTTTCTTTGCCTGTGCATTTGCAATGCCTCCAATTTCAATTTGGATACTGGTGTACTGCGGAGTATCTATATCTCATCGAGATGCCGGCACAGATACTGACAAATCCACAAAAAATGCCCCGAATCCCGTGAGAATCAGCAAAAATAAGAAAAAATATTTCCGAAAATGTTGTGTGATATTCATAAGAAAAATTTAATATACTTCTATTAAATCATATTTTCCTCTTTTTTGCAAATCTTTTTTCAAAAAAATGTAAAAATTCTGAAAAAACATTTGATTATTTCTATATATTATGTATAATATGCAAAATTAAACATTTTATTTTTTATGACAGAAACACCAGAAACCTACTATATCATCGCAAAAGAAGAAAATGATGCAACTCTCTGAGAAACTGAAAGAAGCGATATCTATCAAGATAGATACGCGACTTGGAAATTTCTCCTCAAAGAAAAAGACAAATCAGCAATCGAAAAATCCCGAGAAAAAATACAAAACCTAAACGCTCACAAAGCAAATGAACTCGTCATCTGAACGGCTCAATATGTCAATGAGATTTATAGCGATTTTAGAGTGATTGAGGAGGAGTAGGAGGAGTGTTATTTTCTATAAATTTTCTCACTCTGTCATTTCAATCTTCCCAAACTGTCATTCTGGACTCCGAGGAGGTGAATTGATTTGAAAAATCAAGAGAAGCCACCCTGGGGTGTCCAGGAATCTAATACAGTATTAGGGGGGATTTTTTTAGAGATCCTGAAATAAATTCAGGATGACAGGTCTTGTTTTTTAGGTAAAAAAGACGATGTTTTTGGAACTTTTTATACCTTATCGGTGTACCCGACTAAATTTGCCTCACCGTCAGCATACCGACCCGTCTGAGCATAACTCTTACTTGGCAAAGAAGAAAGTGTCGAGAAAAGCAACTGAGCGATTTCCATATCCGGATGCAAAATAATCGGAATATGATTCATATTTGCGAGCTCAAAAGTAATATTGAGATAGTGTCCTGGATTGATGAGTCCCGCAGTATTATGAACGATGAGACCGAGTCGCGCCAGCGAAGATTTTCCAGAGAGTTGGATGAGATATTTTTCTGAACCAAAAGTCTCCAGACTCGTCCCAAGTACCGTCGTACCTGGATGGAGCGTAAAAGTCTCCCCTTTTTGCAAGACGACTTCTTTGTATTTTGGGAGGATTTTGTTGATTGGATCGATAATCGGCGTATTATGATCTTCTGTCACGAGAAATTTATTTCCCAGCCGAATATCATAACTTGCTTGTTGTAGTCGGCTTTCCGAAAAATCCGTGATACGAATTTCGTCTGCCTCAATTGCTTTTTTGATGTCGATGTCAGAGAGGAACATAAGTAGAAAAGTTAGAAGATAGATTTACTTTTGATTTGCAAGAAGAAAATCAGTTTGTCGGGGGTTTGGGGGTGAAAACGGAATTTTATTTATTGACTGGATTCCGTGTCAAGCACGGAATGACATATACTATTTTATGTGACCTTCTCGAAGTTGTCATTCCCCAGTCAAGCTGAGGACAGGCTTTGGGCTTGTCCCGGGGATCTGATGCAGAAATTTTCATCCAATGAAGATATTTTCACCCAGATTCCCGCCTTCGCGGGAATGACAAGTATTGTTTTTTAGGTAAAAAAGTTGAAGATCCTGAATCAAGTTCAAGATGGCATAATTTTCTGTCATCGCGAGCGGAGTAAATCACGCCTTTGGTGGGGGTGGCAATCTTGAAATCCATAGTCAGAGATTGCTTCGTTGTCACTCGCAATGACAAGTGCTATTTTTTACTCACACTTCTTCACTTCCCTTTTCTGTGGTAAGGCAATCGGTCATCGCATCATCGGTTTTCCTCCAAAATTTAAAAGTGTGTTTGCTGGATTATTTTCCGGATTTGAGATTTGATTACATCGAGATACAACTGGTTTTGGCCCGATGTTTTTTTGCGAAGAGGGAGTGAGGATTTTTTTAGTGGGCGATACTATTTTATCTTGCAAATTTTTTCCAAAACCAAAAGGAAAAAGTGGATTTGCTCATTTAAGTCGCATATTCATTTTTTGGTCTGCCGGCTCTGCTTCTATATCTGCTGGCAGTGTATTGAGAATCGGGATACGGTAAGTGCTGAGTTGGCGTCGCCAAGTAGGGATATAGGTTTTGATGTTTTCTCCGGGGCAGGTCGTATAGCCGACTTCTCCATGTCCGACAAGTCCATATGTGTAGATTTTTTGAAGTATACCACACGATTTTGAGAGGCATTTTTTCCAGCCAGCCACTCGATGTCGGAGCGTGATACCATATTTTTTCGCGACAAAAGAAATCATATCTTGAAGTGCATATTTTTGTTCGAGATTGAGTTCGACACTTTCATAGTCTCCAAGTACAGAAATTCCTACTGAGTTTTTATTATTGTAAAGAGCGTGCGCACCGACGACATAATCTCCACCAGCTCTTCCTTCGTAGATTTTTCCATTTTGTCCGATAATATAGTTGTAGCCGATATCTCACCATCATCGTGATACAGCGTGGTAGCGGTAGACTCCTCGGATCATTTCATCGTCAGAAAGCCCTTTAAATTTTTGAGTCGTGTGATGGATGACGATTTGGTTTTTTTGGCGAGTTTTTTCGATCGGCCAAAGCAGTCTGTGACCATTTTCAAAATATTTTATACTTTGTGTTTCAGTAGTTTTACCACCGGATTTTTTGACAAGATT
>PDWI01007940.1_pt1 | contig 12668 bp, 10 predicted proteins | sample 1430891 | NCBI WGS metagenome assembly PDWI01 (sample SAMN01162508, study PRJNA174530) | Oral metagenome, whole genome shotgun sequencing project. | biome: Marine environment; feature: Marine mammal; material: Swab sample of the gingival sulcus; isolation source: swab sample of gingival sulcus... | reverse complement strand
AATTGAAAAAAGCTGTTTACTTGGTTTATGTCGCAAATAGAGCCAGAAAATCTGAAACTGTAAAAGAAGCCAAAGAAATAATAAATAATATTGAAGTTTCGACATATTTGATAGAATACGACGAAACAAAATGGTAGGGTAGTCCCTAATTTGTTTTATTTACGCAATTTGCTGTGAGAGCTTTGTACAACTTGTCTTGCAACTCTTCACAGCAAATAGACCATCTATGTTGCGATTATTTTCATTTTTTTCATCAAAAAACTTGCATTCAGGTTTTGACTGACGCCGTTTCGTAGTCGGTAGTCAAAAAACAATTCGTCGTTTTTTATTTCGGCTTCAAAGCAATAATTTTTTAGTAGATTCGGAAATTCTTGTTCCAATTTTCCGAGTTCTACATCGTGCGTAGCCAAAAATGACACAACATTTAATTTTGTTAATTTTCGTAACAAGCCTTCCGAACCGGCGTGTTTGTCGTGTGAGTTTGTACCGCGCAGCATTTCGTCGATAATCACCAACGCTTCTTCGCCTTTTTCAACAATTTCGACTATGTATTGCAGGCGTTTCAGTTCTGCAAAAAAGTATGATTCGTTTGACGAAAGCGAATCGGTTATTCTGATGCTGGTTAATATTCGCATTGGCTTGATTTTCATTTGGTTAGCGCAAACAACACTGCCGATTTGCGATAAAATTAAATTAGTTCCGATGGTTCGCAAAAAAGTACTTTTTCCGGCCATATTTGCACCGGTAACGATGAATGTTTTTGTTTTGTCGGTTATTGCGAAATCGTTTGTAACTCTTTGTTTGTGCGGAATCATAGGGTGTCCGAGAGATTTTGCATCAAACGCCATTTTTTCGCTGATTTCGGGAAAAACAAAACTCGGATTGTTGAACGAAAAAGTAGCCAACGAAATAAGATATTCAAATTCGGCAATAAAATCGAACCAAAGTTCAAAATTGGTTGAATATTTTTTGTTCCATTGTTCGATGCGCTTTACAATTTGCATATCCCACAAAACTGTGGCATTTGCCAAAAAAGCAAACAAAATATTCAGTCTGCCGTCCAACAAATTCAGAAGTTTTGCAAATTCTTTCAAAATAGCAGAGGCTTCTTTGCCTTTTGTGATTAATTGCTGTTGCATATCGCAGAGCAAATCGCTTTCAAAATCACATTTTTCAATCATTTCGAGCAATTTTGAGTAACGCGCAAAAATTTTGGCTTGTTTAGAAACCTCGTTGTGTACTGCGTTGATATACTTCATTTTAGTACCAACAACGCCCAACATAAAAAACGAAATAAACAAAATAAACGAATCGGGAATTATGCCCATAACAGCCAAAACAATAACAGCTACAACCGCCACCGGCAGGGCAATTAACGTGATATTCCAAAACGTATTACCAAACACATTTTTTAGTTTGTTGAGCGATTTGAGTTTGCTGAAATCTGTACTTTTCGCCTTGTTTTTGTTTGAGCTTGCAAACATATTGTAGTTCGATTTTTCGGCTTCTTCGTTGGCGTGCATTGCGTAGGCCGAAAATTTTTGTCGCCATTCGCCTTTGCCCGATATTTCGGCAACAGCTTTTTGAATTGCGTTAATTTTTTGAGCGTTTTGCAATGGTTTTGAGAGATACTTTGCAACTTTTTGCTTGCCTATTTTTGTGTTAGCTCTGCTAATCATCTGAAACACAGAACTTTCTCCAAACAAATCAAGGTCGTAACTAAAATCGTGATTGGTTTGCACAAATTCGTTGCCACTGTACAAATTGTCGAAATTATAATCCAAAACTTGCAATTCTATTTCGTTTATTTTTACAATTCGTTGATAATGTTTTAAAATATTATTCTTTTTTGAATATTTTTTTATAAAAAAAACAAGTATCAAAAAAACAACAACTAAAACACTTAGACCGGTAAGTTTTGTCGATTTTGTAAACGTAAAATATGTTATAAAAATACTAAAAACAAACCATAAACCACGACACCAAGCATACAGATTCAACTGTTTTTTGAGTTCGGTAATTTTATTTTCAGCGTTTTCTTTTTGTTCTATATAAAATGTATTCGGATTTTGCATTTTTTTATTATTAAATTATTTTTAAAAACAAATGCAAAAGTAATAATATTTTTTAGAGTAACAGCATTATGCAAATAGTTCAGTATTTTTTTTTGTAATAGTTTGATAATCAGCTTGTTAAGATCTGTAGGTTTGTAGCTAACTTTCTGATTATCAGAGATATAACCCATTATTAACCATTAATAATTAACTATTGATAACTAACCATTAACAAAAAACGTATTTTTGTTTGACCTTATTTATAATTATTCTAAAATACTGTATTTGTTGTTATTTTTTTATAGTAAAATTAAAATTAATTTTATTAAAAATAATGCTTTTTTTGTTGGTTATTTGCCTAATTTCTTGGTAATGAGTGATTTATATATAAAAATATTAGATTTATTACATAATTAAAAATAAAAAAATATAAGAAATTTTACTTTTTTAAATACAATTAAATTGATATTTTCTACTTTTTTCTGTGTTATTTTGCTGTTTGCAGACAATAATCTACATAATTAAATTTTAAAATGTTATAAAAAAATATATGTTCTTTTTTGCAAAGAAAAAAATAGTTTTAAAAATCAATTAAAAAAGTGTAATTTTGTTGAGATTTTTAAAATCTATAAAATAATAAATACATGTTAAAAAAAATATTTACCTTTTATATTGACAGTTTCCGAAATATGGGCAAATATCCTAAGCGTTTGGCTTTGATTATTTTAATAAAGTTATTTATTATGTTTGCAATCTTAAAAGTATTCTTTTTTCACGATTATTTGTCGGAAAGGTACGACACAGACCAGCAAAAAAGTGAACATGTTATAAATCAATTAACAAATCAATAATATTATGAATAATTATCTATTATCGGCTTTGGTAGATTGGTCGCGAGCGCAGTTTGCTCTAACGGCAATTTATCATTGGTTTTTTGTTCCCCTAACGTTGGGACTTAGTTTTATTGTGGCGTATATGCACACAATGTATTATCGTACAGGTAAATTGGAATGGAAGGAATCAACCAAATTTTGGATGAAGCTCTTTGGGGTAAACTTTGCCATTGGTGTAGCTACCGGTATTATTTTGGAATTTGAGTTCGGTACAAACTGGTCGAATTATTCGTGGTTTGTAGGAGATATTTTTGGCGCACCGTTGGCCATCGAAGGTATTTTTGCTTTCTTTATGGAATCAACTTTTGTGGCAGTGATGTTCTTCGGTTGGGACAGGGTCAGCAAACGTTTTCACATGGTTTCGTCTTGGCTTACGGCTTTCGGTACGAACTTGTCGGCGGTTTGGATTTTGATAGCAAACGGTTGGATGCAACAACCCGGCGGAATGAAATTTAACCCGATTACGGCTCGAAACGAAATGGACAGCTTTGGCGACTTGGTATTTTCGGAAACTGCCGTACATAAATTTTTGCATACCATAACCGAAGCCTACTTGTTGGCGGCCTTTTTTGTAATAGGCGTTTCGGCTTGGTATATGTTGAAAAATCGTCATATAAAATTTGCCAAACGTAGCATTATGGTTGCCAGTATTTTCGGATTTTTGGCATCAGTAATGGTGGCTATGACCGGCGACGGCTCGGCTGTGAGTGTTGCAAAACATCAACCGATGAAATTGGCTGCAATGGAAGGTTTGTACAAAGGTACTACCAAAGCGCCTTTGGTGGCTGTTGGGATACCCAAAAAGGGCGAAGATGCTGTTGGAATAAAATTGCCCGGAGCTTTGTCTATTTTGGCAAATCACGACATCAACTCTTTTGTACCGGGTATCGACGATTTGATAAATGGAAACGAAGAACAAGGCATCGAAAGTTATCATGACCGTATTGCAAGCGGAAAAATAGCAATTCAGGCGCTTAGCGATTTTCGCGATGCTCATTTTTCGGGCGATAGCCTAAAAGCTAAGGAATACAAGGCTGTTTTAGATGCGCATTTTAAAAATTTCGGTTATGGTTATTTTGAAAATCCCGAAGATTTGGTGCCTCCAATCGGACTTTTGTTCTCGGCATTCCACATAATGGTAATGCTTGGCGGATATTTCATTTTTATTACTCTAATAATCGCCTTTTTGGCTTACAAAGACAAATTGGAGGGCAAAAAATGGTTGCTGAGATTGTCTATTCTAAATATTCCGTTGGCATATTTGGCATCGGAGTTGGGCTGGGTAGTTGCTGAGGTTGGTCGTCAGCCTTGGGCAATTCAAGACTTGTTGCCTGTTCACGTAGCAACTTCGCATTTGGCTGCAAGTTCAGTGCAAATTACATTCTTTATATTCTTGATTATGTTTACGGCATTGCTGATAGCCGAATTAGGAATTATGTTTAGATTAATAAAAAAAGGACCAAACTTAAAATCAGAGGAGGAATAAAATATGTTTGAAGCATTATCAACAACAGTATTACAGCAGTATTGGTGGATTATCGTATCCCTATTAGCAGCAATTTTTGTGTTCTTGACATTTGTTCAAGGCGGACAAACCTTAGTATGGCAATTGGCAAAAAACGATTCTGAACGCTCAATGTTAATAAACGCCGTTGGTAGAAGATGGGACACTACTTTTACAACGCTTGTAACATTTGGCGGAGCTTTTTTTGCCTCATTTCCGTTGTTTTATTCAACAAGTTTTGGCGGCGCTTATTGGGTTTGGATTTTGATACTTTTTAGTTTTATCATTCAAGCGGTATCGTACGAATATCGAACAAAAGCGAACAACTTTTTGGGAACTAAAACCTATGACGTATTCTTATTGTTAAACGGTGTTTTGAGTACGATTCTTATCGGCGCAGCAGTTGGCACTTTCTTTACCGGCTCGCATTTTACTGTGGACAAATCGAACATTGCCGGCGGAAAAATTATTTCGCAGTGGACAATGAGTTCGCACGGGCTTGAAGCTGCACTAAATATAACAAATTTGAGCTTAGGATTGGCTATATTTTTCTTGTCGCGTATTTTGGGCAATATGTATTTTATGTTTGCAATAAATCACGACGAACTGAAAAAACGCGCACAAAAAATATTATTGCGCAGTTCGGTAGCTTTTTTGGTATTTTTCTTATTATTTTTAGGGCTGATATTGACCAAAGAAGGATTTGCCGTTAATCCCGATACGAAAGAAGTTTTTATGGAAAAATACAAATATCTGCACAACTTGATAGAAATGCCGGTCGTTTTGGTTATGTTTTTGATAGGTGTAGTTTTGGTTTTGTTTGGTATTTTCAAAGGTGCCATAAAAGGACATTCCGGCGCATTTTGGATTACCGGTTTGGGTAGCGTTTTAGCAGTTTTGGGAGTATTTTTTATTGCCGGTTTCAACAATACGGCTTATTATCCGTCGGTTGTTGATTTGCAAAGCTCGCTGACCATTGCCAATTCGTCGTCGAGCCGATTTACGCTTGTTGTTATGAGTTACGTTTCGTTGGGTGTGCCTTTCGTGGTGACTTATATTGCTTACGTTTGGAAATCGCTGGTACGCAAAAAAATCGACAAAGAAGACATTGATAACGACACAATGGCTTATTAATATTTTGTTTCTAACTTTTGGCAGTTGGTTGATTCGCTACTGCCAAAAGTTGAAATTTTAAAAACAAATTCTGATAAAAATATATTACAATTCGGATTTTTTGTAATTCGGATTTCACTAAAAAAAATAAAATTATGTCATATCTAACAGCAATTATCTGGTATTTGGTTTGGCCTTTGTTTATATTCATAGGCTTTCAAGCCGTTAAGTTTGTTCTAAAAAAGAAAGGTGAAATTTAATATAATGTAATAATAATGTATGTAGAGACGTTGTACACAACGTCTCTTACACAATGTCTCTTTGTACATGTCTCCGCGTGAAAGACATTGCCCGCAATGTTTGGCTGATGTAATGTTTTTCAAAAAAAGACGTTGCACGCAATATTTTTTGAGGCATGTTGCATATACAACGTCAAACACATTTCGGGCAATTAATGCCCAATTTTTATGGTATTAGAAATAAAAAAAGTAGATTGCAATCTGTCGTTTCCGTCTCCAAACATTTCATAGCAATTCATAGAGCCTACTTGAATTTGGAATCGGTCAAAATCAACGCCAAGCCCCAAGAAAAAACCCGGTCCCGAAACCATCGAAGTCTTTTGAGTATTTGTCAAATCGTTTATTGATTCTATGACCGAAAAACTATATTCAACTCCAAAATCATAATAAAAACGTTCGCTGCCGGCGGTATTTCGCTTGGCTAAAACGATAGGAAATTGATAATAAAAAATTTCATCTTGCGTAGGAGTAGAATATTGATCGACCAACAAAACTGCCTGCGTCATAAATTTATCTTTAAACGAATACCCAATATTTGCTCCGTAGGGAACCGAAAAATGTTTGTCATACTTCACATCGGGAATGTACGAGGTTGCTGTGTTGAGGTTTGCCCCAACAAAAAACTGTGCGTTTAGGTTGCTCACAAAAAAAACAACCAAAACAAATAACAATATTTTCTTCATTTTTTTTGTTTTTTTATGTTAATATTTATCTTCTGCTCGCATAGAAAAATTGAGAATCAAGGGTTTCTGAAATAAAATTTGATTTATGTAATTATTTGATTCTCAGCCTTTTATCTGATGTTGTGATAGCTTTCGCCATTCTCAACTCTCAATTCTCAACTCTCAATTCTCAACTCTCAATTCTCAACTCTCAATTTAAAAAAGCATTTTGTTTGTATAACGTTTGAGCTTATTAAAAATTACACAAATATTTATTGTCATCAAAAATGATAATCCAAGCCGCATTAAAAAATACAACAAAATTTATTTTTTTATCCTTCTTTTTCAGATTTTCAAGTTCATTTATCACATCTTGATTAACGTTGTGAGTTTTGTAGTCGTTTTTCCCGAATAGCACAACCCACCCGCTATTGCTAAAACAGATTTTTTTGATTAACCGCTTTTGTTTTTTCAAATTCGAGATTGTTTTTTGCAATTCCGGCTCAATTTTGTAACTCGCAATTTTACCTTTTCCGTAAATTATAATCCATTTTTCGTTTTGGGAGGCAAACTGATAAATATTTTCTTTTTTCTTGTTCAAGGTTTTCAATTCTTCGACCAAATTTTGCTGTACATACCTCATCGCAAATGCGTTATGGCGCGACAAACAAACCCAAGCCGAATCGTTTACAAAATCAAAATCTTTGATTAGAAAATTATTTTTATTGTTTTTTTCTAAATGCAATTTTGCCGATTTGGGGATATTATTGTACGAAAATCCCAAATCGCCGTACAACACCAGCCAGTCGCCGTTTGGCGCGATACTGATGGTTTTTATTTCTTGTTTTTGTGTTGAAATGTAGTCGATTTCTTCTTTCAATTTTGTGAATTTCGACAAAAAATCTTGTGCAAATATTACATTTGGCAACAATACTAATACAATTATTATTTTTTTCATATTTTTAGGTTTTAGCCTTTGCCTTTGGGGTTTTGGCTGTTGGATTTTACAAAAGTATTTTCATTAATTTTGATAATTTTTACAATGTTCGTAATAATATTCATTTGCTTTATAGTACTTATTTTCAATAGCTTTCTTCCAGTCGGCACAGGCTTCCGGCATTTTTTTTATTTTATAATTTGCAATTCCGGCATAGTAATAATTTTCTGTTTGTTTTGGGTCAAAATCCAGTGCTTGACGAAAATCTGAAATTGCTAAATCGTATGAATTACTGTTCAAAAACGCCTTGCCTCGCAATGTAAAGTAAGTAGCGTTATTTGAAAATTTTTCTATTAAAATATTTGTAATTTTTATAGTTTCGAGGTAGCGTCCGGCTGCGAAAAAAATATTAGCTTTTTCGTAAAAAGCATTATAATCTTGATAGAAAGCGTCGGTGTATAAATTCATATAATCTATTGCTTGGTCGTACAATTTTTTCTTTGCCAAAACCAACGCAATTTCGTAATAAATTTCTTTTGAAAATGGATACAATTCCAAGCAAGTTTCATAATCGGCAATCGATTTGTCAAATTGTTTGTTTGCCGAATAAATTTTTGCTCTAAGATGGTAATAATCAGAGTTTTTGCGCGAGTAATTTATTGCCGATGAAATAGCTTTTTTGGCTTCTTTCATATTTTTTCCTTCGTACAAAATTTTTGCTTTGAGATAATATGCTTTATGAAAACTCTTATATTTTTTTATAATTTTGTTTAATTCGACCAAAGCCTCAATTTTTTTGTCGTAATTGTATAAATATTGCGCATCATCAAAATTGTTTTCAACTATTGAATAATGATTTTTATTCCATAATTTTTTCCATTTTGTTGATTTGTTAATGTTCTGAAAATCAGAATTATAATAAACTACTCGTTTTGATTTTTTATTAAAATATTTCAAATAAGCCGATAGAAAAAATATTGCCGAATCGGTGTTATTTTTCAAAGAATAAGTTTGTGCTAACAGCAAATTTGCTTCCTTGTGCCTTAATTTTAAGGCTTTTCTAAAATTAAAAATAGCTTCGTCTAACAACAAAGTATCTTTCAAAATTTTTCCTTTCCAGTAGTAAAATTCTGCACTTTGTTCTGTTGCTATTGCTCTGTTAATGAGTAAAATAGAGTTTTGTTTGTTGCCATATTCATATTCGGCAACCGATTTCAAATACAACAAATTAGCGTCTTGTCCGTATGTCCAAAAATTTAAAGTTAATAGAAAAAAGACTAAGGTAATTTTTCCAATTATTTTAAATCGAAAGTTATATTTTTTTATAGTATCGCTCATTTTATGCTTTTTTATTTTTTATTTTTATAAACATGAATAAATCCCGAAATATTTCTGGCTTCAACCCCCGAGAGTCGGTATTCGTAAACATCGCAGATATAGTAATAAACTCCGTCCGAAACGACCTTGTTTGTTTGGATACTTTTGCCGTCCCAATTTATGTCGGGGTCGGTTGTTTCAAAAATCAAAACCCCCCATCGGTCGTACAGTTTGAAATCAACGCTTTCGACAAATTTGTACGACAATGGGTGGTACAAATCGTTTATATTATCGCTGTTTGGCGTAAATATATTTGGCAATTCGTAGTAAAAACATTTATCTACACAGATAATATTATCGTTGCAAGTTGCTACATTATTGGCCGAATCAATCGCCGACAAATAGTAACAACCGCTCAACGAAAATGCCGGATAATGTTCAAATATCGACTTATTAGCCGGCAAAACTTCCAAGAGTTCAAAATCGGCGTCAAGCGTATTTTTATAAAAAATTTGAACCTCCTTCAAGCCCTCCATGCAGCTGTCTGCCGGCATCGACCAATAAATTTGATTGTAAAAATCATTGCACATACTTTGCACCGATAATTTTGGGCAACAGGGCGGAATTGTGTCAATCGGAGTGCCACAATTTTCCTGCGACATATTTTCTATCGACAATGTAATCAAACTGTCTGCCGAATAATGCCCCACGCATTTTACTTTGTAGCAATATTCTTGCAAATTTTTTAGGTTTTTGTCTTGATAAACGTTCGTTTGCGAAGTCCCGACCGAATCGAAAACTCCCGTCAGTTCGTTGTAGCGATAAATCACGTAATAATCATTTTGCCAAGGCACGTTTTCGTCGATGATAAGCGTATTTTTTTCGTTTGACGATTCTATTCGCAAAAACGGACTCGAAGCCGCCGTCGAATATCCGATATCTTTCCATTCGGTTTCCAACGAATCGTAGTTTTGCAAAGTCAGCCGATAGCACGACGGGTTGTCTTTTGTGTTGATTAGAGTATCGACGTACGAATTGTTCAAAAGTCCCTCAAATTCTATGGGCAACGAATAATCAATGCCAAACAAATCGCGCGAAATTTCCAACAAATATCTGTACGGACCTTTATTTTCGACGGTGTCAAAATTTATTGGTTTCAGCCATTCTACGCTAATTTGCCCGTTTTTTGTGTCGGTTTCATCAACCGAAGCCTTTGTTAGAATTGGCAATCCTTTGGCTATTTCGATACATTGTTTTTCGGACACTATTCCGTCGGTTTCTCCGTTGAAAATCGGTACAATTCGGTAGCAATATTCAAAGCCCGGTGGCAGATGGTCATCAACATAAAAAGTTTGATTAGGGTTTTCTATCGTTTTTATTAATTCGTACTCCCATTCGTCGGGCATTCCGGTAACGCATTCTTCGATAACAAAATTTTCTGTTGAATTTCGGCGATAAACTTTATAACCGGTTGCATTTTCGCAAGTGCTTTGCTCCCATTTCAAAATAACATTTGTATTTGTTGCTTCGATTTCGGTGATTTGCACAGCCGGGCCTATCACGCGAATATACATAGTTGAGTAGTTGTTTAGTTGAACTTCCGGATTTTGGTCAAACGTCTTAAAAGTTATAAGATATTTTTGAGCGCGAATGTGTGCGCAATCTGTTTGCCACCTAAAAGTGCCTGTAACAGAGGCAATTCCGCTGATAGAATCGGTAAATTGAGCAGGCGAATCTTCAAAAATAAAAGGTCCGCCCGAAGCTGTAATCGAAACAACATCCGAATCGACGTCTGTTGCGGTTACGTCAAATTCGATATATTCGCCCGCAATCACGCACAAATTTTCTAAATCCTCAATTTCGGGAGGATTGTTGTCGGTTTCTTCGACTTCTATCTGAATATCTCGAATTACACTGCTGATTTTCACATTGTTACGCCATTCTTCAATGTTTATGGCAACGTTGTAAATTCCCATCAAAACCGGAGTTGTCCACACCAAATCGCCCGTTATCGGATTTACGATAATCGAATCGGAGGCAACGGGCAATGAAAAAACGGGGATTTTTTCGCCGTCGTCGTATCTGCAAGTATCCATTTTGAAAACCAAGCTGTCGCCGTCGGGGTCGTAGGCGCCGGAATTATATATAAATATCTGATTTACAGCCGCTTTGTCGATAGGGCGGTTTAGCAAAATAGGAGCGCTATTGTGTCCCAAAAACGGATTTATTCGCAATGTTGTTTTCAGCGCAAAAATCACATTTACCGAATTGGGAATATTCAAAACCCCTTCGTTTCGATTTGGGTCTTCTACCACAATATTAAAAACTCCGGGTCCCGGATAAGTGTGGTGCGTTACGTAGATATTTTCATTGTAGTAATTAGGTAATTCTCGTTTGATAATTCTTCCAACTTCGGCTTCGGAACCGTCGCCAAAACTTACGTTTAAGCTGTCGCGGTCGGCACTCGACAAAGAATATGTGTAGGTTATAACTGTTATTTTGTAAGTATAACCCACTTCGTGTTCGTAAATGATTTGTCCGGCTCTGTTGTGAGTGGCCAATAAATTGGTACACCAAAATACCATAAAAACAATAGCTAAAAAACGTTTCATCTGTTTATATTTTTGCTGTTAGCCTTTGGCTTTTGCCCTTTGTTTGATTTTCAAATAATCAGTTTGTTGTGCGTCTGAAATTATTAAAAACTTTGTGATTTAATTTTGTGTTTTGCTTTTTGTAATTTATTTAAAATCAGTAAGTTATATGAAATAATTTTACAGGACTTCACGAAGATTTTTTTTATAAAAAAGCTTTGTATCTGTTTATTATTTGTTACAAAATTACATAAAAATATTCAGAATAAAACGTTAAATTTTTTTAAGTAAAATTGCAGATAGAGTAGGAGAGAGGCTAAGCAGCGGGTTTTTACCGGTTATTTTGGAGGTAAACTATTAAAAATCAGTTTATTGTTGGGCTTAGCTCATTCTACAATACTACCATTTTGTTTCGTCGTATTCTACCAGATATGTCAAAACTTCTATGTCGTTTATTATTTCTTTGGCTTCTTTTACATCAGCCGGATATTTTATATCATTTGAGCAGTAAACGAGGTAAATTCCTTTTGTTAGCCCCAGACTTTTGCAATAATAAGCAAGTTGTTCTTTCCCTTTGCTAAATTGACTTGGACGATTGTATATTTTAGTTTCAATCAAAAATTCTTGTCCTCTTATATTTATTATCATATCGCTTTTGCCGAGTCCTGTGTCGGCTTCTCTGTAAATTTTACCTTCAAGTTCGTACACAAAAGCGTGAATATAAGTCTCAAAACTGTAAATTAAGGCGGCTTCTTTTATGGATTTATAATTTCCGTTTTCGTCTTTTTCTCTATGCGGATTAAAACCTCGTCTTTTTATGTAGGCTTTGTAGTTTTCCACTAACTTTTCGAGTTTTAAGTTGCCTGTTTCTGTAAAATATTCATCTATAAATATTGTTCTGCTAATTTGGCTTTGTTCGCCATTTGTGTAAGGATAAAAGGCTTTATAAAGACGTTTTTTGTAAAACGGCACCCAAAAAGTTACATAGCCATTTCCGTCATCTTTTATCAAACCGTTGGTATGTAATAATTTTATACTTGGACGGTCTATCTCAAAAGGTATTTTATCTTCTGTAAATAGCAATCTTTCTACAAAATGTCTTGCCTCTTTCGCTTTGTTATGTATATTTTCAAAGTTTTTGTCTATCACTTTTCGTAAATACCAATCTTCAACTTTCAAATAATCGTCGTAGGCAATCGTTTTTTTGTCTGGATTGTTTTCTACTAATTGACGGGCAAATCCGTTTACAAGTCCGGGCTGATTGGCTGTTATTTCTGAGATTTTTCGTTTTACTTTTT
>PDWI01007939.1_pt1 | contig 12670 bp, 11 predicted proteins | sample 1430891 | NCBI WGS metagenome assembly PDWI01 (sample SAMN01162508, study PRJNA174530) | Oral metagenome, whole genome shotgun sequencing project. | biome: Marine environment; feature: Marine mammal; material: Swab sample of the gingival sulcus; isolation source: swab sample of gingival sulcus... | reverse complement strand
GCAAAAAAGTCATCAGAAAATTCTTCAATCGGGTACGGGAGATTATTTTTGCTGAACATTTTCACGTTTCGGATAAATGAATCTTTCACAAATTTTTTGTATTCTTCGTGTTCAATTTTTGTATCTCCCAGATATTTTGCGTCATCATCTCTCTCAAATACCCACTTATCGGATACAATTATCTTATTTTTTTTGGAATATTTATTCAAAAAATAAGATATTATGTTGGTGGATAGTCCGCAGAACGACCCAATTTCGATAATTGGGGCATCTGTTGCTAAATTCTTTATTGCTAAATCGAAAAGGTAATAATTTCCGTCGGTCATCATACCGGCGTTAGCAAATTTTAGCCAATTCAAATATTCATTGTTAATTTTTTTTGTTTTCAAACTGGCTATTCCGTATTGAAATATCTGTTTTATACTTGCCATTTCTATTATGTTTAGTTCTGCAAAGGTATTAAAAATAATAATCGAACAAACTATTCGTTAAAATTTGTTATCATTTTTTTGTAATTTTTGAAAATTTTAATCAAACCGTAAAAACGGATTGTACACAACTTCTTGTTTCGGCGCTGTGTACTGGAAAAACAACGCATTTGTCGCCCGGCGGAAACAATTTGTTGCGAATACTGTCCAAAATAGCGTCCAAGTCGCCACCGGACAAATCGGTGCGTCGGATAGCTCCTTGCACAGCACATCGCCAACAACCACAAAATTGTCCGTTTCGGAGTACAGAGCAATGTGTCCGTATGCAAGGCACTTATAGAACTCACGACTTTCTATTCTCAAACGTAATGTGGTTATTTTCAGGTAAATATCCATCTATATGAGACCATAAAAGGATATAGAAATAAATATACCGGAAAATCGCATCTGATAATAACAAAAAAAATCCGAGTTTTTAGGCTCGGATTTTTTTATTTAGCGTCAAAATATTACTTCAAATATTTTTCTAACTGTTTGATATTATGAGAATTATCATTTTTGCCGCTATACATTTCGTCTATCAGATATTTGTAGCCTTCCGTTACTTTATACCGAACCATTTTCATTGTAGAATTTATCATTTTATTCTCTTCGGTAAAAGGTTCGGGGGCAATTCTGAAAACTTTTGGAATCCATTTTTTCTGAAATTTCCCGACATACTGCGGAACATTCAAAACATTTTGGACAGAAGTATTTATGTTTTTAAATAATTCTTCGGCATCTTTTATTCCATTTTTGGCAATGTATCTTTTTACATAGCTGTCTTCCAGCACAATTATTGCGGTTGTGTACTTAGAATGGTCGTTGTAAAGCATAATTTGATCCACAAAATCCGAAGTATTTGAGATAGCTTCCTCAATTTCTTCGGGCGAATATTTTTCACCGTCTTCCGAAATCAACAACGCTTTTTCGCGTCCGGTAACCATTAAAAATCCGTCTTCTTCGATATAGCCCAAGTCGCCGGTGTACAATCCTCCGTCGCGCAAAACTTCGGCAGAGGCTTTTGGATTTTTATAATAACCTTTCATCACGCTATCGGCACGAATAAAAATCTCACCTCTTTCGCCTTTTGGAACTTCTTTGCCGTCGCGCGTAATGGTAACTTCAACATTTTTGAGCACATTTCCCGACGTCCCCAACTTGTGCATATTGCTATGATTTGCCGAAATAATAGGAGTGGCTTCGGACAGTCCGTACCCCTGATAAATAGGCATTCCGATAGCGTAGAAAAATTCTTGCTGTTTGACGTCCAACAAAGCACCTCCGCCAACACAAAACCGCAATTCGCCACCAAAAGATTCTCTAATTTTACTAAAAACCAGTTTGTCAGCCAGCTTGTAAACAGGCATTTTCAACACATTACGTTTTTTATTATAACCGTTTCCGTTCATTTCGATACCGGCTTTTAGTCCTTTGTAGAACAATTTTTTAGCAAATCCGCCTTGTTTTTCTATTCCGGCAATAATATTTTTCATAAAATTTCCGGATAGCGCCGGAACTGTCAGCATCAAATTTGGTTTTACTTCCTTGATATTCAGTGGTATATTTTTGATTGCGACAATATTTCCGCCACGAGTATCCAAAAAATACAAACAAATAGGAATTTGCAACGCAACAAAAATACCGGCAGTGTGAGCAAACGAATGGTCTAACGGCAAAATGATAAACATTCGCAAGTCGGGCGGAATGTCGAACATATCGCAAGCCACGCTACTGTTTGCATAAAAATTCAGATGCGTAAGCATTATTCCTTTCGGATTGCCCGTAGTTCCCGAAGTGTACGAAATACAAACCACGTCCGATTCCTCTATTTTTGCACAATTATCATCAACAATAGCCTTATATTTTTGCATTTCGGCTTCTGCTTCTTTCGTAACCTGTTCAAAGGTAAAAACGTGTTTTTCGGTTTCAAAATTTGGATATTTTTCCTCCAATGTTTTCACGTAACCTATGTCGGTATCCAAATATATCAATTTGAAGTTTTTTTGTTTAATTTCATCAAAAACACCGATGATTTTTTCGATGTTGTTGTGCGATACCAAAACAGCTTTGGCTTCGGCGTGATTTAGTCTGAAAACCAATTCTTCGGGAGTAAGTTTTACCGACAACGGCACCGAAATACATTTAGCTTTCAGTATTCCGAGTTCACCAACTACCCATTTGATGCGACCTTCGGAAAGTATAGCTATTTTATCTTCCGGTTTGAAACCTTTTTTTATCAATCCGGCTGCAAATTCATCAGTTTGTTTGTCAGTTTCCAAAAAATTGATTTTTTGCCACCCCGAATCGTTTTTTTCTGCCAAATAATACGACTTTGGGTGTTTTACTACTGCATTTTTTAGCAGTTCGATAACTGTTCTTTTCATAAGGGTTAAGTATTGTAATTAAAATCGTTGCAATATAATAATTATCAATTAATTTTTTACCAATAATTTGATATTTTTTTGAGGACAATCCGATATGACACTTTTTTAAATTAAAAATTAAAAGTTAAAAATTAAGAGATATAGCGCTGATTATCAGATTGTTATGATGGTGTTGGGCGGGAAAAATGATTTTGATAGCATCTAAATTGGCGCATTCAGAAAAAATAAGTAGTGGCGGATAGCTTTTGTTGCTGCGAAATGAAATACGGGGATTAAACAATAAACTCCATTTTTTGATATTTTTGGCAAAAAATGAAAAAAGGACAAATAGCATTACGCGACTTGTCCTTTTTTATTTTATCTCAAATCCAAAAATTTACATCTATTGCAAAGCCAATTATATAATTAAAATCAATGCCCGCTTTTTGGTTCTCATCATATCTACGCTATGTTTGCGAACCTCAAATTTGCGTTCACCTTCTGAAAATTTAGACTTTTCACAACAAAAAGACTTGCGGATTTAAGGTTTTATAAAATTTTAAAATTAACCTTGTGCTTGTTCATTTCCATCGGCAGCAAAATCGGGATCTTGTCCGGCTTCATTATTGATATTACCACCAAAGCTCTCAATGCTAACCGAGTTGTCAGAAATTCTGTGAGATTTTTGTTTGTCCGCAGAAGTAATGTGGTGCATAACTTTCGACCCGAAGTAAAACGCTATCATCATCTGAAACGCCACCATAAATTCGTGTATTTCGGATTCAAAACCAATTATCCGTACGTTTACAAGTTCCAAAACTACAACGATATAAACCAGTGTCATAGTAAGTACGCCCCTAAAAGTACCACGTGGCATACCAAAAGTTTCATTTTGGTACGGGTTTGGATTTTCAACTGACCATTTTCCAAAAGTGTAACGAGCAAATAAGAAAATGAAAAACGCTAACATTAACGCTAACCATAAAAATATTGGTATCAATACCTGCCAAAAAAATTCAGAATAATTTTCAGTAAAATACTGAACCGCATCCATATATTTATTATTCATATCTAAAAATGTTTAAAAATTTTAGTATTTACGGTAAGTTCTAAAAATTTAAAATTTTGCTTTTATTTCAAATTTTTAGGACTACCCTTTATTTAATTCCTATAAAAAGTCCCACCAAAAAAGCTATAACCGTAGTTCCGGCTCCTGTAAAAATAGCAATTCGAGTGTATTTTGTTTGTTTTGTATTAAGTTCGCCCAACAATTCGGAATTTTCGTACAAATTATTAGCTTCCTCCATACAAATATTGTATTCCTTTTTCAAAGAATCTATATAATCTTTTCTTTGAACGTTTAATTCGCTTAACGAATCAATAAGTTGTTCTTGTTTGTTATTTATTTTCTGACAAGTTTTGTAATTGTTCAAAGCAATCGTAATTTTTTTGAATTGCTTAGTCGAGTGCAAAACCCACATTGTATCAGCAGTTTGATTTGTTATAGAGCCATTCGGCAATATAGGTATTGGCACTTCGCTTTTTTGAGCAACAGCCTGCAAACTTGCAAAAAATATAATAATCAGTAAAATTGTTTTAACTCTCATCTGTATATCCCTCCATAAAAGCGTCTTGTAGTTCACCAATATCCGACATTCCGTTTATTTGATTTTCTCTATCTTTCATATCCATCTGCATGTTATTTATGTCGTCTTTCAGTTTTATAACCTCAGCTTCAAGTTCTTTTATTCTTTGGTCTTTTACGCGCATATAAACCTCAAAATTTTCTTTACGTCTGTTCAATCTGTTCATTGAATTTTGTTGTTCTTTCAAAATTTTGTCGGTTCTTATGCTTCTGCCCGAAAAGAAATTTTTCAAAAATGTAAACGGAGCTGCTGCGGCAGCAAAAATAACTGCCAACGGTTGCCACGATATTTGTTTTATAATTCCTTGACTATACAAGAAGCCCAAAACAAGAAATATTACGACAAGAATTATTAGTACCCAAAAAACTTTTTTCATTTGTTTATGTTTTTGACCTTTAGCCGTTAGCCTTTGGCGTTTTGTTTAATTTGTTTTTGCTTTTGGCCGTTAGCCGTTGGCTGTTGGCGTTTTGTTTAATTTGATGTTTTTTTGTCAAAATAGACACTTTTGAATATTAAGTAATATCTACAAATTTACCGTACACCCAACCTACAACCGGCACAGACACTTTATACCAACCGTTGTGTTCGTCAAGAATTGTAACTTTTTTGCCTTTTACCAAAGGTTTTGCAACTTTTGGCGCACCGGAGTTTGGTGTCGAACGTATATTCAAACTGGAAGCGATAATTCTACCGTGATTTGGAAGTTCCTCTTCGCCGTCTTCGTCTCTGTGAGTACCTAATAGTCTTTCTCTAAATCTGTCCAATGGGAAAGCCGGTCCTGGATCAGTTTTTCTTTTTGGGGCAATTTCTTCGTGTCCCAATATGTGTTTAATGCCGTATTCATCAATCAAGGCTTGCACCAATTCGTAAGCAGCATCTATTTGGTCGGGCGTGTAAACGTGCCAAAATTTTGGTCTCGAATGATTTCGGTGTATTGCTTCTACTACTTCGCTCGGGTTGAAAGCTTCGCCGTACCAAGCTCTGTAAATGTTACCGCTTTTGGTCAAATAACCTGAATTAACCATCTCTATACCAATAGAATACTTGTTAAAACCTGTTCTTCCTTTGTAAAAACTTTTTCCGGCATGCCACGATATTAGATTAAAGGGAACTAATTGTGTGATAGTACCATCTCTATCTATAATAATGTGAGCAGAAGCTCTCACGCGTGGATTTGTGAGGGTTTTTAGTGATGTTCTGTAAGGACCTGCTGTGTAGTGCATTATTACAGTATCTAAATTTCCTTTTGCAAATTCTCCACTATGATTCGGCGATGGAACCATTTTTTTGACATTTGAACCTGAAAGAATATGGTTTTTAATTTCCATAATATCTATTTTAATTTTTAAAAATTTTGATAAAATTATAATAATTTTCTTTAATAAAAAAAATATATTAAAAATAAAAAATAACTTTACAAAAATTTATTGTTTTTTATAAATTTAGGTGTATTTTTTTATTATTTTTTTATTGCAAGGTCGTCTCTAAAAATAGCAAACTTTTGCTTTCCAATGAGTTTAAACCCATTGGAAATTAAGATGAACAGTTTTTAATTTCTCTATTTTTAGAATTTTCCATAATATTTTTATTTGAATCCGGTTGATAGATTTGCTCCAAATATTTCGTATTCGACCACATTTGGAGGACCTTCGTAGCCCCATCTTTCGTTTTTCAAAATAACTATAACTCTGTCTTCAAACGGACTGATTAGACAGCCGGCAATATTTTGTCCGAGTATCATAGAGGCTTCGTATTTTTTTTCGGCAATTAATTTTTCGCCATTTTTTTGTGATTTTATAAAAATTTTACATCCGCTTACTAAATCTACGTTTATATCGGGGTCTTTTTCGGTTTTTGTTTCCAATCTGGCAATAAAATCCTTTTTGTCGTGGGTAAAATAAGGCTCCAACAGCTTGATATTTCGCACCTGAACGATACCATTTTTGTTTAATTTTTGCTTAAATTCTTTGTAATGTTTTTTCCACAAATCCTCTCTGTACACGTCTTCATCTACAATCGGGTCCGAAAACCATTCCCACACAACCTCGTCGCTAATCAAATTTATGATGATTATCCCCATCATATAATTTCCAAGCCCTTCGTCGGCAGGTTCCAAAATGTAAGCAAAATTTCCGTCTTTCGACCAGCCAATGGGATAAAATTTGTCGGTTAAAACTTCGGCAACGCTTTTGTTGTAGTAAATTTCTTCCGGGAAAAAATATTCTTCTTCGATAAGTTCCGGATCGAAATTTTCGTTATTATTACTTTGTTCCGACTTGCAACCAAAAAAAACAATTGAGGTTATAAACAATAAACTTAAAATGCGTTTCATATTTTTATATTTTTTATTTCCAAAAGTATAAAAGTTTTTTCAGAAAAAAAAAATGCGTTTTGCTTTTTGCCGTGTTGCCGATAGGTGGATTATGTGTGGTGAATTGCGAATTGTAAATTAAAATATTGATAATCAATAAATTATATTGCAAGTATTTAGCTTTTTCCATTTAATTATCAGATTATTATAAAAAAAATACCAAAGTATTGATATGTAAATATTGTTTTTATTATATTTTTTTTTAACTTTGCGAAGTACATAGATGCTCTTAATAACTTATTGATACACAAAGAATAATAATATAAATCGGGCAGTCGGAATTTATATTGTCCGATAAAATATTGATTTTTGAGAACAATTTATATTATTAACAAAATATGAGGCGCTATATTATATTAATGTGTAATAACAATTAACTTTAAAAAAATTTTTTAATTATACTATAAAAACAAACAAAATGGAAGAAGGAAAATCAACACAATCTAATCAAAATGAAATAGTTTGTTCAAATTGTGGCGGAAAATTGAGTTTTAAGCCCGGAACAGAAAGTTTAGAATGTCCGTATTGTCAAACAAAAAACGAAATAAAAGTTGATGAGGAGGCGCTCAGAAAAGCACGCCACGAGATTGACTATTTGTCTTTTGTCAATAAGGAAGCCAACACAACTCCCGAAATAGAAGTACTAACAATAAAATGTAACGGTTGCGGTGCCGAAACGACTTTTGACCCCAATGTAACAGCCGGCGAATGCGATTTTTGTGGCAGTCCTTTGGTTGCAAAGGAAGGAAATAAATCGAATTTGATAGCTCCCGGCGGACTATTACCCTTTAAAATTTCGGAAAAAGAAGGGCTGGCAGAGTACAAAAAATGGGTTAAAAAATTGAAATTTGCTCCGAGTAAATTGAAGGCGAAAGCCAACAGAGTAGAAAAAATATCGGGCGTTTACATTCCGTATTGGACATTTGATGCCAATACCTCATCAAATTACAGCGGAAAACGTGGCGATAATTACGAAGAGGAGGAAACTTACACCGACGATCAAGGTCAAGAACAAACCAGAACGGTTACAAAAGTGAGATGGACAGACGTAAATGGACACCTCGCAAAAAATTTCGACGATATTTTGGTTGCTGCAAGCAAAACATTGCCGGTTAAGTATATTGACGCCTTAGAACCTTGGGATTTGACAGATTTAAAACCTTACGATACAAAATATCTAAGTGGTTTTAAATCAGAAAGTTATCAGGATAACTTAAAGTCGGGTTTTGAAGCGGCAAAAGAAAAAATGGAAAACAAAATCGAAAGCGACATCAGAAACGATATAGGAGGCGACAGCCAAGAAATACAACACGTTAATACTTCGTACAACAATATAACTTTCAAACATATTTTGTTGCCTATTTGGATAAGCTCGTACAGATACAACGACAAGGTTTATCGATTTATGATAAATGGTAGAACCGGCGAGGTTAAAGGCGAACATCCTTACAGTGTGATGAAAATTTTGCTTACAATTGTGGCTGTGATAGCTGTGATAGTTGCTATATATTTTATGCTAAAATAACACCTCGAACCCGTACTATTTGCGAATTTAAGGTGATACAATTTTAAATATTATCTAATCTAAACTGACGTACCCGAAAAAAGTGCGTCAGTTTTTTTTACTTCGCATATTTCGTTAAATCGGGAACGGTGTAAACTTTTACGGCATAAGTTAAGGTGCTGATAATCAAATAATTATGGTGATTTTCTTGTGTGTGTAAGGCGCTGGTTATTAGGTTGTTACAGAGAATGGTGCAGTAAAATATCACGATATGCGTTTAAAGTTGAATAGCTTTAAGAAAAATCTTTGTCCAAATCGAGACCAAAAATAGCAAAATCGTATTTTGTAGGGTCGTTTGCGTCAAATTTTTTGAGATTATTAGTTAATTCAACAACAGCTTTCCAGTCGTTTTGTTTTCGTTGCAATAGCTTCAAAGCTCGCGACATATTCGCGGTGTGAACGTCTAAGGGTAGCATCAAATCAGCCGGATTAAATTTTTTCCACAAGCCAAAATGTACCCCGACTTTGTCGTGTCGAATTAGCCACATTAGGAACAAATTTATTCTTTTTGCAGCCGAATTACGAGTTACGTTGGCAACGTGTTTTTGCGTACGGTCGGGCGCCGGAAGCTCAAAAAAGACTTCGCGAAAGTTCATAATCGCCTCTTTTATTGACTTATTTTTGCGATAGCCCTGCCAAAAAACATCTTCCAAACCGTTTTTGTTTTTATAAATATTTTGTAACGATTGCAAGAAAAAAACAAAATCAACATGCTGAAAAGTGCGATGAACAAAGCGTTCGAGAGAATTAAAATCTTTTTGAGTGGCGTTCATTATAAAGTCGTACGGATTGTTGTCTAATATTTTTATCATTCGCCACGCATTTTTTATAATCATATCTCGCCGCCCCCAAGCGATGGTTGCCGCCAAAAATGCCGAAATTTCTATATTTTCTTTTTTTGAAAAACTATGAGGAACTTGAATCGGGTCAGTTTCTATAAAATCTAACGTATTATACTTTTCATAACTTTCGTCTAACAAAACTTGTAATTCGCTGTCGGTCATTAAGTTTTGAGATATGTTTTGGCTTTCGGACTTCATCTTTTTTTCGCAAAAATGATAAAATTTTGACTAAAAAAAAATTATAAGTTTATTGCGACACTTTGTTGAATTGAGAGTTGAGAGTTGAGAGTTGAGAGTTGAGAATTGAGAATTGAGAATTGAGAGTTGAGAATTGAAGACTACAATACTGACTATCAGGAGGTTATGATGAAATCTCCGTATATATATAAGACGTTGATTATCAAGTCATTATAAAAAAACACCGAACTATTGTTTTTTGACACATTAATTAATATTGTGTTATTTCACCATATTGTTAATTTTTTTTTTTAGTAAAATACAGTAGTACAATGATTTAACAAAATTATCATTAAAAAATATTACAGAATTTGCTCAAAAATTAGAAATAATTAAAAATTACGCTGCCTCTTACTGCAATGTGGTTGGCGTAAAATAAAACCTGAAAAATTTAATCAAAACACTATGAATTTAAAATAAAAATTTTAGTTTTGCAATAAAATGATAAAACAAGTTGTCGTAAACAACCTTAATGGAACTTAAAAATTACGAATAGCTAAAATAAAAATTAAACAGATGAAAAAAATACTTTTTTGCGTAGGAACACGTCCTAATTTAATAAAAATAACTCAATTTGACAGACTTTTACGAAAGCACAAAGACATTGATTATAAGCTACTTCACACGGGACAGCATTATGATTACAATATGAATAAGGTTTTTTTTGAACAACTTGGAATAAGAGAACCGGATATATTTTTAAATATAAATAAAGGTTCACAAATCAGTGTAGTTTCGCAAATAATGATTGAGGCAGAAAAATTTATGAAGGCGTATCAGCCCGACCTTGTGGTTGTGCCGGGTGATGTAAATTCTACGTTTGCCTGTGGATTTGTGGCGAGATATTTGGGGTTTCCGTTGGCACATCTCGAAAGCGGACTTAGAAGCTTTGACAAAACAATGCCTGAGGAAAACAATCGTATTTTGGTTGATGGTATTTCGGATTATTATTTTGTAACCGAACCAAGTGGCGAGGAAAATTTACTGCGCGAAAACGTGTCGAAAGACAAGATTTTTTTTGTCGGTAACACTATGATTGACACGCTTTTCCATTCGCAAAAGGCTATTGATGAGAATAAAATTTTAGACGAACTTCAATTAAACGAAAAGGAATTTATTTTGAGTACTTTTCATCGCCCGGCCAATGTTGATAACAAAGAATCGATTAAAATTATTGTTGATTTGCTCATAGAAATGAGTAAAAAAATGACTGTTGTTTTTCCTATTCACCCGCGCACAAAAAATAATATGGAAAAATTTGGTTTTATGGACTTATTAAACAAGGCAAACATAAAACTTGCTAACCCTTTGGGCTACTTTGAATTTATGAAACTCCTAAAAACTTGCAAAGCAGTTGTTACCGATTCGGGGGGCATTCAAGAAGAAACGACCTATCTGAGAGTTCCGTGTTTGACTATCAGACCCAACACTGAGCGGCCGGTTACAATTACGCAAGGAACAAACACCTTGTTGCCTCTTAGCGTTGCCACAACAATGAAATATATTGATAAAATTTGCGACGGAACTTACAAAACCGGTGAAATCCCCAAACTTTGGGACGGCAAGGCAACAGAAAGAATTGTGGATATTATGGTTAAAAAACTCAGATGATTTTTTTAGTCATCAGGCGTGGGCTTTGGTTTACGCCCGCAGACGACAACAAAAAAATCACTAATACACAATCAGATACTACTAAAAAAATATTATTTTCAAAAATATGTGCCAATTATGTACCAAAAAATTTTTATAGAAACGGAAACGGATTTGAGCTTAAAGACAAGGTATGCCTTGTCTCGACCTCATAAGAAAAGGCAAAAAAAAGTATTAAAAATATGAAAGTTTTATTCACATTCAGCGGATTACCTCACTATTTGGTACCATTGCTTAATAAACTCAACAAGGTGAAAAATCTTGAAATTCAGGTAGTAGTACCCAAAGAAAATTCAAAAAGTATAGGAGCAGGAGTAAAATTAACAAAATCAGGCATTGATTTTAAAATTATTTATCTTGAAGAAAAAAAGGCTTTTTACGGCAAATATTTTCTCGACAAATTTTCGGAGACCATAAAAACAGAAAGACCGAACATTATAGTAATGCATTGGCCTTATATTTTGGATTTATCTCGCAATATTAAGCTAAAAAAGTATATAAAAAAACAGAACATAAAAATAATTTTCAGAGAAATACCTTTTAATGTCCCACTCTACAACGAAACGTTTTCTTATCACAAAAGCTATTACACTCGAACTCTCAACGAAAATATGGTTGAAGCCGAAAAAGTCAATTTGCGTTTCTATTTAAAATATTATTTGCTAAAAAAAGTTCGCAAGTATTATTATAATAATGTCATTGACGCTTTCACGTTCTATTGTGACAAAGGTCTTGAAATAGCCCCTTCGTACGGAGTTAGTAAGGACAAAATGTTTGTGACAACAAATTCGCAAGACACAGACATTGTTTTTGAAATGAAAAAACAAATGCAAGATGATACTCCTGTTTTGCCCGAAAATCCGTTTAGAATTATTCATATCGGCAGATTGGTCAAGTGGAAGCGTGTTGATTTATTAATTGAGGCAGCAGCAAGATTAAAGTCGGAAATACCTAATATTGAGTTAATTGTAATTGGTAAAGGGAAAGAACTTGAAAACTTAAAGCAACAATCCCAAACACTAAAAGTTGAGGAAAATGTAAAATTTGTGGGAGCCATATACGACGACCAAGAAATCGGGCGATATATGCAAGCTTCATCAATTTACATTTTGGCGGGAATGGGCGGTTTGTCGATAAATCAAGCAATGATGTTTGCCAAACCCGTCATTTGTTCGATAGCCGACGGCACTGAACGTCATTTGGTTCGCGATGGTTTTAACGGATATTATTTTGAAAATGGAAACGCTGAGGATTTAGCCTCAAAAATTAAATCTTTATTGCTTGATGCGGATAAAGTGAAAAAATTTGGTGCCAACTCTCTATCCATTATCGAAAATGAAGTAAATATTAATACCGTTTTAAGTAAGTTTTTAGATGCCTTTAATTTTGTGACGGACAATAAATGGAATTTGTCTTTGTGAAAAATTGCTTTTGAGGTTACTTCTACAACCTGAAAAATTTAGTCAAAAACGTTATGAATTTAAAATAAATATTTTAGCTTTGCAATAAAATGATAAAACAACTTAT
>PDWI01007937.1_pt1 | contig 12670 bp, 13 predicted proteins | sample 1430891 | NCBI WGS metagenome assembly PDWI01 (sample SAMN01162508, study PRJNA174530) | Oral metagenome, whole genome shotgun sequencing project. | biome: Marine environment; feature: Marine mammal; material: Swab sample of the gingival sulcus; isolation source: swab sample of gingival sulcus... | reverse complement strand
GGCAGAATTCAATGAAGGAAAAACAAAAGAAGCCTGTCTTGCAAAGGATGCAGACCAGATTTCCTTTATCATGGAATTGAAAAAACTTTCCGACACCGGTGCCGCAGGACCGGAAAGATGGCTTCCCATTGTCATGGACCGGGTACAGACAAGCTGCGGAAAACAAATTGTTCAGGCCATCATGGACACATCCTGGGACGAATGGTGGACGGACGGATACAGCGAATGAAGGACACGGAAAAAAAAAACCGGAACATGGTTAGAATCCTTTATATAGGATCCCATGATCAACCCGCCCTGGAAAACATACTGACAAGACAGGCTGGATTTTCCCTGGATATCCTTCCCCAATGGTCTGCAGAAACCTTCCAACATCACCGATCCATTCCCGATATTGTGTGTATCGACACAAGATCCCTGCCCGGGGAAAAGAGCATCACATCCGTATCCCAGATAAATGAAATCTGCACCATCCTGAAAGACCGGTTTGCCCCATATCCCCCGGCGATTCTTGCAGTCATTGAAGAACCTGACACTGTCCAGACACTCCTTGACTGGACAGGATCCCGTGCAGACAAAGTCCTGACCGCCCCCATTTGTCCGGAAGAAATCAAAAATGCCGGAACAACCCACATGGAACGGAGGCTCCTTGCCCAGAGATGCGATGTCATGGAAACGGCACAAGAGAAAAGCCGGGAGCTTCTGGATCGCTTTTCCACACAACTTTCTGAAGTCAAAGAAGAGCTCATTGAAGAACGCCGAAACCTGAACCAGGCCCTCAAGCAAATCCAGTCCCTGACATCGGAGCGGGATCGGATGGAAGACAAATTTGCCCAAATGGAAAATTTATGGTATCAGGATCAAAATGGAATGGAGGAAATCCTGAAAACCCTTATTGTCAAGCGTGTAGAAACCAACAAAGGGCATGGGGAACGGGTTGCTGCCATTGCAGATTTTCTTGCCGGCGAACTGGATCTGGATGACCAAAAACGTCAGGCCCTGACAAGAGCAGCATGGCTTCACCAGACCGGGCTTCTTGCCATGCCGGAGTGCCAATCCCCAGGAGGGGCTCCCGATATGGAAATCCAGTATCCCCTGAACGGGGCGAAACTGCTTTCCCGGTGTCCCTGTTTTCAGGAAGCGGCAAGCATTATCCGGGGCCTGCACGAAAAAGCAGATGGCTCCGGATTCCCAAAGGGACTGAAAAAGCAGAATATTCCCCTTTTAACAAGGATTCTCACAGGGGCTGTTTTGCTGGACAACCTTAAGGATCTGCCCCAGGTAACCGATTCAAGGAGTCTGCTTTCCGAACTGGAAAAAGAAGCAGGAATCACCCTGGATCCAAAAATTACAGGTCTTCTGGAAAAATATATCATCCTGCACTCGGATATCCGGGTACAAGGAAAAATCCGGGGACTGGGAGTGGAACAATTGATGCCCGGCATGGAGCTGGCATGTTCCATCTTTACCCACACAGGAAGCAAATTATTCAGTGCCGGAACCCTGCTGGATGAACAGGCCGTGGAAAAAGTGATACGATACAACAAGTCCTATCCAGTGGACGACATCATTTATGTAAAAGGATAGAATATGGACATTTCCTCACTTATCGGGATGCTATCGGGAATTGGATTTGTATTGGGTACCATTTTGATGGGCAGCAGCCTCATGCTGTTTGTCAACATTCCATCCATTCTCATCGTTGTTGGCGGGACCATTGCAGCGGCCATGATCGCCTATCCCCTGGGTGATTTTTTAAGCGTCTTTAAAAGCACCATGAAGGTATTTCTGTTTAAAATAGAAAAACCCGAAGATATTGTGGCCAATCTGTCGGAACTTTCCAATAAGGCCAGAAAAGGCGGCCTTTTGTCCATTGAAAGTGATATCCAGAGCACAGAAGACCCCTATCTTGCCTCTGCCCTGCAAATGACGGTGGACGGGGTAAAAACGGCAGATATTGCGGATATCATGCAAAAAAAAATGGCCCTGACCAAAAAGAAACTCACCCTGGGGGCAGATATTCTTTCCAGCATGGGTTCCTTTGCCCCGGCATTTGGCATGATCGGTACCCTCATCGGTCTGGTGCAGATGCTTGCAAACCTGGATGATCCTTCCACAATCGGCCCGAAAATGGCAGTTGCCATGATTACAACATTTTACGGTTCTGTAATGGCCAACCTGTTTTTTATTCCCATGGCAGAAAAACTTAATGGCCGTGCCGAAGAAGAAATTACCAACATGAATATCATCTTTGAAGGCATTGTTTCCATCCGGGAAGGAGAACACCCAAAACTTATGGAAGACAAACTCAACGTATATGTATCCGGGGCGGCTGCCAAGGAAGAAAAATAATAAAAGGGACAACCAATGGCTGAAGAAAGCGAAGAAAAAGAACCTTCCAGTCTTTCCCAACCACCAGCGGAAGAAGAAAAAAAAGCCCCGGAAGGTGCTCCGGAATGGATGGCAACCTTTGCCGATCTGGTTACCCTTCTCATGTGCTTTTTCGTATTGCTGTTTGCCATGAGCAGTACCCAGCAGGAAACCTATAAGGAGCTGGTGCAATCCCTGAAAAGTGCCCTGGGTTCCCAGAGTGTACCGGAAGCCGGCACCCGGGAAACCATCAAAATGCGTCCCATTCCCACGGAAAAACAGGAAAAAGACGAAACCCAGATGGATGAACTTGGAGCCATGATTGACAAGGAACTGGACGATATCGCTTCGGAAGTCAGGGAACTTGTCCTGTTCAACAAACTGGGCGGTGAAGTCTCTGTGACCAAAACCGAAGATGGCATTGTCATCACCATGTCCGACATGCTCCTGTTTGAGAAGGGCGGCACCACCCTGTCTCCAAAGGGTATGGAAATTCTCAAAAAAGTCGCATCCGTGCTGTCCACCCTGGCATATCATGTAAAAATCAAGGGGCACACAGACAGCTCTCCCATGATCTCTTCGTGCTATCCCTCCAACTGGGAATTGTCTGCGGCAAGGGCCAGCACCGTGGTACGGATACTCATTGCAAATGGAGTGGCACCCAAGTACATCTCTGCGGAAGGCTATGCCCATTACTCCCCGGTGGCAACCAACGATACCCCCCAGGGCCGGGCAAGGAACCGGCGGGTGGAAATCGTCTACGAAAGAGACAGTATTGCAAGACAATTTGCAGATATGGGAAAGGGAAATTCCCGCAAGCGAAAATAACCAGGCGACTTTTTACAGAAATTTTGACGGAACGATGCTGAATTGCTGAAAAGCTGCCCGCCACAGCTTGAGCTTGCCAGACATACCTTCTCCAGCATACCAGTATCAATGCAGCTTAAAAGTCAGAACGTCTTTCCATGGCCTGACCAATGGTCAGGGAATCCACATATTGAAAATCCCCGCCCATGGGCACACCGGAGGCAATTCTGGATATGCGGATGGGCAGTTGTTTGAGATGGGTCTGGATATAGGATGCCGTGGCCTGGCCTTCCACCGTGGTTCTTGTGGCAAGAATAATCTCTTGCACCACATGGGGATCGGCCCGTTTTACAAGTTCGGCAATACGAATATCGGAAGGTCCAATTCCGTCAATGGGGGATAAGGCGCCTCCCAGAATATGATATACTCCGGAATACACCTGTGCCTTTTCAATGGCAGCAAGGTCTGCAGGACTTTCTACCACGCAGATCACGGACATATCCCGGCGCGGATCCTGGCAGATCCGACACCGTTCTTCCTGGGTAAGATTAAAGCACAGAGAACACACCCGAACCTTTTTTTTTACATCCGCAATCCCTGATACAATGGCAGAGACTTCATGCTCCGGTGCATGGAGAAGGTGCAGGGAAAGACGCTCAGAGGTTTTCTGACCAATTCCCGGCAGGGTGCAAAGACTGCGGATGAGCTTGACAAGGGCTGGTGGATAGTGATTCACAATCTTTTAGAATCCCGGCAGATTCAAGCCTCCGGTGAGTTTGGACATTTCTGAAGAAACCATTTCCTGGGCTTTTACCAGGGCATCATTGACGGCGGCAAGCACAAGATCCTGAAGCATCTCAACATCTTCTGGATCTACTACCTCCTTTTCCAACACAATGGATTCAATCTTCTGGCCGCCATTGGCAACCACTTTTACCATGCCGCCTCCGGCAGAGGCTTCCACGGTTTTCACTGCCAGTTCTTCCTGGGCTGCCAACATCTTTTTTTGCAGTTTCTGGGCCTGTTTCATCATTGCCTGCATATTTGCCATAGATACACCTTTTTCATTCAAATAAATTTATAGAAAGATCATTTTTGCCATATTCTTATAATGAAGCTGCATTCATAGCATTTAATATACAATTGTGCCATGAAAAAGTTTCTGGGCTTCCTTGACCAGGGGATGGCTGTCCAGAGTGGCCCGGGTGACAATCTCCTTCCTTGAAGGGCCGCCATCTGCAGAAGACTGGGAAGCCGTCGAAGACATTACCAATTCGAGATTTTTCCCCGTAATGGACTGACAAATGCGGCGAAGCTCTGCCGATTTATCCTGTAATCGTTTTCGATGGAAATCAGAACAATGGGAAAAGGTTGCCAAAATCGTGTCAGGATTGCTTTCATCCACCTGGGCATCCATAAAAAGCGGTACCATAAAGGGCATATCCGTTTTCATCTGCCCCACAAAATCCTGCCAGGTGCCCGCCCTGTTCACGGAGTTGCTTTCCTCTGCTTCTGTGTCAAAAGACTCTTGGAGAACAGGGTCGCCCATGATTCCATGTGCATTTACGGCAGTCCTTTCCTGCCCCCCATGGGGAATTTGCCGGGAAGATTCCGTTGCCGGAGGCGATGCCTGGGGAGGATGGCTGTGCTCACCAGAATCCAGGGGCAGAGGCGATGCTGGACGATTCTGATTTTCCCTCGGCAGGTTCCGAGGGGACATAGCAGGAGGTTGGGGGATTCCAGGAGCCGGCCGAGAATGAATCTGTCGGGCCAATTTGTCCAGTTTTGCAATGATATCGTCAAGGTTCACCTGGGGACGTATCCTGAGCATTTTGAGAAATACGGCTTCCATGGCAATTCTGGTGTACCCGGAAAAACGAATCATCTGTTCCTGCTGAAGCAAAAGATCCAGCAGCATGGAAAGATATTCAGCCGTCACACCTTCCACCTGCCGAACCATGGCCTCCTTCCTTGCCTCGGGCACATTCACGGCCCTGTGTTCCGTACCCAGAATTTTCAGAAGGTGCATATCCCGAAAATGGGAAAGGGTCTGGGAATAAAATTTTTTCAGATCAAGACCTGTGTCATCCACCCTTTCTATGATTTCCAGAACTTTTGCAGGTTCACGCCCAAGCACAGCTCCGGATAAATCCAGCATCATGGTCTCATGGGCTGCCCCAAGGCTTGCCATGACCTCTACAATATCCGTGGCACCATTGGGAAAAGCAGACAGAATCCTGTCCAGGAGGCTTAAAGAATCCCTGACAGAACCATCGGCTTCCAGGGCAATATGCTCCAGTACTTCCGGGCTGATGGAAAAATTTTCAGCCTCGCAAAGGGATTGCAGATGCCCGGCAAGCACAGGCAGGGCCACCCTGCCAAGGTCATGCCGCTGGCACCGGGACAAAATGGTGGCAGGCAGCTTGTGTACCTCTGTTGTGGCAAAAATAAAAATCACATGGGAAGGCGGCTCTTCCAGAATTTTCAAAAGGGCATTGAAGGCTGCCGTGGACAGCATGTGTACTTCGTCAATGATATAAATTTTATATCTGCCAAGGGATGGACGGTATATGGCATTTTCCCGCAGATCCCGCACCTGGTCCACGCTGTTGTTGGAAGCTCCGTCAATTTCAAACACATCGGAACTGTTGCCCCTGGTAATTTCCACACAGGATTTGCACTGATTACACGGCACAGGACAAGGCCCCTGCTCACAATTCAAAGCCCTGGCAAGGATCCTGGCAATACTGGTTTTTCCCGTTCCCCTGGGGCCTGTAAACAAGAGGGCATGGGCCATTCTATTGGCAGACAGGGCATTGACAAGGGTCTGCACCACGGCCTCCTGCCCCAGCACATCTTCAAAAACCTGTGGGCGGTATTTTCTGGCAAGAACTTGGTATGACATAATATCTTTCTTTTTGATTTCTATGATGATGCCCCATACCTACCACAAACCAGGGCATTCTGTCATATAAAAATTGTTCTGGCCCAATGAATATGGAACGAATATGGGGTGAATATGGACAGAGAAGAAGAAAGGAAAAAATAATAAGGCCCTGCTCCATTACAGAACAGGGCCTTAAAGACAAAATCGCTGAATCAAATATCTTTTTTATCCTGCTTTCATCATTCCAAACGAAATTTGGAAACAATGGCATTCAACTCGTCGGCAAGTCTGGATAAATCCTGTGCCTTGGTATTCACCTGGCTGCTGCTTTCCATCATGTTATCGGCAAGGGAACTCACCTCATGAATATCCGAAGATACCTCTGTGGAAGCCACAGAAGCCTGGTTGACATTTTCACTCACTTCCTGGGCACTCTGGGCTGCCTGGGAAACATTGGCAGAAATTTCCCTGGTGGTGGCCGATTGCTCTTCAATTGCCACGGCAACAGAAGAAACAATTTCATTGATTTCTTTTATGATTTCAAGAATATCCTCAATGGCAGTAACCGATTCAAGGGTCAATTCCTGGACATTGTCTATTTTATTACTGATTTCCCCGGTAGCTGAAGCCGTTTGGTTGGCAAGATCCTTGATCTCCCCTGCAACAACGGCAAACCCCTTTCCTGCCTCTCCTGCCCTTGCCGCTTCAATGGTGGCATTCAGGGCCAGCAAATTGGTCTGCTCGGAAATATCAGAAATGGTTTCTGTCACCGCATTGATTTCCGAAGCTGCACTGCCAAGCAGTTCCATTTTTTCAGCAATGCCGCTGGCTCTGGATACGGCCTTTTCTGTGGTCTGGCTTCCCTGGCTGATATTCCCTGCAACTTCATTGATGGTAGCAGACAACTCTTCTGCTGCGACAACAATCATCTGCAAATTGGTAGTCGCCTTGTCGGTACCCTTTGCAATACCATCCATGCTTGCCGACATCTCCTCTGCAGCAGCAGATACGGTAGTGGATTTTTCCGAAGTCCTCTCCGACCCCGAAGACATTTTTTCTGATATGGATGCAAGCTGGGATGCGGATTCTCCCACATGACTGCTGCTTGCTTCCATACGTTTGATAATCTGCTGCAAATGTTCCACAAAAACATTGAACCAGCTGGCAAGTTCCCCCAACTCATCCTTTTGTTCCACCAACATTCTCCTGGTCAGATCCCCTTCTCCCTGGGCAATATCCTTGAGCATGTCAGTGGCATGATTCAAGGGCTTGATCATGGCATTGGAAAGCCAAAGAGCGGTAAGAACAAAAAGGACAAGGAGAACAAGGGCAAGAATGCTCACGAGCTTTGCCATGACATGGGTTTCTTCCATGACTTCATCTTCTGTGATCAACCCGATAAACCGATAACCAAGTGCAGGAGAAAGATAAACCACAGCCAGATAGTCTTCGCCATTGATTTCCAGACGGGTACTGCCATGGTCCATTTTGCCAAGGCTGGCAAAGGAAGGACCAAGATCCGTGAGCTTTTTTGAATTGGCTTTCTTATCCTTTGGATTGGCAAGAATGGTGCCGTCTGCCTGCACCAGAATAATATACCCGCTTTCTCCAATGGAGGTCTGCTCAATCACCTGGGTCAACTCATCCAGGGACACATCCACTCCCGCCACACCAATGGACTTGTTATTTTCCGCAAACACAGGAGTGACCACACTGACCACAATCCCGCCGGAGGTACTCAGATAAGCCGGCGTGGTTCTGATCTTTCCGTGATGAACGGTATTGGCATACCAGGCCCTTTTTCTGGGATCATAGCCTGTGGGCATCTTGCCTGGCATGGAAGAGATAAAGGCCCCCTTTTCCGTTGCAAAATAGACTTCCGTAAAAGCGGGACTGGGATCATTGACCCGTTTAAGTTCCTGATATGTTTTCAGGGGATCCCCATACAAATCCTTTGGCATGATAATGGAAGGTTCCTGGGTTTTTGTATAATTGGGTAAGCTGCCGTAGGCATCCCGAAATGCCGGCGCTGCGGAAAGGGTCTTGACCGTATTATTCACAGCATTCATAAAGAAACAAAATCCCTTGTCCACCTGCTGCAGCTCACGGGTTGTGGAAGTAACAAAATGATGAACAGACTGCTTTTTCAATTTGTTCAGCAGCAACACTGAAAGAATCAGCATGGAAAGTAATGGAAACGCAACAAGAACAGAAATCAATTTTTTTCTTATGGTAAAAAATTGCATTGGGACCTCCCGATATATCTAAATAATAAAAATTTCTATTATTTTTTTTTGTGAAACAATAAATGAATTGGGCGTAATGAAATGAGTTTGAATATATTCTTTACATATGCCCCATACACTACATTTTGGGGCATCTTAAAAACAGAGACAACCGATTATGGTGGTGCCCAATCTCAGGAATTAAAAATTTGAACTCTTCTTAGTACGAATAACGGAGAAAGTTTGCTTTTGTCAATAGCATTTTTTGAAAAGGCAATTCTCGTCAAACGTATTTATTCTAAAAACATTGAATCAAAACCCATTGAAAAAAAAAAAAATCCATGGGCAAAAAATGGAAACACCACCGACGTATAGTCCGCAGTGATTTCGTTTTTGATTTTCGAACCAGAATCCCATCCATTGAAAAGGAAGGAATAACAATAAAGGGCACAGATACTTAATGGTAAAATTAACACAGAAAAGAAATACACCATTCATTGGAAATGACGGTATGTATTTCGATATATAATTTCGAATGGCGGAGAGGGGGGGATTCGAACCCCCGGTACCCGGTTAGGGTACACACGCTTTCCAGGCGTGCACCTTCAGCCAGCTCGGTCACCTCTCCATATATGCAATGAATCTCATTATACCCAATAAGACTGGGGGAAAATAGCGGATTTACCATTTCCTGTCAAGATAAAATTTATGAAGAATACCGCTCCTAATAAATGGTGCTGCATTTTCCACCCTTATTATATAAAATACCAGGCTCTTCCACTGGAAAGGATATCTTCATACTCCCGGCTGCGGGAACCGCTTTCGTCGTATAGATACAAGGCAGGAAAAGTGACAAAGGGTTTTACGCTGGATTGAATCCCCGAGACCAGAACCAGTTTTGGCTGGCAGGTCCCGGCAGGGGATTCCGTATAAACAAAACGGATGGCACGCAACGAGAACCCGTTTTCTCTCATTACCTTTTTCAGTTCATCCAGACGCTCTGCCGGAAAAATCAGGGCAAGGACTCCCCTTTCTCCGGTAAGTTCAGAGGCCTTCCGGCACAGCAGATGAATGTCCATGGTAATTTCGTGGCGTGCCAGTGCCTTTTGCCGATTACCGCTGATTCTGCCCGTTCCTTTTTTTTTGTAAGGAGGATTGGAAACTACCATATCCACAATGCCGCCAAGATCCTCCCTGGACAAATCGGCAATATCCTTGTTCAGGAGTCGAAATCTTTTGTCCATACCATTAATTTTGGCATTTTCCCGGGCAAAGAGAGCAAGCTCTTCCTGAATTTCAACCCCGAAAATCTTCACATGGGGATCTTGTCTCCCCATCAAGAGGGAAATGATTCCACAACCGCAGCCTGCGTCCAGAATCCTGATTCGGGAAGTGGAATGGGAAGGAAAAGGCCAGGAGATATGGGCTGCCAGAAGAAGAGGATCCACGGAAAAACGATATCCCCGGGCAGGCTGGTAAATCAAAAACCCTTCGTCAAAAAAGGTATCAAGGGTGTATGGAGGCAATCTTGTATTGTATCCTGGTAATGGTGGATTGTTCCAGATGGGCGTTGAGGTTGACAATCATCTCCCGCTCCAGAAATTTCAACTGATACAGCCAGGCAGAACTTGCCACAGACACAACCAGTACCCCACCCTTGAAAGATGCAGGTTTTGTATTTTCAGCAATCTCCCTGCCAAGGGCATCTTCCCAAACATCCCAAAGCCGCATCATTTCCAGATCCTTGCTGGGGCGATAGCCTGAAAGGACTCTGGAAAGAATTTCGCCAACGGACTGGAATCCGGCAGATTCGGTTTTATTTCTATCAAAAAAATCTGTCATTGCATTGTTCAGTGTATCATGCAGGTTATGTCTTGGTTATTTCAAGACGGTCCCTTCGACTCCGCTCAGGAACCGGACTTTGATGGACTCTCCAGAAAACAATTCTTTTATTGGCACAACTTCCGGGCATCAATCCCACTGACAATCCACTTCTCCCCCCCTGAGTGGAGCCGAAGGGGAGCGAAGCCGAAGAATGGTTCCTGGGCGGAGTCGAAGGACAAATTCCAGAACCATCCTATTGCCTTTTGCCCATGGAAATTATATCATGTGCTCCATTTGATCTGTCACAGACAGCATTTTCTCTTATAATTTTTATGACAAATTTACAAGGCAGAAACGCATATGAATTGGGATTGGGAGAAACTACGAGAAAATCAGAACAAATATGAGCAGCAAAAGGATCGGCAGGAGAAATTTCGTCCCCCCAAAATGGACAAAATGTTTCACGCCTTCAAGGGATCCCAATTTACAGGAATCCTTGGTTTAGCCTTTCTTGCTGTCATCATCTATCTTGCCTCTTCTACTTTTTTCACCGTTGACCGGAACGAGGTGGGAGTTGTGCAAAGATTTGGAAAATACAATCGTCTTGCCCAGCCGGGTTTAAATTTCAAGTTTCCATCGGGGATTGAAAAGGTCACAAAAGTCAACGTAAAGACCCCTGACACCGAAGAATTTGGTGTCAATGTTTACAGAGGTAATACTGGCTACCAGGTTTCCCACGGCCAGGAAACCTCTCTTATGCTTACGGGAGATCTCAATGTTGCCGTGGTTCCCTGGATTGTCCAGTACCGCCGCTCCGATCCCAGGGCGTATCTGTTCAATGTAAAGAACGTAAAATCCCTGCTCCGAAGCATGTCCGAGGCCACCATGCGTACCGTTGTGGGAGACCGGAGCATCAACGAGGTCATCTCCAAACGTGCGGAAATTGCCCTGGCAGCCAAGCAAATGCTCCAGCAGGAACTGGACGCCGCCCATGCCGGAATTTCCGTTGTGACCATTGAAATGAAAAAAACCAACGTACCAAAGCCTGTGCAGGACTCTTTTAACGAGGTCAACCAGGCCATCCAGGAAAAGGAACAGACCATCTACAAGGCCAAAGAAGAATACAACAAGGCCATTCCCGTTGCCCGGGGTGAGGCAAAGCGGGTAATCAAGGATGCCGAAGGATATGCCATTGACCGGGTAAACCGGGCCCAGGGGGATGCCACAAGATTCCTTGCCCTGTACAAAGAATACAAAACCTCAAAAGATGTCACCCAGAAGCGTCTGCATCTGGAATCCATGAAAGAACTGCTGCCCAGACTTGGCTCCAAATATATTGTGGATGAAAAACAAAAGAATCTGCTGCCCTTCCTGAACATGGCCCCCAAACAGGGCCAAGGCACCAAACCTGCCATGGTAAAAGGAGAATAATGAAATGAAAAAATCTGCCATCCAAATGTTTCTGGTTCCCCTGATCCTTGTGGCTGCTGCCCTGCTCTATGATTCCCTGTTCGTGGTGGACGAAACCCAACAGGTGGTGATCACCCAGTTTGGAAGAATTGTTGGAGCCCCCATCAAGGAGCCAGGGCTGAACTTTAAAATTCCATTTATCCAGAAAGCCAATTTTTTCCCGAAAAATCTCCTGGAATGGGACGGGGATCCTGGTCAGGTTCCCACCAAGGACAAAACCTATTTGTGGGTGGACACCTTTGCCAGATGGAAAATCAGCGATCCTGTAGTGTACTTCCAGACAGTGAAGGACGAATTTTCTGCCTTAAAACGCCTTGATGACATCATTGATCCTGCCACCAGAAACCTTGTCACCTCTTTCCCCCTGCTGGAAAGCGTACGGAATTCTGACCGTCCCATGGATACCTTTGAGTATGAGGTTGATAATAATGCAGAAAACCAGCAGAAAAACCGCATCCGCTATGCCATTACCCTGGGACGGGATAAACTGACCCAAAAGATTGTGGAACAGGCCAGACAAAAACTCAAAAAATTTGGCATTGACCTTGTGGATGTAAAGATCAAGCGGATCAATTACATTGAAAGCGTAAGACGCTCTGTGTATGACCGAATGATTGCCGAACGGAAGCAAATTGCCGAAAAATTCCGTGCAGAAGGAAAGGGAGAGGCAAGCCAGATCCGGGGAGAAAAGGAAAAAGAGCTCCAGGTAATCAAATCAGAAGCCTATAAAGCGGCCCAGAAAATCAAGGGTGATGCCGATGCTGCTGCAACAAAGATTTACGCCGATGCCTACGGCAGCGATCCTGATTTTTATGCCTTCGTAAAAACCCTGGAAGTGTATAAGGCAACCCTGGGAAAGGATACAAGCCTTGTTCTGTCAACGGATTCGGATTTGATGAAATACCTGAAAGGGGTTTCAAAATAGAAAATCCCATAGCAAAACATCAATGGGATGGGACACAAAGGCTGAAAGCAGCAACAGCCTGAAAGCAATAAAAAAAGGAAAGGCAGCCTGAATACGCTGCCCTTCCCCCATTCACCAGATCCCCCGAATAGGAACCGGAAACACCCTGTCCGGGAATGGGGG
>PDWI01010837.1_pt1 | contig 12671 bp, 10 predicted proteins | sample 1430891 | NCBI WGS metagenome assembly PDWI01 (sample SAMN01162508, study PRJNA174530) | Oral metagenome, whole genome shotgun sequencing project. | biome: Marine environment; feature: Marine mammal; material: Swab sample of the gingival sulcus; isolation source: swab sample of gingival sulcus... | reverse complement strand
AGTGGTTGTTTCGGGCATTGCCGAGCATTACAAACCGGAAGACATTATTGGTAAACAGGTTTGTATCTTGGTTAATTTAGAGCCTCGAAAGATGCGTGGCATCGAGTCGCAAGGTATGATTCTAATGGCAGAGGATATTGACGGAACTTTACGATTTGTAAGCCCTGAAAGTATGGTTACAAATGGTGTTGAAGTTCGTTAACATTGAACAATAAACAAAATTATAGCCACAAAGAACAATATTAAGTCAATGAAAATTCTTCAGCTTACCAACAAAGTCCCCTACCCGCCTTCCGACGGAGGCGTAATTGCGGTTTTAAGTTTGTCCTTGGGCTTAGCCAATCTCGGACACGAGGTTACGGTTTTGTCGATGACAACCGAAAAGCATAATTTCGACGTAACTCAAATACCTGAAGAATTTAGTGCTAAAATTTGCTTCGAATCGGTTAAAGTACCTGCAAATATCACTCCTATTGGACTGGTTACAAACTACTTATTTTCAAAAATGCCCTATACAGCATCTCGGTTTATATCTAAAAACTATGCCGATAAATTGTCCGATTTACTTAAATCTAAGGAGTACGATATTATTCAGCTAGAAGGCTTATACTTAGCACCTTATATACATTTAATCAAGCAATTAAGCACCGCTCCCATTGTAATGCGGGCTCATAATATAGAAAACGAAATATGGGAGCGTGTCAGGGAAAATACAAGCAACCCTCTTAAAAAGATATACTTAAAAAACCTAAATCGTAAGTTAAAGAAATTCGAGTCTCAGTTTTTATCGGATTACGATTTATTGCTCCCCATTACCCATAGGGATGGCGAACAGTTCAGGAAATTGGGCTATCAGAACGAGCTATACACCCTTCCTACAGGCATAGAGTCCGTCCGATACAAACCGGATAGTCGTTTAACAGAATACCCTTCTGTTTTTCATTTAGGCTCGTTGGATTGGGAACCTAATTTGGAGGGCTTAAAATGGTTTTTAGAGCAGGTTTGGTCGAAAGTAATTGAAAAAGCCCCCGATTTAAAGTTTTTTATAGCTGGTCGAAACGCTTCGGAATCAACCAAAAAATATTTTCAAAATTACCCAAATGTCATTTTTGACGGAGAGGTTGAAGACGCGAATGGTTACATCAATTCAAAAGCCATTATGATAGTGCCGTTGCTGTCCGGAAGTGGGATGCGTATCAAAGTAATAGAGGGAATGGCACTTTCAAAAGCCATCGTTTCGACTTCCATCGGTATGGAAGGTATCGATGTGGAAAATAATAAAGATGCTATCATAACAGACCATCCTCAAGATTTTGCAACTATGTGCGAAAATGCAAGGTTATTTATCGAAGAAAATTTCGATAACACAAATATTGTCAGCAAGTTATGCAATGTATACCAAAAGACCCAAAAAGCTAAATTTTAAAGTTTGAGACGTTTATAAATATTTAAGGATTCTCTACCTTTTAAAATGGCAAACAAATGAAATAAAAAACTTACTTTTGCAACTTTAAAATAAAAACGTAAGTTATGTCCGATTTCAAATTAAATACGATAGAAGAAGCCATAGAAGATATAAGAGAGGGTAAAGTCATCATTGTAGTGGATGATGAAGATAGAGAAAACGAAGGAGATTTTATTTGTGCGGCAGAAAAAATAACACCTGAGATTGTCAACTTTATGGCAACACACGGTAGAGGACTTATCTGTACATCTATTCCGGAAGAAACTTGTCAGAAGTTAGATTTAGAATTGATGGTAGGTAAAAATACAGCTACACACGAAACCCCTTTTACGGTATCGGTCGATTTGATAGGACATGGTTGCACAACCGGAATTTCTGCCTACGATAGAGCTATGACAATAAAAGCTTTGGTCGATAAAAATACCAAACCTGAAGATTTGGGAAGACCGGGGCATATATTCCCCTTAAAAGCCAAAAACAGAGGTGTTTTAAGACGTGCCGGACATACCGAAGCCGGTGTCGATTTAACAAGATTGGCAGGCTTAGAGCCCGGTGGTGTTTTAGTTGAAATAATGAACGAGGACGGAACAATGGCTCGTTTGCCTCAGTTAGTTAAAATTGCTGAGAAGTTCGGCTTAAAAATCATTACGATTAAGGATTTAATTTCGTACCGCTTAAAGCAAGAAAGCTTAGTTTCTGAGGGGGTGCGTGTTAATATGCCAACTGAATTCGGACATTTCGAGTTAATTCCTTTTATGCAAAAATCGAATCATCGAGAGCATGTTGCCCTTATCAAAGGCGAGTGGAAAGAAGATGAGCCGGTATTAGTTCGTGTTCATTCTTCGTGTGCTACGGGCGATATCTTCGGTTCTTTACGTTGCGATTGCGGGCCTCAACTCGAAAAAGCGATGCAAATGGTAGAAAAAGAAGGTAAAGGCATCGTTCTATATATGAATCAAGAAGGTAGAGGCATTGGTTTAATGAACAAAATGAAAGCCTATAAACTTCAAGAAGAGGGACTTGATACGGTGGACGCAAACACACACCTTGGTTTTAAAGACGATGAACGCGATTATGGTGTTGGTGCTCAAATTTTAAGAGAGCTTGGGGTTAAAAAACTTAGACTGATCACAAACAATCCGGTTAAGCGTGTAGGATTAGAAGCTTATGGACTGGAAATTGTAGAGATTGTTCCTAACGTGATAGAGCCAAACCCTTACAACAAAAAATACCTCGAAACAAAACAAATACGAATGGGTCATAATTTAGATTTGGTAAAGCATCACAAAAAATAAATGCCCCGCATACAAACTAAAAAAGGCTGTTTGAAAATATCAGACAGCCTTTTTTCTTAGTTTTGAACTTGATTTTATCTATGTCCTAACATCTTCTTAGGATCTACAATCTCTTCAAATTCTTTTTCGGTCAAATAGCCCAAAGCAAGTGTTGCTTCTCTAAGCGTAGTACCCTCTTTATGAGCTTTTTTAGCAATAGCAGCCGCTTTTTCGTAACCGATATGTGTGTTTAAAGCTGTTACAAGCATCAAAGAATTTTCTAAGTTCTTATCGATAAACGGCTTGTTAGGCTCTATACCTACAGTTGCGTTATCGTTGAAAGACACACATGCATCGCCCAACAAACGAGCAGACTGTAACAAATTCGCAATCATTACCGGTTTAAAAACATTTAACTGAAAATGTCCTTGCATTCCTCCTGCTGTTATAGCAGCATCGTTACCGATAACCTGAGCACAAACCATTGTAAGAGCCTCGTTCTGAGTAGGATTAACCTTACCCGGCATAATACTTGAGCCCGGCTCATTTTCTGGCAAACGAATCTCACCAATAGAACAACGAGGTCCCGAAGCTAATAAACGAATATTATTACCAATGTGCATTAAGCTAACTGCCAATGTTTTTAAGGCTCCTGAGGTTTCAACAATTGCATCGTGAGCAGAAAGTGCCTCAAATTTATTTTCAGCAGTTACAAAAGGAAGTCCTGTTAAATCGGCAATAGTAGTAGCCACTTTTTCGGCATAGCCCTTAGGCGTGTTCAAACCGGTTCCTACCGCTGTGCCTCCCAAAGCCAACTCGCTTAAATGTGGTAAAGTTGCTTCTAAAGCCTTAATACCATGCTCTAACTGAGAGGCATAACCACCAAACTCATCGCCTAAAGTTAAAGGCGTAGCATCCATTAAGTGAGTACGTCCCGTTTTTACAATATCTTTAAAAGCTTCTGCTTTTTCGACCAATGTTTTGTGAAGTTTCTTAATTCCGGGCAACGTTACATCCGATATCATACGGTAAGCAGCAATGTGCATCGCTGTAGGGAAAGTATCGTTAGAAGATTGCGATTTGTTAACATCGTCATTTGGATGAATTAAGCGTGTCCCCTCTCCTAATTTATGTCCCTGCAAAACGTGAGTTCTGTTAGCAATGACCTCGTTCACATTCATATTGGACTGTGTTCCCGAACCTGTTTGCCAAATAACTAAAGGAAATTGATCGTCTAATTTACCCGCAATAATTTCATCTGCCGCTTGAGCAATTAAGTCCTTTTTCTCGTCAGACAATACGCCCAAAGCATTATTGGTAATTGCCGCCGCTTTTTTAAGGAAACCAAAAGCGTGTATAACTTCCTTAGGCATAGATGCCTCAGCACCTATCTTAAAATTCATTTTAGAGCGTTGTGTTTGAGCTCCCCAATACTTATCGGCAGGTACTTCCACCTGTCCCATAGTGTCGTGTTCTATTCTGTATTCCATAGTGATGTATTTATTATGATTGTATTTTTAAAATAATTTCTCAATTTCTTCGGTAGGTCTTGCTACAACAGCCTTATCTCCTTTAACAACGATAGGACGCTCAATCAGAGATGGATTCTCCACCATTAAACTTATCAGTTGTTCGTTACTCAAATCCTGCCCTTTTATTTTTTCTTTATAAACAGCCTCTCCGGTACGAATCAATTCCATAGGCTGCATTCCTAACTTTTGCAAAACATCCTTTAATGTTTCCTCCGTAAAAGTCTGCTCTAGGTATTTAATAACCTTAACATCGTCCGTAAACTTAGGCAAAGCCTCTAAACAAGCACGAGACTTACTACATCTCGGGTTGTGATAAATATAAACACTCATTTTTGTAATAGTTTTACGATATTTCTTTTATTAATTCCGAGATAATGCCTGTCATTTTGCTTTCTGCGGCATTAGCTACTTTTAATACCTCTTCGTGACTTACCTCTTCAACAACACCTTCTACCCCTAAATCGGTAATAATAGAAAGTGCAAAGCATTTCATTCCGGCATGTCTAGCAACAATCGCCTCCGGCACGGTTGACATTCCTACCGCATCGGCTCCTAAAATATGCATAAATTTATATTCGGCAGGCGTTTCGAACGTTGGTCCTGTTACTGCTAAATAAACCCCTTTTTGCACTTTTAAACCTTGACTTTGAGCAATGGCATCGGCTTTTTCTATCAATTCTTTATCGTAAACCGCACTCATATCGGGGAAGCGAGGTCCAAACTCATCATCATTTTTACCAATTAAAGGGTTAACTCCCATTAAGTTGATGTGGTCGTTTATCAACATTACATCACCAACCTTAAAATTAGGGTTCATACCTCCTGCGGCATTCGAGAGTAATAGCGTTTTTACGCCCAAAAGGTGCATGGTTCGGATTGGAATTGCCAAATCTTGTATTTTATAGCCTTCGTAAAAATGGAAACGCCCCTGCATTGCAACTACCTTTTTTCCATTGATATAACCAAACATTAACTGTCCGGCGTGTCCTTTTACTGTTGAAACGGGGAAATGAGGTATCTTATCGTACTTTATAGTTCCAACTTCCTCTATCACATCTACCAAACCACCTAATCCGGTTCCTAAAACAATACCTATTTCCGGCTGAAAATCAACTTCTTTTTTAATAAAATCAACCGTTTCTTTTATTTTTTCTAACATATTTTAATATTAATTCGTTAAACTTTTTTTGTTCTTTATCGTCGAAAAAGCCAATCTCTATCGGTTGGTAGAATATGGGCAAATCGACCAATTTAGCAAAGTTAAGATTATCTTTTAATCTTACTGCATCTTTCAGACTTGTAATAATAATTTTATTTTCGTTCTCAATATTTTGATACTTTTCTGTAATTTTCTCAAAATCAGACGCTTTAAAATTATGATGATCCGGAAATATTAAAGGAACAACCTCTTTAAAACGACCGGACAAATATTCCTTCAAATGCGAAGGATTTGCAATGCCCGTTAGCATCAAAACAGAAGTATCGGATTCTGAAATAATATTGGACTTTGAACTTAAAGGCTCTAAATCTCCGTACCGAATAGTCGTGAAAAATAAATGCTGATACGGAAATAAATCGGCTTGTTTCTTAAGAATCCGCTTTTGAATAGGCTTAATCTGTTCCGGAGTTTTGGTTATTAAAACAATATCGGCTCTCCTAACTTGCCTTTTAGAATCGCGGAGATTTCCGGCAGGAAGCAAACAGTCCGACCAAAAAGGGTGAGCATAGTCTGTAAGTAAAATATTAAGTCCCGGAGCTATATATCTATGCTGATAAGCATCGTCCAATAAAATAACTTCGGGCTTTTCTTCCAAACTTTCCAAAGTATTAACACCTCTACACCTATTCCCATCCACACTTACTGAAATATTTGGGAATTGTATTTTAAACTGCTTAGGCTCATCTCCAATATCTTCGAAAGTATGATTGGAATTGGCTAACAAGAAACCTTTGGTTTTTCTCTTATATCCTCTGCTTAGGGTTGCTACTTTATAATCACTTGACAACAAACGTATTAAATACTCTATATGAGGTGTTTTTCCGGTACCTCCTAAAGCAATATTACCAACATTGATGGTGGGCGTTTGGAAACTTTTCGTTTTTAAAAGTCCTAAGTCAAACAGGCTATGTCTAATAGAAATAATGCCTCCGTACAAATACGAAAAAGGCTTTAAAAACTTCCTATATGACTTAAGATTCATCTGTGTATCAATTTTTTACAACATAAAAAATCTGCTCTATGCAAATCTACAAATAAATCTGATAGAAACACATCATTTCACATAGGAATCCGAATAAAATATTACATTAAAATTTAATCATAATGCCCAAAGCAGGAAGCACAATACCTTTCATATTTTTATGCGATTCTAAAATATAATTACCTTGACCATCCGTTTGGAAAGAGCCATCCGGATTTTTCTTTCGAGTGATAATCTCCTGTGCATCGTTTTTAGAATTGTAAACATTCTGTAAATCGAAATAAATCATCAAAGCCCACTTGTTAAAGAAGAAATTCTTATCAACCCTCATATCTAACTGATGAAACGCTGAGTTTCTAGCTGAATTTAACATCTGATAATCTAAAACAGGACCATTATTAACCGCCCAAATAGCTTTGTTTGCAGAGCGTTGGAGGTCGTAAGGCGTGTAAGGCAATCCGCCCACAAATCGCCATTTAGCCCCAATTTGCCAATTGCGTTTAAACTTCTTGCTTAGGGTAATCGAAAACAGATGCTTACTATCCCAATCCGAATCTACATAGCGTCCATTAAGACTGGTAAAGCGACTTCTAAAAAAAGTGTAAGAAGCTAACACAGAGAATTTTTCAAGACTCCATCGGTTGAGCACCTCAACACCAAGAGCTTCCCCTTTTCCTACAAAATCAACTTCGGTTGCTCCATATAAAAAATAACCACTACTCTGATTGGCTAAACTCGTGCCGGTATTGACATCTACCGGATAATTGAAATAATCTTTGTAAAAACCTTCTACCGAAACCATCACTTTATCGCCCCAAAAACGCTCTAAACCGAGATTGTACTGATTTAAGCCGATAAATTTAGCCTTGTCTTTGTTCACAAGCACATCGTTACGATCTCTGAAACCAAGTGTGGTATAAGCCGCTTGTTGATAATAACGTCCGGCTCCCATATTCACTTTTAAGTTGTAATTCAGGTCGTAAGACAATGCCAAGCGAGGCGAAAATTGTTTAAATAAGTTTGTTGTTGTCTTATTGTAATTATTTCCGTCCATACGAAAACCTGCCGAAACCAAAAGCTGTTCCCCTACAAAGCGACGAGTAACGTGCCCCGATAAACCGTATTTAAAGAGATTTAAAGAAGTCCCATAATCAAGATTAAAAACTTGATTTGCCATTAGAAGCTTCTGCTTTGTGTTATTGGTATATTCCGCATACTCAAAATTGTTGCTTAAAACATACTTAAAGCCCAAATAACGCAGGTGATATTCATATCTTAACTTGTTCTCGGTTTCCGAAGAGACATAATCGAACATTCGAGGCTTAGTTTCATCGTTTTCCGGATATTTATAAAGCTCATTACTTAACTTATTTCGGCTTAGCACAAACTGATGATAGCCTTTATCAAAAAAATGTTTGTAAACGCCTCCAATCGTATAACTCCACTGGTTATTCACCGGAATAGAGGTTAAAATTGCCTGTTGAGAAGGCGTTGGATCCTTCAGCCCCGTATTAATCTTCATAAAATCTAAAGAGCCAATACTGATAAGCGTAAAATGATTTTTAGGATTCAGTTTGGTTTTGACTTTAAGCTGATAATCGTTAAACGTCGGTAAAAAAGGTAAGCCCAAAGCCGAAAATAAAAATTGAAGGTACGAACGTCGTACCGAAAAAACATAGCTTGTTTTTTTACCTAAAGGACCGTCTAAAGTAAGAGAAGCCTCACTCGCTCCTACCGCAAACTGAACTGCCATTTTATCCGGATTTCCATCTTTTTGCTTAAAATCCATTACGCTACTTAAGGCGTTGTATTTATGTGCCGGAAAAGCCGATGAGTAAAAATCAACATTGCGAATAAAGTCAGCATTAATAATTCCCACAGGACCTCCCGATGCTCCTTGCGTCGCAAAATGATTTAATACCGGAATTTCTACATCGTCTAAATAAAATCGGTTTTCGGAAGGACCTCCACCTCGCACAATAATATCATTTCTAAATGCAGGTGTAGAGCCAACACCCGGAAACGACTGTATCACACGAGAAATATCGCGATTACTACCGGGGTTGCTTTCAATCTCTTCTAAACCAATACTTTGCATCGATATTGGTGTTTCTTCTTTTTTCACAAAAGATGCCGGACGAATATCAACACCTTTTAAGGTATTGGTCTGAGGCTCTAAGGTAATTTCTATAAATTGCGTTTTATTGTTTATCAATAAGACTTTCTCCGTTTTCTTACTAACGTACCCCAAAAAAGAGACTTCCAAAACCGTAAAGCCCGACTCTAATTTATGAATAACAAATTTTCCGTCTAAATCGCTGACAGCTCCTTTATCTTGCCCAACTACTTTGATATTAGCAAAAGGTAGAGGCTCATTGTTCTGACCATCTATCACCACACCTTTTACAGACGCATTTTGTGCTTTTGCTAAAAAAGATACTGCTATTAACAGTAAAAAAATGATGTTTCTTAGTTTCATATACATTTCTTTTTACAGAAGAATATTCTTTGGTCAACGAGAAAAAGCTTAATTAATTGCCTATCAGATACAATTTCTTATTGTATAAACTCAACTTCTTTGCGTAAATCTTCCGGACTAATAGGCACGACCCCTACTTTCTCGCAAACCAAACCTCCCGATTTATTAGAGATTTCTGCAATGGACTTCATTTCAAAATCTTGCATCAACATTAAGGTTGCCACACTAATAACCGTATCTCCTGCTCCCGAAACATCTGCAATTTGCCTTATCTCTGCCGGAACAACAAGATATTCATCCTTATTACATATAAAAACACCTGATTCCGAAAGTGTTACAAAGATGTATTTTAGATTTTTGTCAGAAATTAATATTTTAGCATAATTAAAAATACCTTCGTAATCATTTTTGGAAAGTTCTAAATTAGAGCCTTCTATAAACTCCTTAAAATTCGGCTTAAACAAGGTAATATTCTGATAATGATTGTAGTTCCTTTTCTTAGGGTCTACCGTTGTTGGAATATTGTACATATTTGCCATTTCCGAGACCTTACGAATAACATTGGGCGTTATGACTCCCTTGTCATAATCCTCAAAAATGATAGCCGCAATAGATTCCTCCACCAAAAGTTTATCAATTTTTTCAATCAACTCTGCTTCAACTTCCGGCTTGATGGGTTTAGAAAGCTCATCATCCACTCTTAAAAGCTGTTGCCCATCGCTAATCACCCTTGTTTTTCTGGTTGTTTTTCTCTGTTCGGAAAAAACGATTCCGGAGGTTGGCAAATTACGTTTCTTCATCAAAGCTTGAAAGGTAACGGCATCCTCATCAGAGCCTATTACGGAGCAGATAATAGGAATAGCTCCCAAAGAATTTAGGTTTAAAGCAACATTGGCAGCCCCTCCCAAACGGTTTTCCCTTTTGGTAACGGAAACGATAGGAACAGGTGCCTCCGGCGATATCCTATTGACATCACCCCATAAGTAAGCGTCAATCATCACATCCCCGATAACAAGAACTTTTTTATCTTTTACTGAGTTTAAAAAATCGTCTATATGCTCCATCTGAAAAATAATTTCAAACAAAAATAAACTTTATTTACGCAATTCTAAACTTTATATTTTTTTTAATTTTACAAACCTTATTTTGTACACATAAAAATTACGATTAAACAATACAAGATGGAAAATTGGATTTTTGAATACGACCTATGTGTTAGAGATTATGAATGTGATTTACAAGGTGTTGTAAACAACTCCGTGTATCTAAATTACTTGGAACATAGCAGACATCAATACCTTAAATCTATAGGTTTAGACTTTGCCGAATTGACAGAACAAGGTATTTATGCAATGGTGTATAAGGCTGAGTTGGAATACAAAAAATCGCTTAAAAGCGGTGATGAGTTTACCGTTAAAATAAGATACGAAAAACAAGGGCATCTAAAAGCTGTTTTTTACCAAAATATTTATCTAAAAGGAACTGACACGCTTATGCTAAAAGGAAAAGTTACCTCGGTAATTATTCATAACGGCAAACCGGTTTCTCCCGACAAATATTTGAAGTAAAAGGCAATATCAACTCATTTTCAACCGGTTGGTTAGACTTCCCTAAAATCTAAATTGGATTTTGGCACGAATACCGAACTTAGAGATATTAGGCTCGTTGAGGTACGTCAATCTCCAAAGGGCATCTATTCGCAAAATCTGAAGGATGTTTTCAATTCCCACACTTGCCTCTAAATAAGGCGTATGTGCTTCTTTCGACACCGCGGGAATATGAGAAAAATTCAAATTCTTACTGGAAATATTCCCCACCAACCCCTTAACAGTTACAACTTCTCTAAATTTCAACTTATTAAACAAAGGAATTTTATTTAAAAAGAAACCTTCGAAGTGATATTCTGCCCAAAAATTAATCCATTCATCGCTGATAAATTCGTAATAATTCATCAAGTTAAAGGCATAATCGTCGTACCAAAAAGTTTCGTTTCCTTTATGCATTTCCAGTAAAGGGAAAGGCAAAGTTCCAAATATTTTACCCGCCTCTACATAATAACGCAAACGCCCCAAAGGATTCATTTTAATAACGTGAAAATAACCTAATTGTAAACGATGATACTCATAATCGCTCATCAAAGCGGTATTTTTAGGAGCGTAGGTATAATCTACACTTAAAACCGGATATTTTGACCCCAGAAATATTTTATCTTCTCGACCTTGAATCGTATTCTCGTTAAAAGCAATACGAGTATTCAATGTAATTTCCGACTCTCTAATATTATTGATAGACAAAGAATCGTGCTCTTACTAAAAACACTTATTTTCTCATAATTGGTAAGCATCGTTGCCGCCCCTGTTCTCGAAAAGACGGCACTCATCAAATTATCACTTTCTAAAGAAAACGGACTGCTACCCAATTGCTCTAAGTCCTTGGCGTATTCAAAGCCAATGCTCCGAGTTAAATCTTTCCGAAAATAATACCGCGTTCCAAACCCGTATTTAAACCTATCATCCCTAATTCCATAAGCTAAATAGCCATCTAAGTATATTTTTTCGCTAAATTCAGGACTACTCCGCAACATTAACTTAAAACGACTCCCCTCTATCTCATTGTAAGAGTAAAAATTATTGTAATTACCAATTTCTATCTTGCCCCATTCGTAATATCCATTGAATATAGCCTTAACAATATCTATATAAGTCCTAAACAAAGGCACATTTTTAATGGAATCGACCATTGTATAAATCCCTCGTTCTGTAACGTTTAATTCTTCCTTTCTCAAATCTTCCCACTGCTCTTCGCTAACCTTTTCCGCTTCGTCCAACAAAATTGTTTTTCTAGAGTTAAGAGAAGAGAAAAGAGAATCAGGGATGCTTTCATCGAAGACAAAATCGGAATAATGGGTAGTTTTTCGTGCAAAAAAGCCCATTGTATTTTCGGTAACATTAAAGTCCAGCACCAATTTTTCGTAGGTTATTGCCCATTGGTCGTCCTCTACCTTGTCGAATTTCTGATTCAAATAAAAATGATGCACCAAATTTAAGTTTGCACCTTCGGACAAGTTCAGCTCCACTTGTTTGACCGCAAAACTAGTATCTGCTATCCACATAAAACCGTCAAAAGTAGGCTCGTGCTTATATCGCGGCACAAAGGAAATCTTATAACACCATTGATTATCGATGTAAGTACTGTCCAACAAACGATACTTATAATAAGCCCTTCCGATAGAAGAAATCGGACTAACCAAACTTCGGTCGATGATATTAACATAGTTATCGTAAATATTCATCTTTTGGTACATCTGTCCGGTGTATTGCGAAATGGTTTTGTTGTCAATCCCCGAAACCTTAAAGGCGGTTATCTCCTCTCGACTGGAATTCGGAAATTTGCGATAGTAAAAATTAGAATAGGTCTCAGAAATAAGCACCGGCAAATAATTCTTTCCGGTAACCACCGACGTATCTATATAATCAAACACAAAATCGAACTTCTTAAACAACTTTCTTTTCTGAAACTTTTCGGTAAGATTGTTAATATCGACCTGCATCTTATTATAAACCTTACATCTATATTTTTCTATCTTATCAGGATTGTTTTCCGATTTATGTTTGTTGATATTTCGTAATATCTCAAATGCAGGGTTTTCTCCGGGAACAATCACAACCTCCGCCAAACTGATATTGTCCATCTCCATTTTGATGACAATATTCTGATACT
>PDWI01007934.1_pt1 | contig 12673 bp, 9 predicted proteins | sample 1430891 | NCBI WGS metagenome assembly PDWI01 (sample SAMN01162508, study PRJNA174530) | Oral metagenome, whole genome shotgun sequencing project. | biome: Marine environment; feature: Marine mammal; material: Swab sample of the gingival sulcus; isolation source: swab sample of gingival sulcus... | reverse complement strand
GGGCTTGGCATTGCACCGATGTTGCTTCTTGCCAAGTACATGAGTCGGATGAAAAATGACTGTTCACGCGACCTTATCATTCTTGGTGGACGAACGGAAAGTGATGTTCGCCCACTGGTGCAGGACTTTAAGCAATTTGGGATCAAGGTTGTGGTGGCAACTGACGATGGCAGTTATGGTTTTCATGGATTTGTAACGGATCTTTTACAAGTGTCTGATCTGGCGGATGAAACCGTAGTGTATACATGTGGGCCTGAGCCGATGATGGCAGCAATAAAAACGATCTGTTTATCCCAAAAAATGGAATGTCAGGTCTCGGTTGAAAGTGTTATGGCCTGCGGCATGGGGGCGTGTCTTGGCTGTTCGAGAGAAGATCGTAATGGTGATTATGTCCATGTATGTCTTGATGGACCGATTTTTAAGGCGGAGGATTTGCGGTGGACTATTTGAGAAATGGTGAAGAAGTCTATCCTGATTTACGTGTGGACATTGGCGGGCTTCATCTGAAAAATCCGGTGATGACAGCCTCCGGGACATTTGGGTACGCCAGAGAGTTTGAAAATCTTATGAATCTGCATCGACTTGGTGCGGTAATTGTTAAGGGTATTTCGTTGGAACCTCGTGCGGGTAACCCTCCGCCAAGAATTGTTGAAACCGCTTGCGGCATGCTCAATGCGATAGGACTTCAAAATGTTGGCGTAGACAGGTTTATCTCTGAGAAAATGATCTACCTGCAAGGTTTACAAATACCTGTAATCGTCAACATCCTTGGTGATTCGATAGAAGAGTATCAGGAAATTACCTCTAGGCTGGCTGGAGTGCCGGGGGTGGCTGGTCTTGAAATCAATATCTCCTGTCCGAATGTAAAAAAAGGGGGCGTTGGTTTTGGCACCAAGCCTGATATGGCGGCAGCGGTAACTCAGGCGGTAAAGGAGAAGGCGACGGTTCCGGTAATGGTCAAACTTTCGCCCAATGTCGCTGATATTACAGAAATTGCAAAAGCTGTGGAGGACAGTGGTGCCGATTCGATTTCTCTGGTAAATACTCTGATTGGTATGGCAATTGATCTGAAATCACGAAAACCAAAACTTGCCAATGTGATAGGAGGTTTATCAGGACCTGCAATTAAACCGGTCGCCTTGAGGATGGTTTACCAGGTTGCCAAGGCTGTTTCAATTCCTGTTATCGGTATAGGTGGGATAGAAACAGCAGAAGATGCGATGGAGTTTATGTTGGCTGGAGCCTCTGCAGTGCAGATTGGGACCGCAAACTTTATCAATCCTCGGGCAAGTGAGGACGTGGTACAGGGAATACATCAATACGTGATGGATAATAAGCTTTCGTCGATCAGGGAGTTGATTGGAGCTTTGAAGATATAGAGGTCGGGTGAAATGGCGAGCAGACGAAGAATATGCGCATGTATTGGCGAAAAAAGCCTTGATAGTGTATTGAGTGCTGCCAATAAGATACGGCAACGCGCTGATGTAATCGAAATCCGTCTGGATTATCTTGCTCATCCCAGTGTTGAAACGATTATTTCTTCCCTTGATTGTTCGCTTCTTTTTACCAACAGGCCTGAGTGGGAAGGAGGCTTGTTTTCAGGATCTGAAGAAGAACGGATCGCGCCATTAGAAAAAGCGGTTGAACTCGGTGCAGATTATATTGATTTGGAACTTAATACAGCTCCTCAATATCGAGAACAACTACAGTCACAACTGGTTGGCAAAAATAGCAAACTCATTCTTTCTTCCCATGATTTTAATGGAACTCCAGATATTGAACACCTGAATGAAAAAGTTACGCTGATGAGAGAGGCCGGAGCAGATATTGGCAAGTTGATTACCACTGCCAATAACCAGGATGATGCCTTGCGGTTTATGCGTGTTCTTGAGTTTGCTCGTAATGACAATTTCCCCCTTATTGCCTTTTGCATGGGCAAGGCGGGAGGGGTAACACGAGTAGCAACCTGTGATTTTGGTGGGTATATGACCTATTGTTCCTGGCTGTCTGGAGCATCAACTGCGGATGGTCAGATCAGTGTTGAAAAGATGAATCAGATTTTCTCTTTGTGGTAAAATGATTGATGGTGAGACAAAAATCTTTGGCATTATAGGTAACCCTGTAACCCATTCCTTAAGTCCGATCATGCATAATCGTGCCTTTTCCGTCTTGGGATTAAACTGTACCTACCTGCCTTTTTGTGTGGATGATGTGGAACATGCGATAAAGGGGATAAAAGCCCTTGGTATTCATGGGTTGAGTGTGACCATTCCCCATAAGGAAAAGGTGATTCCGTGGCTTGACCATATTGATCCTGTCGCTGCACGTATCGGTGCGGTAAATACCATTCATCTCAAAGAAAATACCTTGTATGGCAGCAATACCGACTGGATAGGCGCGAACAGAGCCTTACTGGTCAAGACCGAACTCAAGGATAAGCAGGTGGTGCTTTTGGGAGCAGGCGGTTCTGCCAGAGCCATCGGCTTTGGCTTGCAGGAGGAAGGTGCGATCGTTACAATCTGTTCAAGAACGGAGCATACTGGAAGAAAGCTTGCAGACAAGCTGGGATGCGGATGGGTTAGTCTCAATGACATTGACCGGCTTGCTGGTGATGTCTTGGTCAATGCTACTTCGGTTGGCATGGCTCCAGAGAATGATGTTTCTCTGGTCAGTAAAAAAGGGCTGGAACATTTTTCTACCGTTATGGATATTGTCTATTCACCTTTGCAAACCAAAATGCTAAAAGATGCCGAAGATGCTGGTTGTGAAGCTGTCAATGGTCTTGAAATGCTTTTATATCAAGGTGTTGCCCAGTTTGAGCTATGGACAGGTAGGCAGGCTCCGGTGGATCTTATGAGAAAAACTTTACTCAAGGCGACCGGAAATCTGGAGGAGAAGACTGATCGCAGTTGATCATTCTATTCCACATTTCTTTTTCCTGTATAGCCTTTTTTTACCAGAAAAAAGAGTTTACCCTTTTCTTTCATCGATCCAGCAATAGCCTTGGCTTCTGTTCCATTCCCCCAGAAAATATCAACCCTGCCTGCACCCTTAATGGCTGAACCGGAATCCTGGGGCAGGACAAAGCGTCTAAACGGTTGCCAGGAGGTAATTTTGCCATTTTCTATGGTTGGATATCTGGTCGTGAGATAGGCGATTGCCCCGGTAGGCAGGGTTTTGGGATCTATGGCAATGGAACGGGTTGGAGTGAGGGTGGCACCGGTACTTCCGGCAGGAGGGATGTTGGTGTTTGCCCACGAGAAAAAGATGTATCTCTTGTTATGGTAGAGAATGTCTTTAAGCTGTTCAGGATGGTCGACAAGATATTGCCGAATTTTTGGCATGGTCACGTCTTCTCGTTTCATGATACCACGGTCTACCAGCAGTTTACCTATGCTGTGATACTGGTGACCGTTTGAACCCGCATATCTGATCGAACGAAGGGTGCCGTTTTGAAGAAGAATTTTGCCTGAACCCTGAACGTGGAGGCTGAACGCATCAAACGGATCTTTGAGAAATACCAGTTCATACCCTTTGAGCGGCTTGTTTTCTTCAATTTCTTCTCTTGACCAATATGGCAGCAGATTGCCCGAGGCGGTTTTTCTCAATATGCGTTTTTTTCCGTTCTGCTCTTTTGTTACCAGATCCTCAGGTACAGAATAGAGGGGATAGAGAAATGGTGCTTTACGGGTCAGACTGCCTGTAAGGAGTGGTTCATAATAGCCGGTAACAAGCATTTCTCCTTTTCTTGCCTTTTTCCTTCCTCCTGCCTGGTAGATGTTGAAGTTTTCGATAATTTTTTGTGGCAGAAACGCTGTCGGGGTGGTTTCTACCAGATGGATAAAATATTGGCAGCTTGTAATCATCCAGGATACTGGATAGGCGGTTTCATCCATGGTGAACCTGGTGGTTTCAGGCAGCTTTCTTAGAAAAGAGATATGTTGTTGCAACGCGAGGACGAGCTGTTTCTTGTCTGCATTGTCAATGAACTCTACGGAAGAGTGAGGGCTGATATGATTGAGCGGAGGTCTTGTTGAACATTTGGTGAACAGAAAGGCTGAGCCGAGGAGAAGAAGCAGAATGAATGTAATGGTGATGTATTTTTTCACGTCTGTTTTTTTATCAGATCTCTATTATGGATAGGTGGATTGAAACGCTTTGAAAAAATCTTCGACCATGTCCTGGGGCAAGGAGTTGATTCCTGCTGCAGCCGACCGACCACCGCCGGTAGGGAAGGCCTTGCACAGCGTGTCGGCATTGCTTTTGTCTGTAAGTGGTGCACGAACACTTATGCGCCAGGTATTGTCGCTATTTGCTGTCATAAATGCATGGGCGCTTGTCGGGTGTTCCCTTGCTTTGATGTTGGCAAAGGTGCCTGAAATTCTTCTTGCCCAAGGTTGGTTTGGCAATTGATAAATTTTATTTTTTTCTTTTGGGAATAGAGGGGTGAGGTTATTACAGTTGGCAAGATCTTTTTGATAGCCGTTTTTAAGTTTTGTAACCGTTGAGCTATCTTTATAAAATTCAAAAGGATCTTCATAACAATGAACTTCCTGATACAGAACCTCCGGGGAAAGGTGCAGGTCTTCAATGGTGCTTCCATAGCCATTGTAGTTGAGAAGTTCACCGGTTTCACATAGCATCCTGATCTGTTCTTGACTCAACTGGTTCGTCCTGGCAAGCAGGGTTGCCGGTTGGTGGAGGTTGTCACCAAAAGCGCCGCATATTGCCCAGAGTGGGTACCTGTTGTTTACATAACTATTAGCCAGAAGGGAGGTGCAGATATCAGGAGCCTGATTGATATGTGAGTGTAAAAGCTGATTGTCTGGAATCTCACCTGCGAAGTGGTGGTCAAAATAATCTATCCGATTTTTCTGCTGCAAAAGACGGGTGAGAGAAGACAGGTTTGATGCCATTGAAATGTCCAGAACTGTTATCCGGCAATTCTGGACATGTTCGATTCTTTTAAGCAGGGTAATATCTCTTTTGACCCCGGTAATCAGGTTGACAGTGTCCAACGGGTACGCCATGCGCAGCTGGTGCAGTGCACATATACCGTCGGCGTCACCGTTGAAGACATCGTAGTGATTAACCATTGTGGCTGGACGCAGATTCTTACATGCTTACCCCAATCGGAACACCGATGTTTGCCAGATTAAAGGTGAGCATATATGTGGTATCAGATGGGGTGTATTGCGTCTTAAATTCAACAGACCAGCATAGAGCCTGATACACCAGAGCAACGTTTCCTTCATTGGTTTCATCCTCTGCAAGTGAATGTTCCACTTTTATTTTGAGCAGCCAGTTGTCAAATAAATGAGCCTTTAAGGAACCATTGATCTGATCGACATTGTAAATTTCATTATAGCTGTAATCTATGCCGAAGGTGTCCCCTCTGCTGTTGGCATAGGTTCCGGCAAAAGAGTGATACGGGAAATCTCCGTCGTAGACATTAATTCTGGTTTTATAGGTGACATCTAATGCTTCAATGGGGTTCCATCCCAATTTGATATGAATGTCGGAAAAGGGTTCGTCTGAATTTTCAGATAAAAAGCTGAAAGACTGGGAGATTTTAAAATACCCGTATTGTCGCTGTGAGTTGCCAAAGAGATCGAAAAAGTTGTCTATCCCATAGGTAATACTGTTCTTTTCGAGTATTCTGTCAACGCTGTCAAAATATGGCAGACTTTCCTGATCGTCATCTGAGATAAAGCTGTAGCTAATGTAAGGTCTCATTTCGTGGGTGAAACCGCTGCCTTTATTTTCCGGGTCATGGAAATCCTTGACCAGAGTGGTTTCCACTTCGGTGAAGAAATCAAAGATAAATCTGTTTTGACTATCATCCTCATTCCATTCGGCTTCGCCATTGGTGTCGATCATGTAGTATGTGTTACGTACTCCCAGTGCTGCTCTTGACTCAAGAAGTTGACCTAAGGGAAGGGCAGAACTCAAGACGGGGTGAAGATCCACTCTTTGACCGCTGATGCCTTCTTCACGATAATAATTTACATAATCGGCATTCCATCCAAAGGTTACACCGGTACCGCTGATGTCCCGTGAACCTGTGAAAGCCAGGCTGGGTAATTTCCACAGCGGGGAAGGGGTCTTTTGAGCTGCGACCGTAACGACTTGACCCGTTACAGGATCCACTGAAGTGCCTTCGACAATATCATCAAGTGAAGCGGCCGTTCCGATTGTTGTTGCTACTGTCTCTTTACCCGTTACGGGATCGATGGTATTGGTTGTGGTGGTGATGGTGTAATTTTCATAGTCAGGGCGTACATCATTGATAGCAAGGACACTGGCTTCAAGTGACATACCATTCCATGATTTGAGCAGCTTCAGGCTGTTTTCCCTTTCATTTTCTGTTTTGTTGTTAAAGCCTCGGCCATAAACTTCGAGAAAATGTTTGTTGGTCTTGTCAAAACCAGTGCTGCCACTGTTGAATTCGGTCAGATAGTCTTCATCCGATACGATGTCCAGGTCGGCTCTTAATTGCAGATTATTTGAAAAGGCATGATCCATCTTGCCACGCAGCCAATATCTTTCGCTGTTGGTATGGGTAAAGCCGGTGTCAGTGTAATATTCGGTTTCGGATGGATCGCTTAAGTCATCATCAAGATAACTGCCCATGATCGATCCCTTGTTGGTTGCACTGAGAACATACCTGAATTCTACACCTGGCTTTGCGCCACGGTTGGTATAGTATTCGGGATAGATTGTCATATCCGATGACTCGGAAAGGTTGACAAATAGTGGAAAATTAAACCCTATGCCGTTGTTGGTTGAGTTGGAAAACTCGGGGAAGAGGAAGCCGGTTTGTCTGGTATTCTTCACCGGGACAACAAAAAACGGGGTGTAAAAAACTGGAACATTTTTAATTCTGAATCGGGCATGTTTTAATATAGCGTAACCGCCCGGTTCTATCGTTGTCTCACTGCTGGCAATACTCCATGGAGGAGTTTCTCCGTCTTTTACAGCACAGGTGATTGCCCAACCATCTTCAATATAATAGGAATTGACACCGGTTTTTTGAATCTTATGTCCTTCAAAATGAAGATCCTTTTCTCTTCTAATAATTGTTGCATCAGAAAACGAACCCGTCTCTCCGGTCAGGTTGATATCTGCCTTATCGGCATATAAGGTATCATCTTTGCTCTCAATTTGAATGTTGCCGCGAGCCTTGATATTTTGTAATACCACATCGTAAGCAATCCAGTCGGCACGAATGGTGACTTCAGTTTCTTCAACAGGTTCCTGATTTGCAGTGATATCCTCTGCAGTAATCTCTTCCGGGGCAGCTTTCTCTTCGAGCAGGACATCCCATTCGGTTACCTTTTCCTGTTTGGGGAGAGGAGGTGGCAACTTACGGATTTTTTGCAGAACGATATTACCTTCAGCAACAATACTCTGGGGCTTTTCGTATCTGGTGACCTTGTCGGCTGAAATTTGCCATTCTTCTGTTGAAACAGTTTCTGCAAAACCGGGTTGAGCAGATATAATGAAGCTTAAGGTTGTCGTGTATAAAAGGCTGTTTTTGAATTTGACGCATTGTGGCAAATGAAATGTCACAGCAGACTCCTTTGCATAGATCGTTATTACTATTACATAAGTTATTGGTTCCTTTTCCGGCAGGATACTATATACCCTGTCTCCCGTCCATTGTTAACAATAAATCGGAAAAGAGTGAAGAAAAATATGTGATTAAAGCCAGAAAAGCAAAAACCTGTGCTGGAATAAATCTTAACAAACGCCGTTTGAGAATCTACTGTATTTTGAGGTTTTCCCTTGCACCAACCTCGTATATGAGGTACTTGTCTACCAATAATGGGAGCAGTGTCTTTCCATTGTGAATCCTCACTGCGTTATGTTAAGGCCGAATAAGCCAGGGTAAGATATCGATTGAACATAACGTTTTGATGGAGAAGTTGAGGAATGAGCCTTCTTGAGTTTAATCGCCGGATTTCCTGTAAATGATGGAATACAGGAATAGATAAATTAAAACAATGTGTTAGGGCGACTCAAGTTGACGCATTCTGGAATCTGATCAGTTAGCGCTGATTGAAAAGTTTTTTTGCCAATATATGCTTGAATGGTATGTGTTGACAGATGTATCCTCGGTTTGCAATGGGAAATTGAGGAAGGGAAAATGTGATGAGCTCAGAAGAGAAGAGTGCCCGGGAAAGTGTGCCTAAAAAGGCGCAGAAAGGTTCCTGGTGGAAGAGTACAGGGCTGTTGGATGAAGAAAAAAATGTAGAAAAACAGCCTACGCCACCGAAAAAAGATGTAAGTTCTTCTGTGGGAAAAAAATCAATACCCACAAAAAATAAGGTCTCAGAAAAGACGGACAATTCTGCCGAGAATAAATCTGGAAAGTCCCGGCAGAAAGCGCGGGTAAAACCTGATGGGGGAACGTCTGAGAAGAAGGAGGACAAACGGAAGAGAGGATCAGCTCCAGTTCAGCAAAAAACACAACGTTCAACACGGCAGAAGCTGGCGAATCGGGGGCGGCAAAATAACAACCGTTACAACCGTTATAAAAATCGGCGAGGTGTAGTAAGCAGGAGCGTTGCGGCTGAAAAAAACGAACCTAACCTGATAGCCCAAAAACTCAGAAACCCCGCTTTTCGGAGATTGTTAGCCAGAAATCGTCAGACTCTTTTTGCTGACAAACAACAGAGAGAGCCTGGTCGTGTGAGACCATCTTTTACCAACGGTTTACCATACGGAAAGCTTCTCGCACTGCACAAGCCTCCTCTTACCGCATTAAATACTCTCCAATCGTCTGATTCCAAAGTGCAGACAGTAGAGACTGCACTTGTTGTCCAGACTGAAGATACCCAGAAACTGCCAGTGGTCAAGGAGCAGAAACCAGAAGAACCAAAACCGGTTTCTAAGCTGTTGATCAATGCTGAAGAACCGGAAGAGTGTAGATTGGCTCTTCTGGAAAATGGGCGTCTGGAATCTTTGAAGGTTTCAACCATCAACAGTAACCAGACCAAGAATAATATTTATAAGGCTCGTATTGTCGCCGTTGAGCCGAATTTACAGGCCGCCTTTGTTGATTACGGAACGGAAAAAAACGGTTTTCTTCCTTTCAGTGAAATTCATCAGGAATATTTTAAATCGAACTTGTCTGAAGAAATTCGGACACTTGTTGAGAAAAAACAGTGGAAGAAGCTGTCTATTACCGATGTGGTAGAAAAAGGACAGGAAGTGCTGGCTCAGGTCGTAAAAGAAGAAGTTGGTACAAAGGGTGCCAATATGACTACTTATCTGTCTTTACCTGGGCGATGTGTTGTGTTAATGCCTGGATCCGATTCCACCGGTATTTCCCGCAGGATTTCAGGGGTAGAAAAGCGAAGGGAACTGCGTGAGTTCATGCAGTCGATGGATATCCCCGAAGGGATTGGCTGGATTGTACGTACTGCAAGTATTGATATTACCGAAAATGCGCTCTCACGAGATGTTGAATATTTATTGCGTTTATGGGAAGAAACAAGGAAAAAGGCTCAGGAAGTTAAAGGCGTTGGCATGGTCTACGAAGACCACCATGCGGTGTTGAGGTTTTTACGGGAATACTTCGATCCAAGTATAGAAGAAATTCTGGTAGACGATAAAACAGCTCTTGAGCAGGTAAAGGATTTTATTGAGTTGCTTCCCAGATCTCAGCGAGATGTCAAGGTCCGTCTTCATAAGGGCAGCAAGCCCATTTTTAATCAGTTCAGTGTTGAAGATCAAATAGAATCGATCTATCAGCCGAAGGTGAACTTGCCTTCGGGAGGTTCCATTGTGATTGATCCTACCGAAGCTCTGGTTGCCATTGATGTCAATTCCGGTTCAACTTCCAAAAGCAGAAATTTTGAAGCGTCTATTTTTCAGGCGAATATGGAAGCTGCTGCAGAACTTGCGCGGCAGTTACGCTTACGTGACCTTGGCGGTTTGATTGTTGTCGATTTTATTGATATGCGAAGCAGTAAGAATATCCGTGAAGTCGAAAAGAAGGTGAAGGAATCGATGAAGCGGGATAAGGCAAAAGTCGATTTCAGCCGCATTTCAAAATTTGGGTTGATGCAGATTTCCAGACAAAAACTTGGTTCTCCTGTCGCAGCGGGGAATTATCGGGTTTGTGAACACTGCAAGGGTCGAGGAATGATAAAGTCGGTCGAGTCTTTGGCGCTGTTTTATTTGCGTCGTATCCAGACCGGAGCAAGCAGGAAGAACATCAAGCAGGTGGAGTGTCGTTTCCCCCTTGATGTGGCAGGCTATCTGCTCAACAATAAGCGACAGGAACTGCATGAGCTGGAGAAAAAATACAATACCGAGATCCTTGTTGTTGCTGATTCTTCGTATAAACCCGGACAGCATGAGATAGTGTTGAACAAATATTAACGGGAAATAATTAAAAACAGGCTTGAGTAAAAAGTAAAATTGCGTTATATAATCGTCTCCGTGCACCAGTAGCTCAGCTGGATAGAGTATCTGACTACGAATCAGGGGGTCGCAGGTTCGAATCCTGCCTGGTGTGCCAGAAATTCAAGCACTTACGGGGTTGCCGTAGGTGCTTTTTTTTTGTCTAAAAAGCAGATTTTCAATTTTTTGCAATCTGTTCAGTTTTGATAAGCTCACTTCTGTCTCCTATACGTTTTTAGTTGCAATGCTTTTCTCAATAGTTACAAAACACAATAATCGGTTGACAAGTTTGTGATAAATGTAAGGCGAACTGTAATATTTATGTGATAATTCGAGATGAATGTAAATAGGTTATGTGGTTCAGCTTGATACAAATAAACAGTCTGTTGCCTGCGGTAAAAAGTTGTGGATAAAGCCAGCAAATGCATAATATAAAATTTGGATCAAGACTAGAATAGTATGATAAAAAATGTGATATAGTTCTGTTATGACGATAAAAAACAAGTACGTAAAGTGTTCCAAAATTTCTGAGAAGAAAATACGAGGAATAATAAAGCTATTTTTGTTTGATTTAGATGCTTCCCAGATTAAAAAATTACAAGTTTAGATCGTAATATTGTCAATTTCAATCGCTTGTTTTTGGTGAAGTAGGAGTGGATGAAAAGCTACTTTGCTCGACGAATAAAAGGAAAACGAGGTCGAGGAGCACAAGGCAAAGCCATTGTTTTTGGGACATTCAAACGCAATGGAAAAGTCTATACAGAGGTCGTTCCAGATTGTCGGACCCGTGCTGCAAGTAGTAATCCGAGGAAGAGTGAAACCTGAAAGCATCATCCACAGTGATGGTTGGAGAGGCTATAACGGGTTGTTTGGCCTCGGCTACAAAAAAAACATTTTCGAGTTGATCATGGACAAAATGAGTTTGTTCGTGGCAAATTTCATATTAATGGAATTGAATCTTTCTGGGACCTTTTTAAAACTGGTTTGGCTCGCTTCCGTGGAATTCATAAATCTGCCTTTATTTTACATCTAAAAGAATGTGAGCTTAGGTTTAATCACAGAGAGCAAAATCTTTATAAATTATTGATAAAGATTATTAGAAAAAAGCCTCTGTTCTAGTCTTGACCCAAATTTTTTAATATTTTGCCTTCTTTTTTTATGAAATATTCGGGTCAAACTGTAATTTTAGTATTGCTGAATAAAAATTAGCGTGTATTATGTAAGTTATATGCAACATTATTAGCTATATACAACATTATTAGTTGTAGGGTGTTGTATATAGTTTCGCCTGCCTGAAAGTTATGAGACTGTTTCCTTATTGACTCCTTTTTAGTGCTCGCTGAAAAGTGGTTCTTTGCCATGTTTTTATTTAAGGTAATTGGTGTAGGATGGACTCATGGTGGTGGAACACGTTTGTCTGAAAACAAATTCGCTGTTCTGAAAAATTCGGAAATATAGTGGTTAACTGAAATGAACGATTTTGTAATATATCGACGAATAAAACCAAAAATCAGATTGTTTTGTTTCCCGTATGCTGGGGGAGGGGCTTCTATTTATAGAAAATGGCCGGATCTTTTATCGGAAAACATTGAGATTTGTGCTGTTCAGCCGCCGGGGAGAGAGAACCGTATATCTGAAGAGCCTGTGTCTAATATTCACGTTCTTGTTCAGCATATTCTTTCATCAATAGAAAATATTCTTGATCTTCCATTTGCTTTATTTGGCTACAGCACGGGGGCGTTAGTTGCCTTTGAGTTGGCTAGAGCTTTGCGTGAAAAAAAAATGCCTGTTCCTGTTTTTCTTTTTGTTGCAGCAGCGAGAGCACCACATATCCCGGAACCGTTCCCTTTGCATGATTTACCTGATGACAAATTTATAGAAGGGTTAAAAAGGTTTTCCGGAACTCCTGATGTTGTTCTTCAAAATAGAGAGGTTATGGATTTTTATATGCCCTTATTACGAGCCGATTTGGCAATTGAGGAAACATATAGACACATCAGCAGTTCTCCTTTGGATATTCCCATAGCTGCTTTTTATGGAAGTGATGATAAAGAAGGTGGAAAAGAAGTTGTCGCACCCTGGGAGCAGTATACATCGCAAACATTTTCGTTACATGAAATAACGGGAGGGCACTTTTTTTTGAAAACATCTGTGCAGTCTATGATGTTAATTGTTTCTCAAAAATTGAGATGCATAGAGACTGCTATTGAACTTTGAGAGTAGATGGCGTCGATTGTGTGAAAATTACACTGCGTGCTGT
>PDWI01012662.1_pt1 | contig 12676 bp, 11 predicted proteins | sample 1430891 | NCBI WGS metagenome assembly PDWI01 (sample SAMN01162508, study PRJNA174530) | Oral metagenome, whole genome shotgun sequencing project. | biome: Marine environment; feature: Marine mammal; material: Swab sample of the gingival sulcus; isolation source: swab sample of gingival sulcus... | reverse complement strand
AGTCTCATTATTATGTTGTCTACGCTCTTTCCGTAATATCCAGAAATTGCTCCTAAGAAGCAACCTATTATTATAGGAATACCAGTTGATATTAAGCCTACAGTTAGGGATATCCTCGCTCCAAAGACTATTCTGGTAAAGAGGCACCTTCCGTAATCGTCTGTTCCAAATGGATATTCTAAGCTTGGAGTTTTTAGTATAGCTGTGTAATCGTTTTCCACAGCATAGACGTAGTCAAAGGTTAAGAAGCTACATATGGATATAGACATCAAAAACACTATAAAGAATAACCCGACAACTGACACGTAGTTTCTAAATATTCGTCTTAAAACGTCTATCCAACCTATTGTTGAAGCAGAGTTTTTATGAAACTTTTTGGATAGCATCATAATCCCTAAAATTAGTGAAAAGAAGTTTCCTGTAGCCGATGATAGAATAAGCATTATAGCTGTTGGAATAGTTAGTTTCCCCATTTTTTTAGCAGCTATTTTTGACGATAAGAATATTATAAGTAAGTTGAAGATGGAGATGGCGACTAAGAGCCCTATTCCAAGGTAGAAGTGCTTTGCGATAAATGTCTTTAAGGTGTTTAAAAGGGAAACTACGATTACGAAGAGGTTTATCAAAAATGCGAATACTGCCAAACAGTATTCGATAGGCTTTTCTTTTTTTACAAACATAAAACCAGCATTTGATAACAAGAAGTTTCCTGTAACTATAAACGGTATTAGTAAAAATCCTAAGAGCCTAGTTTTATTAGAAACCATCCCAGCTTTCATATAGTCTCTCTTCACCATCTTACAACCTATGTATTGTAGGACTGCCCCCACGAAATAGGAAGCAGACAAAATGCCCATAAGAGATTCTACATTTCCTGTTTCGAAGTCATAGGCGAAGGTGGCAAATAAGAGTGATAAGGCTATTGAAACTTGCCAAGCCAACCTTCCTGTAACGTATTCTAGACTGTTTGATAGAAGTCTTTTATTTTGTCTTTTTATATAGAAATCTTTGTTTGCCATCAACGAGCCTCCGATTTAAAAGTCGTCCTACAAAGCGTTTAAAGTGAACAAGTTTTACTCTAATCAAATCCAAGTTAAGTTTTATGCGCCCTCCATCTTTGATTTTATCCTAGGATCTAGGAAGGAGTAGAGTATATCGACGCCAAGATTTACAATGCTTATAACTACGGCTATATATACAACTCCTGCCAAAACAACTGGTATATCTGGGATAAACTGCCTATCTACTATAAAGCTTCCCAATCCCCTTATGTTAAAACTCTTTTCAGTAACGGCGGAACCACCTAACATTCCTCCAAACTGTAGACCTATTACTGTGACGATAGGGATCATGGCATTTCCTAGGATGTGTTTTACTGTAACTCTATATGGAGATAGCCCTTTTGCCTTTGCAGTTAATATATAATCTGAATTCTTTACTTCTAACATCGAAGACCTGGTCATCCTCGCAACGGTTGCGCTCATACCCGTTCCAAGGACAATGGCAGGCATTATAAAGGATTTCCAGTCTCCTACAATAAAGGTTGCTGGTAGCCATGCCATTTTAATTGAAAACTGTAATATCAAAATCAGAGCAAACCAGAAGTTTGGAATTGAAAGTCCTATCAAGGCGAAGAACATAAATGTGTAGTCAAATGTCGAATACTGTTTGATTGCGGAGATAACTCCTGCGGGTATCGCAATTAAGACAGATATAAGCACCGCCCAGAATGCAATTTCAAGTGTTATTGGAAACTTGTTTACGATTTCTGTTGCTACTGACATATTTCCAACATAGGTAGTTCCAAGGTCGAAGGTTATGAGAGATTTAAAGGTTTTTAAAAGTCTAGTAAGATATGGCTCGTCTAAGCCGTAAACCCTGTTAAATTCAGCTACCTGTTCTGGTGTAGCTGTCTGACCTAAAATGTTTACTGCGGGATCCATTGGTGAGAAATAGAGTATTGTAAACACCATAAGCGTAACGCCGAACACCACGAATATCATCATCACTAGGCGTTCAAATATGTATTTTGCCATAGGCTTCGAGTATATGAATATTAGTAAATACATAGGTAGTGACAATATAAAAGAAAATAAAAGAAAGACAGGATTTTTCATAGAATCAGTAAAGGTGTCTAGGAAGGTTATCTTTTTTATTTCCTTAGTAGAGCAGATGTAGTCTACCCTTTCATTGTAGAGTTCATTGTACCTTTTTCTTGCGATTTTTTTGGATTCTTTTTTTATTTCAGAATCTGATCGGTTCCTCTTAAAGTATCTATCTTTTCTGATAGTTTGTTCGTATGATTCTTCTAGAAGATTCTTCATTTTTTCATTTTTTTCGAACTCAGAAGTCACCTCAGCTAAGACAGATTCGTATTTATTCGCTTGCGAATTAAAACCGCCACGCTTTTTAAGGAGATATTTTATGAAGACGAACAAGATTGAAAAAACACCAAAGAGAAAGACCCAAGGTCTGTATTTTCGGTTTCTCCAAATCCGATTAAAATTACTGATTACAAACGCTGTCATAGGCTCCTCCAGATAAAATAATCTTTTAATATAAGGTTTTCTTAAGAAATGTTAGGGTAATTATACACTTAAATAGGGCTGTTTGAGTTACATTTTCGTTTATATTTTTGGAAATTTTTGCTAGAAAACACTTATTATCTCCAGTGTACCTCCCCTGTTGTTTTTTTTCATTCAAGCGTTTTATTTTACAGATTAGATTATAGCACAAGTTTACAAAAAAAACTTAAAAATTATCAATTTTTTATACTTTATTGAGGAAAATATATGGTAAAATTTATCCGTAAGTATTTCAGAGCGTTGACAAAGTTGATTATATACAGACCGTTGCAGACTGCCTGTAACGCCTTAGTTCTAGGAACTAGCAAAATTCAGGCTCGCAGTGTACTAAAAGCGTACATAAGAGACTGGGTTTTGTGTATTCCTAAAGGAATCAGGGGTTTACAGGCAGTCTGATTTATAACGCATATTAACAACACTTTAGCTTTAAGGGTATCTTGTAGGGAGTTGGTTATCATGAAGAAATATTATTATGAAGACTACAAAAAACAGGCTGATTTTATATTAGATAAGATAGATTTTAAACCAGAGATTGCCATTGTTTTAGGCACAGCCCTAGGAGCCCTAGCTGAAGAGATTGAAGATTCAATTATTATAAAATATTCTGAAATTCCTGGATTCTTAACTTCCACGGTCTCTTCACACGCAGGAGAGATGGTTATTGGTAGGATAGCGGGCAAAAAGGTTATCTGTATGTCCGGAAGGTTCCACTACTATGAAGGCTATGAATTTGAAGACTTAGCAATGCCCGTTAGGCTTTTCCACGTTCTCGGTGTAAAGACCTTAATATTGACCAATGCTGCTGGAGCGGTAAATCCCAACTTTTCAGTTGGTGACATAATGGTAATTGAAGATCAGATAAAAATTATGGGGGCTAGTCCTGTAAGGGGAGATACCTATGAAGGATTTGGACCAAGATTTTTCCCAATGTGCGAGGCATATACTCCAGAACTAAGAGAACTTTCAAAAAAATGTGCAGATAGGTTAGGGATTACTTTGAGAGAAGGGGTTTATTTCTACTGGCCTGGTCCACACTTTGAGAGTCCAGCTGAGATTAGGTTGATTGCCAAGCTAGGAGGAGATGCGGTAGGGATGTCGACTGCCCCCGAGACCATATGTGCAGCCCAGTGTTCTATGAAGGTCTTAGGGTTTTCCCTATTAACCAATATGGCAGCAGGAGTGGTTCCTGGCGTTGTAGCTATTGACGATGTAGATGGGGTAGGTAGGGACAATTCTGAAAAGTTTAAGTCACTTTTAAGAGAAGTAATAGGTTCTATGTAATTTGATTGGGTTTTCGGTATAGTGCTGAATTTCTAATATATGTGTTCGTTGGCGATTAAACGTCAGCTAGTTGTCGGATATTGTGGAGGATAAACATGAAAAAACTGTTAGCAATGTTGTTGGTTTTAGTTATGGCGCTTTCACTAGTTGCCTGTGGTGGTGAAGAGGCAAAAGAAGAGCCTAAGGAAGAAAAGAAAGAAGACGTAAAAGAAGAAACAAAAGATGAAGCTAAAGACGAGGAAAAAGACGAAGCTAAAGACGAGGAAAAAGACGAAGATATGGACATGCCTGGCAAGGGCAAGAAAGTAGCTTTGATACTTGACGTAGCAGCTACAAACCCCTTCTTACTAGACATGATCAACGCTGTAAAAGATGGCGCTGAAAAGTACGGATACGAAGCGAACATTGTAGAATGTGCGGACACAGCAGCATATGAGGACAATGCTAGAGCGCTTATAGAGGAAGGCGTAGACTTCCTAATAGGTGGTGGATGGCAGGCAGGAGAACCGGTTTCCAAGATGGCAGACGAGTTCCCTGAAAAAGCTGACTACGCTGTTATAGACGTTACAGTTGAATCCCCTAACGTAAAGTGCATCTCTTTCAGAGAACAAGAAGGTGCTTATCTCATAGGTAAAATGGCTGCCCTAGTTACAAAAGAAGACGATATGACTTTTGGTGGAGTACACGTTTTTGAAGGCCCTGGATCATTCAAGTGGAGATACGGATTTATGGAAGGCGTAAAGTCAGTTAAGCCAGAAGCTAAATTTATCTTTAACTATGTAGGCTCATTTAATGACCCAGCTAAATCAAAAGAATTTGCAATACAGCAGTTTGAGCAAGGTTGTGCCTTTGTAAATGCAGCTTCAGCTTTGGGAGATTCTGGGGTGTTTGAAGCAGCACTCGAAAAAGAGTTCTTCACATCAGGACAGGACATCGACAAGACAAATCCTGACAATCCATTCGTAATATCGTGTCAGATAAAGGATACTTATGCTTCAACTGAGAAGCTCATAGCTGACTACTTCTCAAAAGAGTGGAATACAGATAACGAAGTCTACGGTTTGGAAGATGGAACTATCGGTGCAGTTCACGTAACTCACGAGAGCGTAAACCCAATGCACGAAGTATTCACAGAAGAGGTAATAGGAGAGCTTAAGCAGGCGGCAGAAGATATAAGGACTGGGAAAATAGACTTGAGTGAAATGCCTGAAGAAGCAGATTACGAACAGTAATACTAATTTAATTGTTAAAATAAGAGAGGTTGGGAATACAACCTCTCTATATTTTTATTTAATGTTAAAAAAATTCGGAGGCTAAATATGACAAGACCTCTCCTTGAGATGAAGAGTATAAGTAAGAGCTTTGGAAGTCTGCTTGCCAACGATTCCATTGACCTTTCACTTAACGAGGGAGAAATCTTAGCTGTAGTGGGAGAAAACGGAGCTGGTAAATCTACCCTTATGAAGATCTTATATGGACTTCAACCAGCGGATTCTGGTGAAATATTTTTAAGGGGGACTTCCGTTACGTTCAGAAATCCACAGGAAGCTATTAAACACGGAATTGGAATGGTTCAACAGCACTTTATGTTATTTCCAGAATACAGGGTGTTTGAGAACATAGTATATTCAAAAGAACCTAAAAAGTCGGGGATATTTTTCGATAGAGAAAAAGCGGTTTCAGATGTTTTAGAACTCGCAGAAAAGTATGGTTTAGCCATAGATCCAATGAGCCTTATGAAGGATTGTCCCGTTGGAATAGAGCAGAGGGTAGAGATTTTAAAGGTGCTCTACCAAGATGCTGATGTTATAATATTTGATGAACCTACAGCTGTACTAACTCCACAAGAAATAAAGGAACTCCTAGCTACGATAAAGAATCTATCTAGTATGGGAAAAAGCATAATACTGATAACTCATAAGCTCCAAGAAGTTATGGAAATAGCTGACAGGGTAATGGTTATGCGAGATGGACAGCTTATAAAGGTCTTGGATAAGGACGAGACCAGTATAGCCGAAATGTCTTATTTAATGGTTGGCAGAGACCTTGAGATCCCAAATATAAAACAAAATGAACCGGGAGAAGCTGTTTTAGTGGTTGAAGACCTGAGGTGTAAGAATGCGGCGGGAGCTATGGCATTAAAGGGATTGAATTTAACTGTTCACTCTGGTGAAGTTGTTGGAATAGCCGGTGTTTCTGAGAATGGACAATCAGAACTTATACTGGCTTTAATGGGGCTTATAAAACCAGATAGTGGAAAAATATTGATGGAAGGTAAAGATCTGGTTGGTAAGAGAACAGATGAGTTTAGAAATTTTGGAATAGCCTGTATTCCTGAAGATAGATATAAGTGGGGGTGCGCTAAGCCCTCAACCTTGAGGGAAACCTCTATTATGGGGCATCATAGAAAGTCTGATTTGCAGAATCGTGGAATTCTTAAGAATGATGGGATAATTAGCTTCAGTGAAAAACTCCTCAGTGAGTATGATGTAAGGCACTCAGATAGTAAGAGACAAAAGGCGGGCGAACTATCTGGGGGGAATATACAAAAACTCATAGTTGCAAGGGAAATAGAGCATGGGTCTAAGCTCTTAATAGCTGCTGAACCAACTAGGGGCATAGATATAGGCGCTATGGAGTATATCCACAATATGCTACTTGAAAAACGTGCAAAAGGAGATGCTGTACTACTTATATCTTCTGAGTTATCTGAGATTATGCTCCTATCAGACAGGATACTAGTAATATATGACGGAAAGATAAGTGGTGAATTTACCCGTTCAGAAGCCACACCTGAAAAGTTAGGTTATCTAATGATGGGGGGTAATCATGAATAAAAACAAAGTTCCTGTTTCTGAAGTTTTGGGAAGGATTTGGTCAGCGTTAAAATATCCACTTGTAGCAACTCTCTTTGGGCTTTTTGCAGGAGCGATAGTTATCTTGATCTCCAACGAAAATCCAATAGAAATATATGCGGAGCTATTTACTAAGTCCTTTATAAAGCCTTATTACCTAATGCAGACCTTGACTAGGTCAACTCCAATTATCATTGCTGCGATAGCAACTGCGGCTGCTTGGAAGGCAGGTTATATAAACATAGGAGTAGAGGGACAGATGATAGTAGGGTCCTTGAGTGCTGTAGTTGTAGCAACTATGGTAGACCTTCCAGAACCAATATTACTAGTAGTTTCTATCTTGGTAGGCTTGATTGCAGGAGCCCTTTACGCAACCGTTGCTTCAATTCTAAATATAAAGTATAAGGCGTCTATTGTAATTGTAACCCTTATGATGAACTACGTTGCAAAGTACGTTACTAGTTACTTTGTAACCTATCCATTGAAGGATTCTGCGAGTGATAAAATTGCGGTTCAGACAGCTAAGATATCTGAGGGATTGAGGCTTATGAAGCTAGGAGATAGGACGACCTTCAATATAGGAATTATAATAGCGATCTTAGTTGTATTTTGGTTTATATTCCTTTCTGAAAAGACTGTATTTGGATACGAATCAAAGATGACAGGGTTCAACCCCTTCTTTGCAAAATACGGTGGAGTTAAGGAAAAAAATGTAATGTTAAAGACCATGGCGCTTAGTGGAGCCATAGCGGCATTGGGTGGGATTTTGGAAATATACGGAGTAAAGTACAGGTACATAGACGGCATGTTTACCAGTGCGGGATACGCTTGGACAGGTCTTATGTCAGCCCTCATATCTGGTTTAAACCCAATAGGGATGCTCTTTTCATCAATCTTTTTATCTGGCTTGCAAGTGGGTGGGCAGGCTCTACAGCGCTCTACCTCTATACCGATACAGATGTCTGACGTAATACAGGCTTGTATTACCTTATTTGTATCAGTAAAGTTTACAAAGGACTACGTCAAGACAAAGAAAAAATCGTCTAAACTTGAAAATAAGAAAATAGGGGGTGAGCCGAATGGATGCTAATTATATTGCGAGTATTATAAATTCAACAATAAGGCAGGCGAGCCCTGTGTTACTTGCGGCGTTGGGTTCTGCTATATGCAGCAAGGTCGGGATATTTAACATAGCTCTTGAAGCTCAGATGTTAATAGGGTCGTTCACTGGAATAGTGGTCAACTATTTTACAGGAAGTCCTATAATAGCTGCTCTTGCAGCGATATTATCCGGGACTTTTGTAGGATATATAGTAGCTGTCTTACAGGTTAAGTTCAAGGCGGCTGACATGGTTGTCGGAACATCTATGATATTATTGGTTGGAGGACTCAGTAGTATATTGCTTCCCGTATTCTTTGGAGTAAAGGGTAGCTTTACATCACCTGACCTCGTTCCATTTACAAAGATAAGCCTACCCATTATAAAGGATATTCCATTCTTATCTAGGATACTTGAAAACCTTACAATAGTCGATTACCTATCTTATGTATTAGCAATAGCTATGTTTGTATACCTTTACAAGACTGTATCTGGATTTAGGATGCTATCTGTAGGAATAAATAAAGAGGCTGCTACTTCTTTAGGAATACCTGTTACTAGGATACAGATTATAGCCGTTACCATCTCGGGTGCTCTCTGTGCTTTGGGAGGAGCTGTTTTAAGTATGGGACAGGTAATATTATTTTCAGAAAATATGACCGCAGGGCGAGGATTTATTGCTATGGCTGCAGCCGGAATGGCGCAGTCACATCCGCTATACGTAGTAGTTTCAAGCCTGTTCTTTGGCGCGGCTCAGGCAATAGGTGTTGCTCTACAAAATACCATTCCAAGTCAGCTAACCATGGCTATACCATACGTTGTAACGATTATAGCCCTTGCTATATTTGGAAGAAAGAGTATGTCGAGCTAGTTTTTTAGGGGGTTAAGATGAGCCTTTATTTTAAAGATATAACTATATTAGATGAAAACTTTGATTCAAGGGAGCACATGAATGTCTTGGTTGAAGGGGCGAAGATTACCTATGTTGGAGAGGAAGGTATATCTAGAGAGGGTGTAGAAATCTATGAAGGGAAAAACAAATTCCTTATGCCCGGATTTTACAACCTCCACTGTCATGTTCCAATGACCTTGCTAAGGGGGCATGGTGATAGATATATATTGGTCAACCCTCCACGGTTCAATGGAGATGATAAGGAGCGGGGTTACATCTTTTTCAGATATGTATTTTGCCAGCAATAAGATAGCGGATGCGGTGCTTGAAAGTGGGCTAAAGGCAAACATATGTTACGGTATAAGCTCTGGACCAGAAGGCAGCACTCTAAAGGACAACAACGGATATTTGCAGACCCAGAGGTTACTTAGCAGGTTCTCAAATTCTGAAAATGGAAGGATAAAGGTAGACTGTGGTTTGCACGCAGAATATACTAGTGATGAGCCCCTGGTAAGAGAAGTTGCAGAATACGCCAAGGAAAATTCTCTAATAGTACACACCCACATATCTGAAACAGAGAAGGAGCACGAGGCTTGTAAGGCTAAGTACGGTTTGACCCCAGCTCAGTACTTTAACAAACTCGGTTTGTTTGATTCTCCTATAATATTGGCTCACGGAGTGTGGTTTGAGGAATGCGATCTTGACATCTTATCAGAGATAGACGCTACAGTTGTTCACAATGCTTCTAGCAATTTAAAGCTGGGAAGCGGGTTCTGTAGGCTAAAGGACATCATGGACAGGGGTATAAAGACCGCCATAGGAACAGATGGGGCTGCGAGCAACAACAACCTAAATATGTTGGAAGAAGTTCACCTTGCTTCTATGCTTCAAAAGGCTGTAAGTAGGGATCCTAGCTTTATGAATGCAAAGCAGGCACTAAAAATGGCTACCTTAGATGGGGCTATAGCCCAAAAAAGACCTAATTCAGGACTCATAAAAGAGGGATATTCAGCTGATATAATCGTATTTGATATGGATAGACCCCACTTACAACCAATTTTTGACCACGCAGCGAATATAGTTTTTTCAGCAGAGGCATCTGACATAGTGCTTAATATGATTGATGGAGAGATAGTCTATAAAGACGGAATTTATATAGGACTAGACGCTGATAGGATAACTTTTGAGGTTAAGAGGATAAAAGATAAGATAATGGGGAGTTTTAAATAATTAGGTTTAAAGAAGGGAGAAAGATATGATAAGGCGTGATGAAGGGCTTGCTTTTATGCTCCAGTACCACAATGTCGCTTGGTATGAGAATGCAGAAGTTAGAATTTTGGATAGAAGAGTTTACCCTACTAGGACAGAGTTTGTAGTTTGTAAGAGGCATGAAGAGGTCGCTCAAGCTATAGCTGATATGGTTACTCAGAGTGCAGGACCTTATACAGCTTGTAGTATGGGGATGGCATTGGCTGCTTATGAGTGTAAGGATAAAACCCTTGAAGAGCAAACTCTTTACCTTGAAAAAGCAGCTTATACCCTGTCTCACGCAAGGCCTACAACGGTTGCCCGTATGAGCCAGATAACTTCTGCTTGTCTGAGGGTGGCAAAGAGGGCATTAGAAGAAGGCAAGAAGGTAGATGAGGCAATCTTTAACTATACGGTTGAATCTATGAACAGAAGGTATTCTGTTATGGAGAGGGTTGGAGAGAACCTAGTAGATATGTTCCCGGATAAGGGTAATATAATGACCCAGTGTTTTGGTGAAACCATTGTTGGGATGATGCTAAGGGTTGCAAAAAAGAGAAATAAAGACATAAAGATCTTTGTTCCAGAGACCAGACCGTATTTTCAAGGAGCAAGGCTTACTGCTTCAGTTTGTCAGGGCATGGGATTTGATACTACTGTAATAACTGATAATATGCCCGCACTTATAATGGACACAAAGAAGATAGATGTCTTTACTTCTGCAGCTGACGTAATATGTATGGATGGTCACGTAACAAATAAAATAGGTACTTATCAGATTGCTATAGTTGCAAAATACCACGGAGTTCCATATTTTGTAACTGGAATTCCAGATAAGGGTCACGTAGATGTTAACACAGTAACGATAGAGGAAAGGGATCCTGATTTTGTATTGTATGCTAGGGGGGTAAAGAATACTCTAGATGGAGTAAAGGGATACTACCCTTCCTTTGATATAACTCCTCCACACCTCGTAAGTGGAGTTGTTACAGATAAGGGCATATATTCTCCATATGATTTAGATAGGTACTATAAGAGCGGAGAAATCGTAAACTTCTATGGCTAGTTTTAATATTTAGAAAACGACGAAGCTTAAATATAGAAATTTTAATGGAGGAAAAGATGTACGTTTTGCATGCTGATGAAATGAAATCATTGGATTTCAGCACTATAAATGACTACAAGATACCCTCCGTTATTCTTATGGAATGGGCAGCTAAGGCTGCCTATGACTACGTAGTAGATAACTACACCTCATCTGATAGGATACTTATAACTTGTGGAAGTGGGAATAACGGAGCAGATGGTTTATGCCTTGCAAGGCAATTAAAGGTACATGGATATTTTCCCCTAGTATTTTTAATGGGGAATGAGGGTTCGATAACGGACGAATCTAGGTTACACTTGGACTCCCTTTTGAGTTTGGGAGTGGAGTGTTATAAGATATCTGGGGAAACTGCTGGAGAAACCCTTAAAAAGTTCAAAAAATACGCAAAGTTTTGTGATGTTATCGTTGACGCTATCTTTGGTATATCTTTAAATAGGGAAGTTGAGGGTTGTTACAAGGATGTTATCCAGATTATAAATGCCTCAAAGAAGCCAGTTATATCATTAGATATGCCATCTGGAATATGCGCAGATACTGGAAGGGTTATGGGGGTTGCGGTTAAGGCAAAAGCAACTATCACCTTTGCATATCCCAAACTCGGATTATACCTTTACCCTGGAGCGGCCTATTCGGGGAATATAATGATATCTGATATTGGAATACCTAAGAAAGCCGAAAGAAGTTTAAAACTAAGCACTAGGCTGATAGATGAAGAATCATTTAAGAATTTGCCACCTAGGAGGCGGGATGGGCACAAGGGAACCTTTGGTAGGGTATTGGTCATAGCCGGAAGCTCTGATATGGCTGGAGCTGCTGCCCTATCTGCTAAGGCTGCATATAGAATGGGGGCGGGTCTTGTCTATGTTTTTACTGAAGATGCTGCAGCTCCTATTGTTCTAAATTACGTTCCCGAGGCTATTTGTTACACCTATTCAAGTGATTCGAATAGGAGGGATTTAGAGCTAAATTTAATAGAATTACTATCAAAGGTAGACGCTATATTAATAGGCCCTGGAATGCTTGAAAACGAAATATCAAGTGATATTTTGACTACGGGTATAGCTTCAGACAAACCACTTGTAATAGATGCAGGAGCCTTAAACATATTGGCAGAAGACAGAGAATTGATGAAAAAATTAAAAGAAAGAACAGCCTATACGGTAATAACTCCTCACCTTGGAGAGATGTCTAAATTATCTATAACTTCAGTTCAAGATATATCTGAAAACATTATGGGTTTTGCTAGAAATTTTGTAGATGAAAATGGACTGGTTTTATGCCTTAAAAGCGCTAGGAGTATACTGGCGTTTCCAGACTCAGAGTCTTACTTGAACGTTTTGGGAAATGACGGAATGGCTACAGCTGGTAGTGGAGATGTTTTATCAGGAGCTATTGTGGCGCTACTGGCTCAGCATGAGGAAAAGTTTTTTAAAGAGGCTCTCTGTAAGGCCGTTTATTCACATTCAGTAGCAGGAGATAAGGCTTGTGAAAGTGGTGGTAAGGATAGGGTAATGGCGAGTGATTTAATAGATAATCTCTAAAATAAGTAAAATTATGTTATAATCAACTTGTCGACATAAATATTTATTGAATCGGAGATTAAATGTA
>PDWI01007932.1_pt1 | contig 12677 bp, 9 predicted proteins | sample 1430891 | NCBI WGS metagenome assembly PDWI01 (sample SAMN01162508, study PRJNA174530) | Oral metagenome, whole genome shotgun sequencing project. | biome: Marine environment; feature: Marine mammal; material: Swab sample of the gingival sulcus; isolation source: swab sample of gingival sulcus... | reverse complement strand
AGAAATTTTCACCCCGATATACGACGATGATGGTAAATTTTCCAAAGTGTTCTGTATAGTGAAAGACGAAACTTCGTATATGGCACAATTATCTGAATCGAATGCTATAATAGAAAAATTGAAAGCGGATATTCGTAAGTTGAAAAACCGAGTTTAGAGTTTTTTTTCATAGGTGTTAGGTTTTTTGGGTATTAGGTTTTGGCTTTTGTTCGTAAATTTCACATTTTTTTTGCTAAAAAGCCCATACCAAAGCTATACTATTACGTAATAATGGTTCGTTGCATTATTCCCTAAAACCTAACACCTTGAAAATCAGAATTTTTAAGGTGTAAAAAAGTTTAAATAAGTTCATTGTGAAAATAAAATTCTTGGCGTTCTTTGCGGTTAGATTTTTGATTTTAGTTTGGCAATTTTCTACGATAAAGTTTGTTAAAAAACGAACTGCAAAATGACAAAACAAACAGTAAAATTCGTATCATTAGGACCGGGCGAAGCCGAATTAATAACTTTAAAAGGATTTCGAATTTTAAATACCGCTGATTACATATATTGTCCCGGAACAATATCGAAAGGTAAAATATTTTCCAGAAGCAAAACACTTTTAGAGGACTTAAATATTGACCCAAATAAAATCAAAGTATTTGCAGTTCCTATGAGAGAAGACGGTGTAGCTGCGAGAAATGTTTACACCCAAATTGCAAACGAAATAATAAGCCAATATACTCAAAATAAGCAAATTGCAGTTGTTGCCAATGGTCATAATGGATTGTATTCTTCCGGTTTTTACATTGGCGAACTTGTAGGAGAGGCTGGCATTGCTACCGAATTTATAGCAGGCATTCCTGCATTTATTTGTGCGGGAGCATTGGCATCTTTGCACATTGCCAAAGAAAATGAGCCTTTGCTTGTTTTGCCACAAGTGCAATCCGAAGAGCAGCTTCGAAGCTATATATCACAAAAATTTCAGATAGTGCTTATGAAACCCTCTAAGTATGAAAGCATTATAAAAGCAATAATACAAAAAATACCGAACTTAGAAATACATTATTTTGAAAATATAGGAGTTGAAAATATAGAATTTTACAGCACAGATAAAGAGGAAATATTATCCAAGAAATTCCCATATTTTTCTTTGCTTATTGTAAAACAATAACAAACATTACTTAAACTCTTTTATAATTGAAATGCGCCTGCGCAAAAAAAAACTCGCAACTTTTTAAAAGTTGCGAGTTTTTTTTGGTAACAATAGCCCTACTTTTCAGGCTCACTCAACAAACGGCTCGTAGAAGTTATCAAATTTTTATTATATAAAACTTCGATTTGTGCTTTATATTTTTTAGCAATTACACTTCTTTTTAGCTTTAAAGTCGGAGATAGTTCACCGCTTTCGGTTGTCCATTCGTCATCTATTAGCTCAAACTTTTTCACTTTCTCGTGTTGCCCCAGCTCTTTGTTAAGTTTATTGATTTCTTTTTTTATTCTTTCCACCACTTGTGGGTTTTTTATCAATTTTTTGTTGTCTCTAAATTTTACATCGTGCAACATACACCAACCGTGCAAATACTCAAATGCCGGACAAATCAATGCCGTTGCAAACTTTTCGTTTTCGCCCACCACCATTACTTGCTCAATAAACGGAGATTCTTTTATCTTATTTTCAATAAGTTGCGGGTGTATATATTTTCCGGTAGAAAGTTTAAACATCGATTTTTTTCTATCGGTAATTTGAAGCATATTATGCTCGTGGATAACTCCAACATCACCCGTGTGAAACCAACCGTCTTCGTCAATAACTTCCTTAGTCAGTTCGGGGTCTTTGTAGTATCCCTTCATTACACTTGGTCCTTTTACTAAAATTTCGCCATCTTCGGCAATTTTCACCTCTAAATTTTCCAAAATTTGCCCAACACTATCAAATCGAAGGTAAGGATGGAAATGTCGGCTTACCGCAATAACGGGCGAAGTTTCTGTAAGTCCATATCCCTGTTGAATGGTTAATCCGGCAGCGGTAAATATTTTTGCAAGTCGAGGCTGAAGCGCTGCACCACCCGATACTATAAACTTAATATTATTGCCCATCAAATCTCTCCATTTATGAAATATCAGTTTATCAGCAATTTTTAGTTGTAGATTATACCACCAGCCATTTGCATTATTGAGTTCGTATCTGTGCCCGAGATGTATAGCCCAAAAGAAGATTGACTTTTGTATTGGTTTCAAACTCCTGCCATTCAGAATAATTTTATCATAAATTTTCTCCAACACACGAGGAACACTGGTAAAACCAACTGGCTGCACTTCCTTTATATTGGCTACCAAAGTCTCTACACTTTCGGCATAATAAACCGGATTGCCATTATATTGGAAAAGGTAATTAACCATTCTTTCAAAAACATGACAAAGTGGCAGAAAACTTAGCATAATGTCGCCGTGTTCGGCATTTATTCTTAGAACTGTGGTTTTTACGTTGCTAATAAAATTATTGTGCGAAATCATCACACCTTTTGGTGTGCCTGTGGTTCCCGAAGTGTAAATTATTGAGCAAATATCATCGGGTTTTATCTCTGCTTTTAATTTATTAAAATCATCTATGCGTTCGGCTTCTTTTTCTTTACCCAATTTTATTATTTCTTCCCAATTTTCTACATTCGGAATATCGTCAAACGAATATACTTTTTTTATAGAATCGATATTTTCCACAACCGATTTTATTCTTTTGTAAATCTTTATAGACGAGACAATCATAACGCTGGCATCTGAATTTTTCAGAATATACTCCAACTCTTCTTTGCTAATATTCGGATAAATCGGGACATGAATGCCGCCCGCTTGCGCAATTCCCATATCCATTACATTCCACTCGGGACGATTATTTGAAATACTTGCTATTTTTGTGCCTTTGCCCAAATTTAATTCGAGCAAACCAATGCTAAATGCCTTAGTTTTAGCCTTATATTCACTTGTGCTGAGTTTATACCATTTTTTTCGGCGTTTTACAGCCAAAAAATCAGGTCTGTCATATTTTTCGGCTACATAATCTACTATATCAAAAGTTCTTGTTACTTCCATTGGTGGTTGTTTTTATTTGTATTAATTTTTCTTTGATTCTTGTCGCTTATTCAAGGATTTGAAAAATACGACATCTATCATTCTATCAATTACTTACGGTTATGAATTTGCACCATGTTTAATTACCAAACTGCCACTATTTCTTTTTTTTCGATTTTCGTTTTTTATTTTTCGTAAATTTACGTTTATACTTAGGTTTTGTAGGGTTATATTCGGGGCTTTCGCCAATTTCTGGCGGAGTAGAAAGTTTAAGTATTTCGTCAGAAATTAAATTTTCAATTTTCTGGAATTTCAACTGGTCTTTTTTATTAATAAACGTAATGGCTACTCCCGAAGATTGAGCACGTGCTGTTCGTCCTACTCGGTGCACGTAGTCTTCGGCATCAGAAGGCACATCAAAATTTATCACCAAATCAATTCCCGTAATGTCAATTCCTCGCGAAACAATATCGGTTGCTACCAAAACTTGGCGTTTACGATTTTTAAAATCCAACAAAACTTGTTCGCGCTCATTCTGCTCCAAATCCGAATGAATAGCACCAGCCTCCAAACCCACATTTTTAAGAGTTGCCGTTATTTCTTTTACATTTTTCTTGGTTGCCGAAAAAATAAGAATACTGCTAAGCTCCTTGCCTTCAACAAGTTGTCTGATTAATTTAATTTTGTTTTCATCAAAAACGAGGTATGCAATTTGCAAAATATTGGCGGCGGGTTTTGAAATTGCTAAATTTATTTCCACCGGATTATTCAATATTTTTCGCGCCAACGAGCGTATTTTATCCGGCATAGTTGCCGAAAACATAAGCGTTTGCTTGTCTTTGGGCGTAAAACTCGCAATTTTCATTATATCGTCATGAAAACCCATGTCGAGCATTCTGTCAGCCTCATCTAAAATAAAGTGTTGCAGTTTGCTAAAATCTACATATCCAAAATTGAGGTGCGACAGCAATCGTCCGGGCGTGGCAATCACCACATTAGCACCACGCACCATTGCATTTTTTTGGGTTGTCCAATTGTCGGCATCTCCGCCGCCATACACTGCCACCGACGACATCTCTACGAAATAGCTAAATCCCTGCAATTGTTGGTCGATTTGCATGGCAAGTTCGCGAGTTGGCACCAATACTAAGGTGTTGATATTCTCTGCGTTAGAAATGGAAAGTTTGTGTAATACGGGAAGTAGGTAGGCGGCAGTTTTCCCTGTTCCGGTTTGTGCACAGGCTATAATATCTTTATTGTCGATAGCTGCCGGAATTGCCAATTCTTGAATTGGGGTAGTGTCTTCAAATCCCATTGCTTCAATGCTTTGGCTTAGCTGAGGTGCAAGTTTTAAATCTTTAAATTTCAATTAATACATATTTTAGTTAAAAAAAACGAACCCATTAATAAAAAAGGCTCAAACAAAACATTAGCAAGGAAGCATTGCACCTCCTTGCCAATTAAAAATTGTAATTTCACAAATCTACTTTACTTAGGTAATCCCAAGATGCTATCCCAAATAACTCTTCAACAAGTTGCTACGCGAGGTAGTGCGCAATCTTCTTATAGCTTTTTCTCTAATTTGTCTTACTCTTTCGCGCGTAAGCCCAAATTTTTCGCCAATTTCTTCCAACGACATTTCGGGTATCCCGATGCCGAATGATAATTTTAATATTAATCTTTCGCGTTCGGTCAAGGTCGAAAATGCTCTTTCAATTTCTTTGCTAAGCGACTCGTTTATCAATCCTCTGTCAGCAATTGGCGAGTCGGCATTTTCCAAAACATCTAACAAGCTACCATCTTCGCCATCAGAAAACGGAGCATCTACCGATACATGTCGTCCTGACACTCTCATGGTATCCATGATTTTTTCTTTTGGCAAATCAAGTATTTTAGCCAATTCTTCCGACGTTGGTCTTCGTTGATTTTTTTGTTCAAATTCGGCTATTGCCTTGTTGTATTTGCTTAAAGAACTCACCTGATTGAGGGGCAAACGCACAATTCGCGACTGCTCGTTTATGGCTTGCATTATTGCCTGACGTATCCACCACACGGCATAGGATATAAATTTAAATCCTCTTGTTTCGTCAAATTTTTCGGCTGCTTTTATCAAGCCTAAATTTCCTTCGTTTATTAAATCAGGAAGCGTCAATCCTTGATTTTGGTACTGTTTTGCCACCGATACCACAAATCGCAAGTTAGCCTGAGTTAATTTCTCAATGGCTGCTTGGTCGCCTTTTCTTATTCGCTGAGCTAATTCTACCTCTTCCTCCACTGTGATTAACTCATAACGTCCTATTTCCTGTAAATATTTGTCGAGAGAAGCACTTTCTCTGTTGGTAATGGACTTGGTAATTTTAAGCTGTCTCATATCTTTTATTAATTTTACGGCTGCAAAGATAGGTCAAAACTTGTTGCAAATCAAGTGTATAAGCTTTTTTTTTAGATTTCCTAAATCGAAAATTTAATTTTAATGTGTTTAATGTGTTTATTATCAGTAGCTTATCCCGATTTTTGCAATTCTGAAAAAAAACTCAATATTTCGTAATAATTGGTCAATTAATGGGTTGCACGCTTTATTTTTCGCAATTCGTAAATTTTGTGAACTACCTAAGTTTGAAATATCAAAAGAAGTTTAATGCCTGTCAATTTAGTTGAGGATTGCTGGGCAAATTAAGCCAAACCGAGTACGATTTTCCCATACTTCGCACTGTGTTTCGCCAATAGTTAGTGTCTTTTTTTAAAACAGTTTTTGAATTTGCATTATAAACAAGCCAATATTCGTGTTCCAATTCTCGCTCCAATTGCCCTTTGTCCCAACCGGCATAGCCTATAAAAAATTTGATTTGTGATGTTTGCAAAATCCCTATTTTTATTAGCTCAATGACAACTTCTAAATCGCCACCCCAGTAAATATCGTCAATCAGAGGATAGCTATTCGGAATTTGTTCGCCCAAAGAGTGAATGAAATATAATCTGTTGCTTGCCACCGGACCACCAAGCGAAATACTTGCCTCAAAATCTATATCAGTGTTTAAGAAATGCGACAAAGGTTTTGAAACGTAATTGTTTAAAACATAGCCGGTAGAGCCATTTTCGTCATGACTTGTGAGCAGCACAACCGAACGCGAAAAAAACGTATCGTTCGACATTGGCGCCGAAATCAATATCTTACCTTTCGTAGGTGGAATATTTGTTGGTTTTACTTTAAAAAACATTTTTTCAATTTTAATAATTTGGGCAGGTGTTAGGTGTTTGGTTTTATCGGTAACTTTTACATTTTGAAAGCCAATATTCAATCGGAAAACAACGCCACCTTGAATTACGAATTAAAAATTACGAATTACGAGAGATAATGCTCTGATAAACAAAGAATTATCTGGCTTAGTTCAGTTTGTAAATCAAGGCTATTCCATTATTACCGCTCTATCTTTATTGTTGCCTATGAGCGAAGGGTTTTGCTCTTTGTCGAGAAATCCGGCAGTTTTCTTAACATTCTTTTTAATATTTTTATAAAATTCTCGTATGCTCAATGAATTTAAATAATTCGCGTTATTTTTCAGTTCTTGCAAAAGATAATAAGTGAAAATTCCGTGATGTTTTTCGGGATATGCCGAGCTAAATTCCTTATCGGTAGATGCCGAAATTATTGCCATATTTTTACCCGAAATAGCTGAACTTTCGGTAGGAATTACTACCGACCGAGCACCGGCTATTAGCATTTTGTCGTTGCGACTTTTGCCCGAGAAGCAGGCATCTATAAACACTGTAACAGATTTTGATTTTAGCGATGAAAGTGCTGAATATAAGCTGTTTAGCTTAAATCCGGTTTTGGCATAATTCGGATCTACATCGTAGGGAATTAGATATGCTTCTTTCGATTTTATATCGGGTGCGCCGTGTCCGGCATAGTAAACTATGATGTTGCTTTCGTCTCTCACACTGCGCCGTGCAAGCCAACCGTCTTTTGAAAATATTTTTTTCATTTCGCCCAAAGTTGCTTCTTTATTGGTAAGAAAATAAATGTTTTGCTTGGGCACACCAAACACCGACAATGCGTATTTGTAGAAAACCTGAGCATCTCGTTTGGCAAAATCCACCATCGGAGCATATTTGTAGTTTTCAATTCCTATTACCACTGCCAAAGTTTTGCTGCCGTTAAATCTTGTGTGCGGAATTTGTTTATCCACATCTGAAATTTCAATTATTTCTGATATTTGCGTCATTTCCACATTCCGTTCGGGCGTTTGCCTATTAATGTCAATATCCACGATATTCGATGTACGCTCGTTCATTTTCAAACCTAATTTTTGAGACTTTGTATATAGCTCATTATCAGCTTTAAACACCACTTTAAAAGGAATGTCTTTGCGTTTATATCGCTTGCTTGTGAAGAAGAAAAACTTAAATTTTTTATAATCACCACTTTCTATTTTACCCAGATTGTAATCTTTGTAAATATCAGGACACGAAATATTTCGGTCGTTAATATCGAGTTGTAATTTTAAGCTTACATTATTGGCTGCTGTGTTGCCAAAATTCTGCACAAATGCTGTCAATTCTACCGCCTCGCCGGGTTCTATTATCGAATTTCCGTTTCCGTATGCCGAACTTGCTCCTTCAATATCTTCGGTATCGTTTACGGCAAGTTGCAATATTTTTAAATCAGCTTTTGATTTTTTTGCAATTTGTTGATTATCAATATTTTCAGCAGGGTAATTTGTTTCTGATTTTCCACCAAAAACCACCATATAATCTATGGCTATTTGCTGTTGTTTATACATCATAAACCCAATTTGATTGCCAAAAAATGGTTGATTGGGAATTTTCGCTACCATTTTACCATTAATGAAAAACATCAAATTTTTCCCTTGCTTTTGTATTCGCAGCTTATTTGTCGATACAGTCCTGTTTATTTGGGGAGTTGCTTTCCAATTGACAAGGTATTTTCCGCGCCTGCCTCTTTCCACTTTTCTTACATAAAATTTGCCTTTGTGTGTAATTATAAAATTGTAGTATCCTTGTTTGCCTTTTCCCCAAGTGATGCCGTAGCCGTTTTCGTGGCTGCCGCTCATTCTGCTCATTTTGGCTTCTATTATGAAATCATCTTTTCTATTTAGCCGCACATTTATATTCGACGACCATGATTTCTGCCCTAAATAAGCCAAAATATACTCTCCGCGTGCAATGTATGCTCGTGCAATGCGGTTGCTGCCCGTCCACCATTTATAGTAATTATCAGAGAAATTATCCTCCACTAACACATTGTCGGGCTGTGCTGAAATATCAGCTTTAACACTTATTATCAGTATTGTAAGTAATAAAAATATTTTTTTCATTTGCTTTTATTTTATATGCTTGGTATTGTGTGTTGGGTCTTGTTTTTTAGGCTTTTTTGAACCTCAAAGCGAGCTAACTGCGCTAATTCCCCTCCTTTGGAGGGGTGCCCAAAGGGCGGGGTGGTCAATTTGCGTTTAACACTTAAAACCTAAACGCCCACACATCACACATTCGTTTGCACAAAATTATGAAAAATATTTAGAATTAACAAAAAAAAGCGTTTTCCACCAAGTGAAAAACGCCACGTAAAAATAAAAATTATGAAAAATAAAACTTTTAGTTCTTGCTTAAATATGAAGCAATACCTTCTTGTGTAGGTTTCAAAGCCTCATCTCCTTGTTTCCAATCGGCTGGGCAAACTTCTCCGTTTTCCTCAAAAAATTGTAGCGCATCTACCATTCTTAATGTTTCATCAACGCTTCTTCCGAGTGGCATATTGTTTACAACTTGATGCTGAACAACACCTTCCTTATCTATTAAGAACAAGCCGCGATATGCTCTTGGTTCTCCGTGGAAAGCAAGAGTTCCATCATCTTCGTAGTCATACTCACCAGCCAAAACATCGAAATTTTCCGATATAGTTTTGTTTTGATCTACAACCAAAGGATACTTAACTCCTTGAATACCACCTTCATTCACCGGTGTGGTTAGCCATTTCCAGTGCGAAAATTCCGAGTCGGTAGAGCAGCCTACTACTGCTACATTACGTTTCTCAAACTCGTCCATTTTTTTCTGGAAAGCCAACAATTCAGTTGGGCAAACAAAAGTGAAATCGGCAGGGTAAAAGAAAAAAACTACATATTTTTTTCCTAAATATTGTTCCAAAGAAAAGGAATCTACTATCTCGCCTCCGTTAATCACTGCTGGGGCATTAAACGAAGGTGCTTTTTTTCCTGTTAATACTGACATTTTTTAATTATTTTAGTTATTATTTAAACTTTTATAGGGAACAAAATTAATATTTTTTTTTAAAATTTCAATAGCTTAGTATTAATTTTCTTTTAATTTTAGTTAAGCTTGTCCATTAAATCTTCATAACAGTCTAACAGTAAGGCTTTGATAGAATATTACTGTATTTTCTGTAACTTGCTTATTATAAATACTATAACTCTTTATTTTCTATTCTTAATTCACCTAATTATTGATTAATTACAAGGCTTTTAGTGCGAGTATGAAATTAAGGTGTAGATTTTTTTTTCAAAAGAGCTAGCTTTTACTAATTTTGCCGCTTTGTTTTACAATTATAAACTCAATAAATCATATTTTGAGCTGAGAAATTAGTGCAATTATATTGCATTTTTTGGAATACATTAGCATTCATAATTCTCTAATTATCAATATTTTATGTATTCATATCTCAATTTTAACTTTTAATTCAACAAAGTTTTGAAATTTTAACAGAATAAACCATAATGCCGTTGTTTTTATTACAAAAAATACATCTTTTTAGATTTTTATTGAGCATTCTTTTTTTGTTGGCAATAAATAATCAAGCTCAAATTTATGCACAAAACGATTATCCGCTGGATATTGAGCACTACGATTTTATTCAGTACAACAAAAATCGCATTATTTTCCCAAAAGATAGCGACAAATTTGAGCGTTTTTTTCAGAAAATTGACACTGTAATTACTCGCGGACAGGGCAAAATTACGATAATTCACATCGGAGGCTCGCATATACAAGCCGACATTTATTCGGGTCATGCACGCGAGCGTTTGCAAACATTATATCCGGGAATGAACGGCGGCAGAGGCTCGGTTTTTCCATTCAAAATTGCAAAAACCAACAATCCGCGTTCATACAAAGTGAAATATGGCGGGAAGTGGCAAGCTTGTAAAAATGTAGAACGTAAAAAGCAGTGTAACAAAGGTTTATCGGGAATAACAGTTTCTACTCGCGATAAAAACGCGTGGATAAAAATAAGCCTGCAACCCAGAGATTTAGTTGATTATTATTTTAACAAAATACGTATTTTTCACTCAATGAAAGAAAATTCGCTGGCTGCGGTTTTCGACTCGGCAATCGTTGTAAAAACCGAATGCAACGCCGAACTTGGCTACACAACTTATTATCTCGACAAAGATTACACCGCATTTCATTTGCGATTTGAAAAAACGGATAGCATTGTCGAAAACGCGTTTGAATTGTACGGAATAAGCGTTGAAAACGACGATGCGGGAATAGTTTATCACTCCATCGGCGTAAACGGAGCGAGTATTCCGTCGTTTTTGCGCTGCAATTTGTTTGGCAAACAAATGAAGGCTTTAAATCCTGATTTGGTAGTGATTTCGTTGGGCACAAACGATGCAAATACGCGCCGATTTCGACCTGAATTTTACAAAAGTAACTATCAGCAACTAATTGATATTGTGAGAGATGCTGCTCCCGAAACAGCTATTTTGTGCACTGTTGCCAACGATAGCTATCTTTTTCGCCGCTATCCAAACAAGAACACACAATTGGCAGAAAAAGTGATTTTTGAAATTGCCGAAAAAAACAGCTGCGGCGTTTACGATTTTTATCAAGTGATGGGCGGATTTAATTCTTCGGCAACTTGGTATCGCCACGGATTGATGGTGCGCGATCGCATTCATTTCAGTAAACCCGGGTATTTGCTAAAAGGCAATTTATTTTTTAATGCACTCATGAGGGCTTATGATAATCATATTTCAAAAACTTGTAAAAAGCTGTAAATAAAAGTGTTAGATAAAATAATCAACATATTTTCGTATTCTGCAAGCGAGCCGCTGATATTCACTCGATTATATTTTTGGATATTTTTCGTGGTCGTTATGGGTGGTTTTTCCATTCTTTACAAAAAGCAAAGGGTGCGAAATACCTATTTGTTTGCGGTAAGTTTATTTTTCTACTACAAATCGAGCGGATTATATTTTTTGCTACTGATTTTTTCCACTATTGTTGATTTTTTTATTGGTAAACGTATTTATTTGACCGAAAATATCAAAAAACGCAAATTTTTACTCACTTTAAGCATTATTGTGAATTTATTTGTGCTTTCATACTTCAAATATTACGGATTTTTCATCGATTCAATAAATTCGATACTTGGGACGCATTTTGAGGTGCTAAATCATTTCAACCTAATGGCTAACACCGTTTCGGGCACACAATATTTTGACATCGACAATATAATTTTGCCTGTCGGTATTTCATTTTTCACTTTTCAAACTATTAGCTATTCTGTTGATGTTTATCGCAAGAAAATAAAGCCGGTTGAAAATATCCTTGATTTTGGTTTTTACGTGTCGTTTTTTCCGCAGTTGGTGGCGGGTCCCATAGTTCGTGCATCGGAATTTATACCGCAAATATACAAAAAATACGATGTAAGTAAGCAAGAATTTGGCTTAGCTATACTTATGATAATCAATGGTTTACTTAAAAAATTATTTATTTCGGATTATATTGCGGTCAATTTAATCGACAGTGTTTTTAGCGACCCAATGCGATATAGCGGCGTTGAAAATCTACTTGCTCTCTATGCCTATTCCATGCAGGTTTACGCCGATTTTTCGGGCTATACCGATATTGCTATCGGGGTGGCTTTGCTGATGGGTTTTCGTTTGCCGGTCAATTTCAACTCGCCGTATAAGGCATTGCATGTTGGCGAATTTTGGAAACGCTGGCATATTTCGCTCTCTACATGGCTGAAAGATTACTTGTATATTCCGCTGGGCGGCAATAGGCATGGCGAATTTCGCACCAATCTTAACTTGATGATAACCATGCTTTTAGGTGGTTTGTGGCATGGTGCAAGTTGGCAATTTGTAATTTGGGGTGGTTTAAACGGCATAGGGCTTTTGATTTATAAACAATGGCGAAAAATTAGTCCGTTCAACAATGATAATCGCTGGTTTGTAAGGTTTTACGCAATTTTTCTAACCTTCAATTTCATTACATTAACTCGTATTTGGTTTCGCTGCGAAACTATGCAGCAGGTTGATGGAATGATTACTCAAATTGTAAACGCTTTCCATTTCAATCAAATTTATGATGTTCTCGTTTTGCACAAATCGGTGGTTCTATTGCTGGTGTTTGCGTTTACGGTTCATTGGTTGCCAAGCAAGTTTAAAAATTGGTATAAAAACGCATTTGCCAATCTGCCAATTTGGGCTATTGCCATCATCGTAATTTTGGTAGTAATTTTTATTTATCAATTTCAAACTTTTGATTTACAGCCATTTATATATTTTGCATTTTAACGAAAATATTTTCCACTCTCAAATTGCTACCGGACGAAATGCTAATGGTTAAATGTTAATGAAAAC
>PDWI01007930.1_pt1 | contig 12678 bp, 9 predicted proteins | sample 1430891 | NCBI WGS metagenome assembly PDWI01 (sample SAMN01162508, study PRJNA174530) | Oral metagenome, whole genome shotgun sequencing project. | biome: Marine environment; feature: Marine mammal; material: Swab sample of the gingival sulcus; isolation source: swab sample of gingival sulcus... | reverse complement strand
AAAAAATCATACTGAATCAATCTTCTCTTATTATGTCTCTTCTTAGGCCAAGGATCAGGAAAAAATATATGATAACCATCAACAGAACAACAGCTATCTAACCTAACTAACAACTCTTTAACATTATAACAGACAATTCTTATATTTTCAATAGAAAACTCTTCTATGTAACCCAATAAACGAGCAACCCCCGGAGTATGCACCTCAAAGCATAAAAAATTCTTATCTGGATTATCCAAAGCTATCTGATAAGTGGCATCAGCCATTCCAAAGCCAATCTCTATAATTAAATCCCTGTCATTCCCAAAAATAGCCCCCGAAGATAACTCCGAAATATTATCCTGCTCTATACAGTATATATCAGACAAACGATCTAAACAGTCCTGCCCTTTGGCTCCAATTCTCCCAGAGCGTTTAACATAAGAAAGAATCTCCCTTTTATTATCACCTTGCATACCCCCATTCTATCCAAAAAAATAGAAATTTCAATACATAGGGAAAATCATAAAAATGGCTCCCCCCATTTTTATGACCACGCTGTCCGCTAAATCTTTAATTTGCCTAATCCATAAACAAGACAAAGGCTAACCGCCTTTGTTTCTCAACAAAAAAGCAAATTAAAGGATACCACTCCCATCGTTTTTTCGGGGAGCTATAAAATTTAATTTAATAATACTGCTTAACATTATACCATATAGATAAATTATACCAATCATCATTAAATCCCATAACATTTAAAGGTATATCTAAATTTTCTTTTAATAAATTAACTAATTTTCTTGACCAAGTAGATTCGGAATCTATTATGTTTAATAGATAATTTAAAATTGTTAAAATACAGAATATTTTATTATTAGGTATATTATTTATATCTTTCCAATTTTTAGGGATTTTAGGAATATACGATAAATTTCTATTATAAATACGCCCATGATGAGCACAAATATTTCTAACAATTTGAATTGTTTGTAACCATGATTCTAAAATACTAGAACTAACATTATATTTTTTTGCTATACTCTTTTTTATATTATTAGGTAATCCTTTAAATAAAGTTTTAACTACACCAAAAGATAATAATTCCACTGTCATCCAATTAGGTAAAACATAAATATCACTTTCTAAAAGTTTTATAAACTTTTTATCATATTTCTCTATATAATGCTTAACAAATTCTTCTCTAGAGTGTTTTACTTCTTGATTTATTTTTTCCAATAACTTTTTATACTCTTCTTTTCTTTCATTATCATTTTTATTCTTATAAAAATTAGGAAAACTCTCATATTCAAAAAAAGAAAAAGGACTTGTTTCTTTGGAAAGATAATATGCAATATCTGTTTTTATAGATACTTCTACACGCTCAATGGCATCTAGTATTAATATTCTAAGTTTTCTATCAAAGCAATAATTACTCCAAATTAAATCTAAAGTTGTATTTGGCTTAAACATATCATCATCTAATCTAAATGGATACATATACGCAGACAATCTATAATAATTAACTGAAGATAATCTATTTATTAAAATTTCTTTATCTGCTAACAATCCCCTACTTATGAGTAAATCAGCTTGTTCATTAAAAGAAAGAAAAGATTTTTTATATTCCATTGAAGCACCTAAAACGACAAGACCCACCAATTTGAGCATACATTTAGAGGCTTGGTGGGTCAACTAAATAAAGTATAATAAATAACAAATAAAAAGTCAAACAAAAATAGGGTATTTTTTTAAAGTTAATTAAAGATACTAACAGAGGCTTTGAGTATAACATATCTTTATAAAATAGCAAAATATTTTAAATTTGGAAAATGCGTTAGGCATGCGAAAGATTTGTCTTTGTTTTTAAAAACAAAGGCAAAAATAAAAATATGGCGATAATTTCGACATATTTTTATTCGAAGGCAAAAGCCGTAGTCTGTAGCTCGCCGACCCTCGCCTGGTTACTGAGCTTGTCGAAGTATGCGAGGGTAACGCCCTATAGTAAAAGTTTAAGTTTATCACAAAGAAATTCACTTTTCTGCTCTAAATCAAGATTCTTTGTTTTTATTTTTAGAATATTTGGTGTTGACTGATCATAGATGACTATATTTGGATTCTCTCTAATAAGTCTAATAACTTTATCAACATTTAATATATGCAACTTTGCGAACTCTATCCTAGCAAGGTTATGCCTCTCAAATATTGTGCTTATATAAAGTTTTTTACAGATAATTTTTATCTCTGCTATAGAAAATAGAGAGTGAACTTGATTTGGTATTGGACCATACTTATCCTCTATATCTGATATTGTGCTACTTAGCTGATCTTCGGAGTTTATACTTGCTATCTGCTTATATACACTCATTTTTTCAGCCAGATTTTCTATATAACTATCTGGGATAAAGCCAGAGTATTGTAGATCTAAAAATACATCAATCTCCTTTTCTTTATGTTGTTTATCTGCTATTGCCTCATCTAGTAATTTTAAATACATTTCATAACCTACAGCACTTATCTCTCCGTGTTGCTCCCTTCCCAGTAGATTTCCAGCACCTCGTATTTCCATATCTTTTAGTGCAACTTGAAAACCAGAGCCTAACTCTGTAAAATTTGATATTACTTGCAACCTTTTCATTGCTAATTCTGATAATGCTCTATCTTCTGGATATAACAAATATGCATTACTTGTTCTATCTGAACGACCGACTCTACCTCGAAGCTGGTATAGTTGGCTTACACCATACATATCTGCTCTATCTATTATGATTGTATTTACATTTGGTATATCAATGCCACTCTCAATTATTGTTGTAGATAGTAATATATGAAATTCATTGTTTATAAATCTATGCATTTTATCTTCTAGTTCATTTGAACTCATTCGACCATGAGCAGACTCTATTAACAACTCTGGTAGAAGATCTGTTAAAAATAGTTTTATAGAGTCTAGACTCTCTATTCTATTGTGTAGATAGAAAACCTGTCCTCCTCTTTCTACCTCTTTCATTACAGCATCTCTAACTGTATTAGGATTAAACTCTTGAATGAAAGTTTTTATTGGTTTTCTATTGTATGGTGCTGTCTTTATTACAGACATATCTCTTATTTTTAATAAAGACATATGAAGAGTTCTTGGTATTGGTGTTGCTGACATTGAAAGACAGTCTATTCCAGCTCTCATTTTTTTAAATCTCTCTTTGTGTTTTACTCCAAATCTCTGCTCTTCATCTATAACTAATAGGCCTAAATCTTTAAATACTACATCATCTTGTAAAACTCTGTGAGTTCCTATCAAAACATCTATTTCACCTTTTTTAGTAAGCTCTAAAATTTCTTTTATTCTACTTTTTTTTACAAAACGAGATACCATCTCTATTTTAACTGGAAAATCTTTAAATCTCTCTATTGCATTTTCATAATGTTGCTCTGCTAATATTGTTGTTGGAGCAATAAAGGCTACTTGCTTTCCATCAACTACAGCCTTAAATATTGCCCGCAGAGCAACCTCTGTCTTCCCATAACCTGCATCACCACAAATCAATCTGTCCATTGGTTTGTAGCTCTCCATATCTTCTTTTATTTCAGATATCGCCATTAGCTGATCTTCTGTCTCTTCATAAGGGAATTTAGCCTCAAATTCAAACTGCCACTGTGTATCTTGTGAGAATTTGTATCCACGACTTCTCTCTCTTTCTGAATAGACATCTAAAAGCATATCAGCTAAATCCTCTACGCTCTTTTTGGTTTTACTTTTTTTATTATTCCAACTTTTGCCACCAAGAGTATCTAGTGTTGGTTTTTTGCCCTCTCCTCCAATATATTTTTGAACTAGATTTACCTGCTCCGTTGGTATAAAGACTATATCTCCACCTGAATACTCCAATTTTATATAGTCTCTCTCTTTTTCTCCCTTTACAACTCTCTCTATACCTTTATACAATCCTATACCATGATTTATATGAACAATATAGTCATTCTCATCCAGCTCCACAAAGCTCTCTAAACTTTTTGTCCTAATAACTCTAGATTCAAAGCTCTTTCTCTTTTTTCTTCCAAATATTTCGTGCTCGGCTATTGCTAGAATTTTCAACTCTGGTATTATAAAACCTTCTGAAATTCTATCTGGATATACTGTAACATCTAAATCTTTTAATAAAAAGTCTATCCTTGTCTTTTGACTCTCATTTCCTGCAAAAACAAAGCACTCATAACCACTCTTAATTTTATTAGATAGCTCCTCTTTTAAATAGTTTATATTTCCAAAAAATGAGTGCGATTGTGATGTATCAAAAACTATTCTATTCTCTAATGCTGGATTTTTTATATAGTTTAAAATTATTCTATTTTTAGCTAAAGATAGAATATCCTCAAATGGGGTTAAAATATCATCAGGGACTGGAACTAAAAATTTATTATATCTTGCTTGTGTATATAAAGCTTTATACTCTGTTACACTATTTTCAAAGATTGCAGAAAATCTCTCTGGATTTATTGTTACAACTACATCTTTATCTCCAAATAGAGTTGGAAGATATGTTTTATCATCACAAGCTAGAGGAAAAAGTATATCTTCATTTTTACACTGTCTCTTCTCTTTTAAGTCTGCAATAAATAGTGGTGTATCTGAAACAAAAAAAGGTTTTTCCAAAAAATACTTTTTTAAGTTATCAATCTTTTCATCACTCCATATAATTTCTGATATAGGATATATATTTATACTCTCTAAATCTGAAAAACTATCTTGACTTATTGGATCAAAATATCTTATTTTTTCTATTTTGTCCCACTCAAAAATAATTCTAGTAGCATATTTATTTCCTGCAAGAAAAATATCTAAAACTTCTCCTCTTAATGCAAACTCTCCAACAACAGAAACTCGAGGAACTCTTTGATAACCAAAACTACTTAACTTTTTTTCAACATCAGTAGGATTTAAAATATCTCCTATCGAAAAGTTTATTAAACTCTTTTTTAAGGAATCTAAACTAGGAACTGGAGTTAAAATATTTTTTATTGTTGTTACAATAACACATTTCTCTTTTGACAGAATTTTATTATATATTCTCTCCCGCTCTCCAGAAATATGTATATTTGTATAAGCATTTTGATATGGTAAGCTATTCCAAGATGGAAAATAACTAGCTTTAACTCCAAAACTTTTTAAATCTTCAACAAATGTTAATGCCTCTTTTTCATAAGGTAGAATTATTAAAAAAGATGCTTTATCTAAAGAAAATAATTCCGATAATAGTATAGAGAATATGGGTAATCGTAAGCCTTCTATATTTATTGGATATTTGTCATAAACAAAATTATATTTTAGTTTATCTTGAGGCTCATATTTTTTAATTTTTGATATTAAATACCTATAAAAATCATTCATAATGTTTTTTGGTTAGGAGAATTTATGAAAAAGAGAATTATTATAATACTACTACTTTTTACACTCTCATTTTCAGCATTTGCTGATAAATTGTTCCCAGAAGTTAAAATACGATTTTATGATAAAAAAGTCTATACCTTAAATTCTGATATAAAGATTTTAGTAGAATTAGTAAATAAAACAGACTCTGATATAACATTTAATTTAGCAGATAATAGAATGTATAATATAGTTTTCAAGGTTAAAACATTAACTAATCTACCTTGTGAAGTATCAGACTACTATATTCAGATGAAAAACAACCCTCAACCATATTTTTATAAAGAGATGACTCTCAAGCCAAGAGAAAAATTTAGTTTTATAGAAAGTTTAAATAAATATATAGTCATAGAAAAGACGGGGAAATATATTATTCAAACATACTACTATAATGACTTTATAAAGAGTAAAAATTCTCCTATCAAGTCTAATACACTAAATTTGACTATAAAATCTATGGATAAATATAATGAATCTAAAACAAAACAGATTGTAATAAAAAACGAAGATTTAAGACCTATAAATATGGAGCCTGATAAAGTCATTAGATATATGTTAAACTCTAGAAAGGCTAATGATTGGAATAGGTTTTTTGCTTGTATAAACTTAAAAACAATTTATACAAAAAATAGTAGTAGAAAAATAATCTATAATAAGCAAACAGAAAATGAGAGAGAAAATTTAATAAAAGACTATAAAGAGCTTTTGAAAGAAGAAAAGACTGATAAACAGATTGTAGCTACTCCTTCTTATTATTCTATAGAAAAAACAACATATACAGATACTGAAGCTTCTGTAATAGCTGTTGAATATTTTAAATTTAGAAACTTTACAGAAAAAAAAGAGTATAGATACAAATTAAACAAAATAGATAAAATATGGATTGTATATGACTACGAAGTTAAAAATCTTGGAACAATAAAATGACAATACTATATTGTAAAAGAGATGACAAAGACCACACAATAAGGGATTTAGCTACTAAAAATGATTTACATATACTAGAATCATCAAGTAACTACTATAGAGATTATAAGGCGATAAAACCAGACTATGTAATGATAGATGAAGATATAAAAAAATATAAAAAAATTGAAAAAAAACACAAAAAAAATCCTATATTTTTTGTAAAAAAATTCTATAAAAACTATGTAGATATAAATGATATTCTAAAATTTTTTAAAAATATTAAAAGTGAAAACTTTTTTATATTTAATCATCCTGATTATAAAAATATTATTTTTGGTAGTTTTTACAAAACTTCTAGTAGCAATAAAATAGAACTAAAATGTGAAGATGATAGTATAATATCAACAATAGAGAAAAATACTAAAATTGAAAACTGCACAACAAATCAAAAGAGTAAAATAAAAAAGCAAGATATAAAAATAATTAGTAATAGAGTAGCTGAACTACTTAGATAATTATCCCTTTCTTTTATTATTGACAAATCTTTTAAAATCTAAAATATTCGTAACTACTACTTTTGACTCATATAGTTGTAATTTTTTTTGAGAAACTAAAGATCTAATAATTCCATCTGCCTTAGCCTCTGGCAAAGCTGCCCAGTGAGCTATATCATTTGGCTTTATATAAAAAGTAACCTCTTTCATATTCTCACCCTCTTCAAATTGAACAATCTTTGTTTCATATAACATTAAAAAGACATCATAAATCCTAGAAATATCATCTTTTAAAGTTAAGGTCATAATACGCCTTTTTTGATCAAAAATTCTTTTTGTAAAAATTTTAAGCAACATAAAAGACATTTGTGGATTTCCTGCCATAAGAGTATGAAAATTTTTCTTATTAAATTCCAAAAGAACAGAATCTTCATTAGATATAGCAGAAGCTGAACGAGGAACATCTTCTAAAATCGCCATCTCTCCAAAAAATTCTCCTTCATTTAATATATCAAGATTTTTTTCAAAGTTGTTTATAATCTTAACAATTTTAACACTTCCAGAATGTATAAAATAAAAATTTTCGCCTGGTTCAAACTCTGAAAAAATCATTTCATTTTTCTTAAAATTTTTAGCAAATTTTCCAAAAACATTTAAATCTAATTCCATACTCTATTCCTCTATTATAATATTCATTACTCTTCTACCATTGACAATAACTGTTCAGCTTTTCTTTTTAACTTCATATTATTTTCTGACATACTTAAAACTTTTTGAGCTAAAGCTTTTGCCTTATCTTTACTACCTAACTTAAAATTACTATAAGCAACAAAATACAAAATACTATCCATATCAGAATGTCTAGGATATTTTTGAATTAAACTAGCCATATGAGATATGCAATCTTTCCATTTTTGCATCATAAAATAACACTTTCCAATTTCAAAAAGACCTCTTACTTTAAACTCTCCTTCACTACCTTCTGTAATATCTTTGAAAATATCTAAAGCTTCTTCATATCGCTCTTGATTAAACAGATCTTCACCATCATAAAAAGCTTTAGCATTCTGTTTTGAATAATCACTATTTATTACAGAAGATGATTCTAAACTATCACCAATCGCATCAATTATATTTTTAGCTTTACTAGAATATTTTCCATTAGGATAATAATCTAAATATTTTTTAAAAACATATTTAGCATTTTCTTTCTGTCCACTTTGATAATAATACTCTGCAGTATTAATTAAGCCATCTTCTGGTTCAAATTTCTCTTTTTCATCTAACATATTTTCTAATTGGGAGTGAACCCTCCTCAACTGATTAGAAAATACTTTTAACATCTTTATTATTAATCTACTATTCTTTTTAGCTAAGTCTTGAAACTCCTGAACAGACAAAACTAAAACATCACTATCTCTAGCAACAGAAACTGTCTCTTCTCTAGGATATTTCCCCAAAGCAGATTTTACTCCAAAAAATTCTCCTGGTTGAACAATACTCTCTTCATCTCTACCAGTTTCAATGTTTATAAACTTTAATACAACCACACCCTTTTGTAAGAGATAAATATTATCATATTTATCTCCCTCAAAATAAATAATAGAACCACTCTTATACTTATTAATCTTTGGCACAACCTACTCCCTATTTCTATTTTAAAGGCATAAAAATAATCTGTCAATCTCTTTTTTTTATTTTAGAAATATTATAACATATTTTATGGTAGATTTGCACATTCATACAACATTTTCTGACGGTTCTTTCACTCCAGAGGAGATTATTGATAAATCTTTAGAACTAAATTTAAAATATATTGCTATTACAGATCACGATACTATAGATGGTTTAGAAAGAGCAATTAACTACTCAAAAGATAAAGCTATAACATTGATACCTGGAATAGAGATTTCAATTAATTATAGAAAAGGAATTTTTCACCTTTTAGGATTAGGAATAGACTATAAAAATATAGATATAATAAATTTCTGTAAAAAGGTTATGGAAAATAGAAATCAAAGAAATATTGAGTTAATAAAAAATTTAAATAGTAATGGATATAAAATTACTTTAGATGAGATAAAAAACAATACAGAAAGTTCTGTAATTGGAAGACCACACATTGCTGATACTTTAATAAAAAAAGGTTATTCAAAAAGCTACAAAGAAGTTTTTAATAATATAATAGGTGTTGGTTCTCCATCCTATGTAGGTATGAAAAACTCCGATATAGAAGAAGCTATAGATATAATTCACAAAGCTAAGGGACTAGCAATAATAGCCCACCCTCTCTCTTTAAATTTATCATGGGAAAATTTTGAGAAATTCCTAATAGAAAAAAAATCACAAGGTTTAGATGGTGTTGAAGTTTTTCATCCTAGTTATAGTATGATTAGATGTAATAGAGTAAACACTATAGCAGATAAACTTGATTTAATAAAAACATCTGGTAGTGATTTTCATGGAGTTAGTAAACCAAAAATTTCTATCGGAAAAAGAAGCAACAAATCTAAAATACCTATAGAATTTCTTCCAAAATTTTTAAAAGACAAATATAGTTAAAATAACAAAAAGATATTGACAAAAGAAATACAAAGACTTATAGTAAGCCTAGCCTAACGGTTAGGCAAATTTAACATTAAAGGAGTTTTATATGAAAAAAAAGATTTTTTGTATTTTGGTAATAGGGTTATTAGCTTTTACTTATATATCTTGTGAGATACCAGGTAAAGATGATAATGGTAAAGGTGATAGTGGTAAGGAAGATAATAAAAATGAAATAGTAGATACTGACAGTGATGGTATTGAAGATAGCAAAGATGCTTTCCCAAATGACCCAGCAGCAAGTATCGATACTGATGGAGATGGTTCTCCAGATAAATGGAATGAGGGGAAATCTGAATCTGATAGTACATCTAAACCAAAACTAAGTTTAGATGCATTTCCTACGGATGCTTCAGCAAGTCTCGACAGTGATAATGATGGATATCCAGATAGTTGGAATGATGGAAAGTCTCAAGAAAATAGCACTTCTCAACCAAAATTAAGTTTAGATGCATTTCCTCAAGATGTTGCAGCTAGTAAGGATAGCGATGGTGATAAATGCCCTGATAAATGGAATGATGGAAAGGATGAAAATGACAGCACAACTGGCCTTTATATAGATAGTTTTGTTTCAGATCCTGCTGCAAGTATAGACAGTGATGAAGATGGATATCCTGATAGATGGAATGATGGAAAAGATGAAAATGATAGCACATCTAATCCTAAACTATATTTAGATAGTTTTCCAAATGATCCAGCTGCAAGTTTAGATACTGATGGAGATTCATACCCAGATAGTTGGAACAATGGAAAAAATGAAAATGATAGCACCTCTGATCCCAAATTGGTTATAGACAAATTCGCTAAAGATGAAAACGCTTGGATGGATAAAGATGGAGATTCTGTCCCTAGATATAGAAATGAAGAAAAATATACTGGTGGCGATCCAAAATATGACCCTGATGACAATAATTTTGATATTCCTTATAATCCAGATCATGATAATGATGGAGATGGAGTAAAAAATAAAAATGATGCATTTATTACAGACCCTGCTGCTAGTGTAGATAGTGATGGCGATGGCTCTCCTGATTCATGGAATAGTGGTAAAACAGAAAGTGATAGCACTACTGGTCTTCATTTAGATGCTTTTGTAGATGATCCTGCTGCTAGTGTAGATAGTGATGATGATGGTTATCCAGATAGTTGGAATATTGGAAAAACAGAAAGTGATAGCACTACTGGTCTTCATTTAGATTCATTTATTTCAGACCCTGCTGCTAGCATAGATAGTGATGGCGATGGCTCACCTGATTCATGGAATAGTGGAAAAACAGAAAATGATAGCACTACAGGTCTTCATTTAGATAAATTTATTTCAGATCCTGCTGCTAGTGTAGATACTGATAATGATGGATACCCAGACAGTTGGAATGAAGGAAAAACACAAGAAAACAGCACAGAAGGATTAAACCTAGATGCTTTTCCATTAGATCCTGCTGCTAGTGTAGATACTGATGGTGATGAATACCCTAATGAGTGGAATACCGGTAAAACTCAAGCAGACAGCACTTCTGTACCACCTTTGGAATTAGATGCTTTTCCAGAAGATTCAACAGAATGGGTTGACACTGATGGTGATGGTGTTGGAGATAATGCTGATGAATATGATAATGACCCTACTGCTTATAGTGAAGCTACATATTATACAGAGAAGAGCTTTAACATAGATGTAATACAAACATCTAACTGGATGGGAATGCCTTCTGAAGTAACTGGTGGATTAGATGTATATATAGATTTTTCTGAAGATAGTGCTACTGTAAAAAATTATGAAGAGACTCCTCCTGAAAACTGGGATATTGTTTTTACACATTCTATAAGAGAATTTACAGTAGCAACTCTACATCAAGTAGCATATTTTAATATAAAAATAAATGATGCTGGTGGAGTTCAATTTTATATGGATGGAACTCTTGTTGAAAATGGAGCAAATGTAGAAGGAACTGCAAAAGAAATTACAGAAGTTTTAACTGTAGATCCTGATAAATTTGTAGAAACTGGTTGGAATGGATATGGTCATAGAGATTTTGGAGATAATGAAAAACTAGAAAAAGAAGACACAAAAGAGTTAATAAAATATCCTATGCTATCAGCAGATTGGTATGAATTTGAGGTTATGAAAGAATTCAAATTTAAACCATACTCTGGAAGAAACTTTATTTTTAAAACAGAAGAAGGTGTATATACAAAGCTTAAAGTTACAACTATAAGAGGGCTTTTAGAGCAAATAAATAGTAAGAAAGCAAAAATATATGGAGCAGATTTTCAGTATCATTATGGTGTAAATAATGATGGAAAATTTTCACATTAAAAAAAGGAGAAATTATATGAATGGTATTATTTATGGTTCAACAACAGGGAACACAGAAAATGCTGCAAATAAAATTGCAGAAGTTTTAGGGAACTGCGAAGTAAAATCTATCGCAGAAGTTACAGTAGCAGAATTAGAATCTTATGATTTTCTAATACTAGGAACTTCAACTTGGGGAGCAGGTGATCTTCAAGATGACTGGGAAGATGGTATTGATAAAATAAAAGATGCTAATCTATCTGCAAGTAAAGTAGCTCTATTTGGAATGGGAGACCAAGAAGGTTTTGGTGATACATATTTGGATGCTATGAAAATAGTTGCAGATGTTGTATCAGATAAAGGTCTAGAAATAGTTGGTAAATGGTCAACTGACGGATACTCTTTTTCAGATTCAGCATCTGTTGATGGTGATATGTTTATTGGTCTTGCTTTAGATGATGATAATGAAGCAGATATGACTGATGAAAGAATTGAAAAATGGTGTGAAGATATAAAAGGAGAAATGTAAGTTATATTCTTAACTTATATACTTTGTGGCTTAAAACTAAAAAGTTTTAAGCCACTATTTTAATATATTATAATTGGGAGATAATATGAAAAAAATTAATTATATAATATTGATGCTTTTAATTTTAACTACTTTTACTTTTGCAGATAATGTAAAAAACTGTGAAGCTAAATTAAATCCAGTGGTAGCTACTGGAACTTTTGGGATACCTTCTGGTCTATCCGAAAAAGGTAATGATGTATATTTTGACTTTGATACTAATAAAAAATTTATTGTAAAGAAAGAAGAAAAAGCTCCAGCAGATTGGGATTTTTTAATTACATATATTTTAAAAGAAGTTAAAATGGGACCTATGGGAACTCATACTGTTCCTTTTTTAGATGCATCTGTAAATGCAGATAAAAATTGTTCATACTATATGATTGAAGATAGTTTTGAAAATGTAAAA
>PDWI01007929.1_pt1 | contig 12678 bp, 17 predicted proteins | sample 1430891 | NCBI WGS metagenome assembly PDWI01 (sample SAMN01162508, study PRJNA174530) | Oral metagenome, whole genome shotgun sequencing project. | biome: Marine environment; feature: Marine mammal; material: Swab sample of the gingival sulcus; isolation source: swab sample of gingival sulcus... | reverse complement strand
TGTTACTAATGTTTGATAAGGAATTCCCTCTTCCATTGCACGACTTTTTAATTGCAACAAATCTTTTTTTGAAATCCTAATATTCATTCTTTGATCTTTGAGCATAGTATTTTTAGCAACCTGTTGGATGGATGCTATTAATTCAGATTTATTACCTACAGAAACCCATTCGTCATTTTCAATTGATTTCAATAATTCTTTATCATTGTTCATTTTTAACACCTCTTTTTTTGGGGTATATATAAATTTGTATATTTTCTACTCGGAAAAATTGTTTTTAAAAACCATATATCTCCATTAATTACTGAAGGCACAACATAGGCATAATTATCAATATCAACAATTATCAAATATTTATTTTTGTACTTTTCTTTATTTGGATGTTCAAGAATATCAATAATAAACCCTTCATTTATTGAAATAACAATTTTTTCAAAAGTTATATTTCTTTTTTCTTGAAGTTCTTTATTTTTTTCTTTATTCCAATCAAATATCATGCATTCATATTATCACAATGTACATCTATTGTCAACACTTTTATTAACTTCTTATTACTTATAACCGGTATATAAAAACTACATGTTTTTTAGACTATGTTGTATGAAGTTAATACAATTTTATTTATTTTTGTACTTTCGTCATTTTTTTAATAGGCTTTCGCGTTAGGGATTGTAGGGGAATTTTTGCATTCTTTTAAAGAATGCAAAAATTGTACAAAAAACGGCAGTATTTTTGCCGTTTTTTACCGGAGCCGATAGGCGTAGCCCCGAAAAGCCCGACCTGCCTTTAGGCAGGGAACGCCCAAAATATTATTAAAAAAATTAACTTGATTTACTTGACATTATTCTATGATTATGGTACTCTGTAGTTCAGATTTTTAATTTTGGATAATGCAGACCCGTTATTGCAGTATCTGTTAAAAAATAGTTTTGTGAGGTAAAAGATGTACGCACTTATTGATTACAAAGGCAAGCAGTATAAGGTTGAAAATGGCAGTGAGATAGCCGTAGACAGAATTTCTGAGGAGCCGGGTGCCAAAATTGATATTGATTCGGTGCTTATGCTGAAAGACGGTGATAATGTTTCTATTGGCAAGCCTTATGTGAGCGGAGCAAAGGTGTCTGCTACTGTAGGCGAAAGTTTTCGCGGCAGGAAGTTGTTGGTTTATAAATATAAGCCAAAAAAGGACTATCACAAGAGTTATGGACATCGCAGGCATTATACTTATTTAAAGATAGACAGTATAGCAGGCGTTTAATCCTCCGTGTATAAGGAGCATTGATATGATAAGCGTCATGGTTGAAGTGGGACAATCAGATGAATTACGCTATGTGCGGGCAAATGGTCATGCAAATGCGGGTAGCAAAGGAAATGACATAGTGTGCTCGGCTGTCAGTGTTCTTTTAAGGACTGTAGTTCTTACACTTTTTGATGAAAAAGCGGGGTTAAAAACCAGATTAGATGTTCAAAATTGCGGTGCGCTTGAGTTTGAAGTTGAAGACTACAACCTTGAGTGTATTGGTCTTTTGAGATATGCCGCAGAGTTTTTGCAAAAAGGCATGGAATCCATACAACAGGAAAAGCCTGAAAGCATAGAGTTGGTTTTAAATAGGGTTTATGCTTGATGGTTTTGGTAAATATAAATTAACCACAATTATAGAAGAAATAGGAGAAAACTATGGCACATAAAAAAGGTGGCGGAAGCTCTAAAAATGGTCGTGATTCAAAACCTAAATTTTTGGGAGTTAAGGTTTTTGGTGGACAAGAAGTAAAGGCGGGTTCAATTTTAGTTCGACAAAGAGGTACTAGAATCCATCCCGGCGAAAATGTAGGATGCGGAAAGGATTTTACTCTTTTTTCAACCGGTGACGGTGTTGTTAGGTATCATCAAAGAAAAGGGAGAAAGTTTGCTTCTGTTGATTGTTCAAAAACAGCAGTGAATTAATTTACAAAAAATCCAATTTTCTCGATTTTGTTTTGCCGGTAATTGTTGCCGGCTTTTTTTATTTGTGAGGCGTTTATGATTCGGTTTGCTGATGAGTCTACGATTACTGTTTCTTCAGGCTCAGGCGGTAATGGCTGTGTGGCTTTCAGGCGTGAAAAGTATGTTCCTATGGGAGGTCCCGCGGGCGGTGATGGCGGTCGTGGCGGAGATGTTATTTTTCAAATAAAGCATAATATGCGAACTCTTGTTCATCTTAGATATAAGCGTATTTTTAAGGCCAAGAACGGACAGGACGGGCAGGGTAATCAAAAATACGGGAAAAAAGGCGATGATTGTGTTATTGATATTCCGCCCGGTTGTGTTATAAAAGATGCCGAAACCGGAGCCGTTATTTATGATTTTGCTGATGCAGATGAAGGCAGTTTTGTTTTTTTAAAAGGTGGTAATGGTGGTTGGGGCAACTGCCATTTTAAAAGTTCTACTAATCAGGCTCCTCAGACGGCGTTAAAAGGTCAGTTGGGTGAAACAAGGCAGGTTTTGGTTGAGCTTAATATAATTGCGGATATAGGGTTGGTTGGTTTTCCGAATGCCGGAAAGTCTTCTCTTTTGGATTTTTTTACCAATGCCAGACCTAAGATTGCACCTTATCCGTTTACAACAAAAATTCCGAACCTGGGTGTTTTGAATATCGATGAAATACGGGATTTGATTATTGCAGATATTCCGGGTATTATTGAAGGTGCTTCAGAGGGGGTTGGGCTTGGTTTTAAGTTTTTAAAGCATATTTCCAGAACAGCGGGTCTGGCATTTTTGATTGACTTATCCGATGATAATTTTCTTGAAGCATATCAGGTTTTATGCAATGAGCTTGATTCGTATTCGGAAGTTTTAAAAAACAAACCGCGAATTATTATAGGTTCAAAATTAGATTTACCCGGTACACAGGAGCGGTTAAAAGAGCTTCAAAAGCAACTTCCTGAATATAAAATTTACGGAATTTCAGTGTATAATCGTTGGGGAATTGGCGATGTAAAAAAAGCAATGGTAGAGTTAATCGATGAAAATCAAAAGCTCAAAAAGCCGGAAACTCTTGACCCGTACAGTGATAATGTCAACTTTATGGAGGTCGATTTAGGCGAGGAGCATTTTGATGAGCGGTTTTTACAGGCCACTGATGCCGATGATTTTGGAGCAACGGTGAGTTTAAGTCGTAAACGGAAAAAGAAAAAGTAGGGATAGTTTTATGAAACTGGCAATGTTTGGGGGCTCTTTTAATCCTATACATATCGGTCATTTAGCTTTGGCTGATGCTGTTTGTACAGAGCTTGGTTACGATAAAGTTGCTTTTGTGCCGACATTTATTTCGCCGTTTAAATTAAATTCTGTTTTACCTGAGCCTAAGCACAGGCTAAATATGATTGAGCTTGCAATCAGAAATGCAACTGAAAAGTTTTTTTGTGAAGACCACGAAATAGTCGAAAAAGGGGTTTCATATACCATCGATACTGTTTCGTATATTTATGAAAAATATAAAGATGAGCTTGAAGGTAAAATAGGGCTCTTAATAGGAAGTGATTTGGTTAAAAGTTTTTTAATGTGGAAGGATGCCGATAAAATATTGGAAACGACAGATGTCATAATAGGAAACCGACCTTTTTTGACTGACCTTGAAATTAAAATTATACCTGATTTTCCTCATAAAAAATTGAATAATATTGCTTTGCAGATTTCGTCAAGTTTGATTAGGCAGTCAATTGAAGAAAAAAAATCGTGGCGGTATCTTGTACCTGAAGCAGTATATGAGTATATTATAACTAATGGGCTTTATGAAAAAAATAGATGAAAAAATTTTAGAGGTTGAATCTTATATAAAAAAGCATCTTTCAAAAGAGAGATATGAGCATTCGGTGCGTGTGGCAAAGTATGCTTTGTTTTTAGCTTCGCTTTCAAAAAAAACAAAAAAGCTGAAAGAGCTTGCTTATTTTACAGGCTTGGCACATGATATTTGCAAGGAGCTTCCTGATAAGGACCAACTTAAACTTGCAAAAAAAGATGGCTCACCGATTACTGAAATAGAGATGCAAAACATGAATCTTTTGCACGGTCGGGCAGGGGCTGTTTTTTTGCATGAAAAATTTGGAGTAGATAATAAGAAGGTGCTGGACGCAATAAAGCATCATACTTTTGGCTCACCTGAATTAAAAAAACTGGGGAAATTGCTTTTTATAGCTGATAAGATTGAGCCGGGAAGAAAAGGAAGTGAGGCGGAGAATTTTAGAAAAATGGCAACTAATGTGTCGATTGATATGTTAGCGTTAAATATTTTGGATTTTAATATAAATAAATTGAGTTTAAAAAACTTGAAAGCTGCTGATGCGACAATTGCGATGCAACACAAGCTTAGAAAAAAAATTAAAGCTAAAAAATAAAAAAGAGGATTAGCATGAAGATAAGTAGAAAATTCAGAGAGCTCGCTTTTTTGATTTTCATCATTTTACTGTTTATTGGTGGAGCTGTATTTTTGATTTTTAAAATAAAAAAAGAGCCTGCAACGGGTATTTTTTCAGAAAAAAATATTGTAAATGTACTTGTCATAATTGAAGATAACGGCAAAGCAGTTTCTTCCAATGTTATTTCTTATTATCCTCCTACAAAGCGAGCGGCAATGTTTGACATACCTGCAAATACGGGGCTTATTTTAAAAAGCTTAAGCCGTACTGATGGAATTGCCGCTTTGTACAGTGAAAAAGGGGTTGATGAATATCTTGGTGAAGTTGAAAAATTAACGGGAATTCCAATACCTGCATATATGATTATTACGGTTGAAGGTTTATCATATATTACGGATATGCTGGGCGGTCTTTCAATTTTCATTCCGACACCTGTTGATATTGATACTGAGCATTACAGGGTATTATTACCGTCCGGCTCTATTTCATTGGATGGAGATAAAATTTCTGAGTATCTTGTTTATGAAGATACCGAAGATACAAAGGTAACAGTGGCATATAGAAAGCAAAAGATATTATTGTCATTGTTGCGAGAATTAAATGACCATAGAGAAGTTGTTTTTAGTAAAAAAAATTTTAAAGAATACTTTTCAGGTGTATCCTCAAATCTTGAAGAAGATGAATTAAAAAAGCTGCTATTCGAGCTTTGTAAAGTTGATGTTGAAAAGCTTGTTCCTCAAAGATTGACAGGCTCGGAAAAAGTTACCGCAGATAATAAAAAATTGCTTTTCCCTTTCCGAGACGGTCGGCAATTTAAAGAAGTTGTAAAACAGGCTCTTTCCGTACTTGCCTCAGAAGACGATACTGTACTGGAAAGGGTTTATGCACTGGAAATTCTTAACGGCACTGAAAAACGAGGTCTGGCGGGAAAAACTTCAGAGATGTTTCAAAGTTTTGGATACGATGTTGTTATTGTAGGCAATTCGGAAAGTTCCGCCAAAGAAACTATTTTGATTGACAGAATTGGTAACCCTGCAGTTGCGGGAATTATTGCGGATATTATAAAATGTACAAATATAAAATCAGCAGAGCTTCCAAACAATGATGAACTAACAGGAACTGAAACTGCTGTGGACTTCACTTTAATTTTAGGTGAAGACTTTAACGGTTATTATGTGAGAAAAAAGGAGTAGTAATGGCGGAAATAAATTTTCATGATGCGGCAATTCAAATTGGAAAAATGCTTAAAGATTATAAAGCTGAAGATGTAGTTGTATTGGACTTAAAAGATAAAAATATATGGACGGACTATTTTATAATTGCAACCGTTTCAAGTGCAACTCATTCAAAAGGTTTGGAAAAACATATTTATGAAGAAACTCAAGAGCTTAACCTTACCGAATATCGTACAACCAGAAAACGCCCTGAAGGGAATGAATGGCGACTTATCGATTTAAGCGGTATTGTAATTCATCTGATGTCAAAAACGGCTCGTCAATTTTATGATTTAGAAAAACTTTGGTACGACAGCAAAAACATTTTGGAAAGTTAAAAAAAATTTTGATAAGAAATATGTTTGCAAATAGTATTGGAAGTAAATTTAGGGTTACAAGTTTTGGCGAAAGTCGTGGTGTGGCTTTGGGTGTTGTTATTGACGGTTGCCCTGCGGGACTGGCACTTTCAGAAAATGATATTCAGGCAGAATTAAATATCAGAATGGCACAAGGCGAATTTGAAACAGAAAGACGCGAGCCGGATAAGTGCCAAATACTGTCGGGCGTATTTGAAGGCAAGACATTGGGTACGCCTATTTCTGTTGTGGTTTACAACAAAGAAAACAGTGCAAAAGATTATGAACAACTTAAAAATGTTTTTAGACCCGGTCATGCAGATTACGGTTGGCATAAAAAGTTTTCAGTTCGGGATTATCGAGGCGGTGGCAGAAGCAGTGGAAGAGAAACCGTGTCGAGAGTGATAGCAGGTGCTGTTGCAAAAAAAATTTTAGAAAAGCATAATATTAAAATAAAAGCATATTCAAAAGAAATTGCAGGTGTAAAACTTAGCGGAAATGCAGACCTTGATTTTAAACAAAACGAAGAGCTAAAATCAAAATTGAATAAAGCCAAAGAGGAAGGCAACTCATTGGGTGGTATTATAGCTTGCGAAATTAAAGGCGTGCCTGCAGGTATTGGAGAGCCTGTTTTTTCAAAACTTGATGCAGAGTTAGCAAAAGCGATTATTTCTATCGGTGGAATTAAAGGGATTGAATTCGGTGCAGGTTTTGAATTAGCAAAAATGACCGGAAGTACTTCCAACGATATTGAAAAAAATAATAACGGCGGTATCATAGGCGGCATTTCAGACGGAAACATAATTTGTTTTAATGCTGTTGTAAAACCCGTGCCGTCTATTAAGCAAACTCAAAAGGCATATAATGCAAAAGGCGAAATTATAAATTTAAGTATAACAGGCAGGCACGATGTTTGCATAGTAAGACGCATTTTACCCGTAGTTGAAGCAATGAGTGCAATCGTTCTTGCAGATTTTATTTTATAATTTTGATTTAAATAATTTTTTTTGCTTTTTAATTTTAACCATTGAAATATTTATAAAATTGATGTAATATAAATATATGCAGATGCTCGAAAAATTTTACACCGATATTTTAAAAGCAACAAAACAAAAAAATTACACAGAAGCAGTGCCGAAACTATTTCGCCGGCAAGTAAGTATGTATGATAAAAGTCTTAACGATTTTGCGGAAGACATGAGTGAATACTGGCTTGCCGAATATTCAACCTCTCAATCAAAAACTGAAATAGCGGATTGGTTTTACAAATTGCTTTCTTTTTTTACCGAAGAGTTTGAAGCGGATATGGATTTTTCAAAAAGAGATTGGGAAGAAATTAAATTTAGTCTAAGTTCAACACAGGACAACATGGACATAGAGCTTTTAAATTCGTTTATGAGCATATTAGTTGAGCGCAAAAAACTTTAAAAGATGTCTGATTTACTTTATGAGCATTGCTTAATATGTCCGAAAAAATGCGGAGTAAACAGAAAGACCGGTTCGGTTGGTGCCTGCGGCGAAACTTCAACTTTACGAATAGCTTGGGCAGGATTGCATTTTGGTGAGGAGCCTCCTATCAGTGTTACAGGCGGCTCCGGCACAATTTTTATTACAGGTTGTAATTTAGGTTGCAAGTTTTGTCAAAACTTTCAAATATCGCAAAAAGGAATGGGCAAAGAAATAAGTACATCTGATTTTGCATCGCTTTGCTTAAGATTACAAACTGCCGGTGCCGAGAACATAAACATTGTTACAGGCAGCCATGCAACTCCAAAACTTGCGGAGGCTTTGCAACAAGCCATAAATACCGGACTTAAAATACCTATTGTTTGGAATTCATCTGCTTATGAATTGCCCGAAACAATTGAGCTTTTAAATGGCATTGTTTCTATTTGGTTGCCGGATTTAAAAACACTGAATACAAAAATTGCATGCAACATTTTTCGCGATACGCATTATCCGCAAATTGCAAAAAACGCAATATTAAAAATGTGCAAACATTCACAATTAGAATTTAAAAAAACAAACACAGGCGAAAACAAAATGACTTCCGGCGTTATCGTAAGACATCTCGCATTACCGGCGCGCATTGATGACAGTAAATCCGTCTTAAAATGGTTTGCAGAAAATTTAAAAACAAAAGCATTATTATCTCTAATGACTCAGTACACACCTGTCGAAAAAAACGACTCTTCAAAAAAAATCCGCCTGTTTGAAAATAGACTTCTTTCAAAACATGAAGATGCGGCGCTTCGCAAAATATTAACCGAATTAAAAATAGACAACGGCTTTTACCAAATGCTTGAACCGGATTACTCTTGGTTACCGGACTTTAATCGTGCGCAAACTTTTTCATCGGAACTTTCAAAACCAATTTGGCATTGGAAATACGGATTTATAAAATAAATTTTTTCGCTGTGAAATATTTTTAAATATTTCACAGCGTGTAACCCGCTCCCACAGCATAATCTTTTTTTTGCTACTGTGATTTTTAAGCAATTCTTCTCAATCGAAGATTGCATTTGTATAATAGTTGCAAAAAAAAGGATAGACTGCGGGAGCCAAATCAGGTTAAACGAATTTGCATAACACTCCGGTGTTCTTTTTGGACACACGAGCAGAAAACCGGAGAGCTTTGCTTTTTGTTTGCCTGCGCTTGACTACCGTCTTCTATCCTTTTGTTCGCTTTTTAAAAAAAAGAAGAGGTGGCTTTTCTAAAAGAAAGACACCGATTTTTTTATCGGTAAAGAACAGAGCCACTTGCAAAAGTCGGTTACTTTAGCAAGTCGCTCAAAATAAGCTCATTTCATTGCGCTTTTTGGTATGTTTTGGAAGAAATTGCAAAACTTGTCTGACTTTTGCAATTTCCTCAACAAAAGATTATGAGACGGTAGTGGGTTGGCGTCAGCTAAAATTTATAAATTTAAAATTTTATTCAATCCAATGTTGTAAGTATTTCTGTGTGGTCGTCAAAAACGGCAACTGTATGCTCCATGTGGCAAGATGGTTTTTTATCATCTGTTACAACAGTCCAGCCGTCTTTTTTTATGCTGACATTTTCGGTGCCGAGATTTATCATCGGTTCAATCGCCAAAACCATTCCGGGTTTTATTCTGGGGTTTTTTCCAAAAGGGTTCGGGTAATTAAAAATGTTTGGCTCTTCATGAACTTGCAGGCCGACACCGTGTCCGCAAAAATCGCGCACAACACCGTAACCGTTTTTATTTGCCAAGTTAAATACTGCATGTGAAATCGCCGAAAGCCGCTCGCCTGCTTTGCACGCATCTATTCCGGCATAAAGGCAGTCTGTCGTAATTTTGAGTAGTTTTAAGTTTTCATCGCTGACATTGCCTACGGGAAATGTTACACAAGAATCGCTGATGTAGCCGTCTAAGTTAATTCCGATGTCAACCGAAACAAGGTCGCCGTCTTGTATTATTTTTTTTAGTGAAGGCACACCGTGTATAACTTCTTCGTTTACGGAAATGCAAGTTGAAGCCGGAAAACCTTCCGATGGCCAAGCTGATTTGCCGCCAATTTTTTTCATAAACTTTAAACAGTAGGTGTCAATTTCTTTTGTGGATATGCCCGGTTTAATTACCGATTTAAGCTCTTCAAAAAGTTGTGCAACATATTTACAGGATTTACGAATACCGTTAATCTGCTCTTCATTTTTTAATATAATCATAAATATATTCTCCTTATATAGTCATTAAAAATTTTAATGAAAAATTTTAATTAAAAAAATTTGCAAAAGTTTTTTCTTTCACCCAATTTGGTTTTTTCATTCTAGGCATAAATCTTATCATTTTATCTAAATAAAAATTAGCCGTTTTTATATCTCCAAGTTTGAAATAAGCTTCGGCTATGTGTTTTGAAAATTTAGCCTTATCGTTTTTTGTAAAACCCCAACCCAGTGCAATATCATAAAATTCAATAACTGTTTCGCAATCGCAAACACGATAAAGTTTTCCGATTAAAATGTTCCTCGCTAATTTAAGTACTTCCGGAAAAAAATGTTTGAAATAATCGCATTCATTTTCCATTTCAATTACAGGTATTAAAAGTTCAAACGATTCAAAAAAGTAATCTCTGAAGTATAGCTCTTCTGCAAGAACAAATCCACAGTCCATAAAATCTGTTTGCTCCAAAAAGTGAATTAGTTTATAGCCTTTATGAATTAGTTGTAAGTATTCTGCTACAGCTTCATCTTCCAAATCATGGAACAAATCAAAAACAATAAGTTTGGTTTTACTTTCATAATCGTCATGCTCTTTAAGCCAAGATCTGTAATCGAATTCTTTAAATCGGCTTTTTTTTTGAAATCCCGAAAAAGGGAAATCACCTTCAAGGCTTTTATGTTCCGACAAAACTGCTTTGTAAGCTTCAAGCAGTTTTGTCATTTCTTTATTGAGTTTGATATTAGCATTTGAGTCTTTACCGACTGATGTATCAGGGTGCAGTGTTTTTGCTTTTTTTCTAAAAGCTCTTTTTATTTCCGAAATACTTGCATAAGGTTCAACCCCCAAAATTCGGCAATAAATATCATGACTGTTTAGCATAAAGTGATTATATCAAAATTAAGCATAGTATACAAGCACTTTTTAAAATTAAGAAACAACTGTAATAACTTCGGCAGACTCGCTATCAAGCAGGTGGCTGAGATTAGCCGAAGTCATTATGTTTAACGCTTTTTAAAATTAGCAAATATTATTTCTATGATGGCACAAAGCACGCCCCCAATCGGAAATACTACCCATGCAGGATGCCAGGCATTTTTCAGAAATCCTAAAAGTATAAAAATCATTGTAGCTATCAGCATGATAATTGAAGATATAGACTCCGAACTTCTTTGTGTTTTTTCATTTTGGATGTCTAACTCGGCTAGCTTTTTCAAACTTCCTTGTTTTACACCGGCTATAATAAAAAGAAAAACACCTATTGCAACAGGTAAAAAGAAGCCGGCAACTATATCGCTGACTGAGCCTGTGTCTGCAGACGATGCACTTATAACAATTCCTGTAATGCAAAAAACTACACCAAGCCCAATCATAACAGCAAACTTTTTCTGATAGTTAAAAAAATCTTCACGATATTTTTTGACATCTTCAGAAAGCTCTTTATGTTTTTGAGTTTCGGTTTTGGGTTCATTTTTATTTTCTTTAAAATCAGGAATATTAAATTCTTTTTTTAATTCGTTCATGTTTCCTAATTCTGAAATTAAAATGCCAAAGGCTTCGTTTTCATTCTTACCTGAATTAATTAAGTCGTGGTATTTTTCAACAAGACTGTCAATGATTTGCATTTTTATTTTTGCAACTTCTTCTGTCCTTGGAAAACCGAAAAAAAGATTTTCCACATAATTAGTAATTTTCTCCATATTATCCTCCTCCAAATTATTGGCTTATATAAATTTATTTATCAATTCAATAATTTCATGAAACTCACGCTTTTTTTCTAAAAGATATTTCTTTCCTGTTTTTGTAATCTTAAAATAAATGCGTTCTCGTCCTTTTATTATTCCGCCTGTATACGAAACAATGTAGGCATTTTTTTCAAGACGATTTAATGCAGAATATAGCGTAGTTTCCTTTATGTTATATTCATTGTTTGATAAGTCTGTGATTTGCTTGGATATATCATAGCCGTAGCTGTCTCCTTTTTCTAAAAGTGCTAAAATTAGAGTATCGTTAAATCCGCGCATTATATCACTACTAATCATATACTACATCTGTCGTAGTATTACTTTAAAACAAAAATATAATTTTGTCAAGTATTTTTTTTAAAAAAGTTGAAGTTTTTTTGTAAATGTCATAAATTTGTCATATTTGTATAGTATAATTCTATTATTGTATGTGCTTTCTCATTTCATTATGAAAGCACGGCTAAAACTTTTTGTAGGAGTGATTTTATGCAAGAAACTATGCCGATTTTAAAAACTGAAGGCGTTAAAAAGATTTATGTGTCCGGAGAAAACAAAGTTCAAGCTTTAGACGGTATCAATCTTTCGGTAGAGAGAGGCGAGTTTGTAGCAATTATGGGTTCAAGCGGTTCGGGAAAATCAACGCTTTTGCATATTTTGGGCGGGGTTGACAGGGCATCGTCAGGAACTGTTTTTATTGAGGGCGAAGATATTTCAAAACTGAAAGAAAACAAGCTTGCTATTTTTAGAAGACGAAAGGTTGGACTTGTTTATCAGTTTTTCAATTTGATACCCAACTTATCTGTACGGAAAAATATTTTATTGCCAATTCTTTTAGACAAAAAAGAAGAAGACAAGGATTATTTTGATGAAATCGTAAAAACGCTGGGTATAAATAATAGATTGGATTTTTTTCCGACTCAACTTTCAGGAGGAGAACAGCAGAGGGTTGCAATTGCAAGAGCTTTAATTTATCGTCCTGCAATTCTTTTAGCAGATGAGCCTACAGGAAATTTGGATAGAAAAAACAGTGAAGAAATAATTGCACTTTTAAAATTATCCAATAAAAATTATAAGCAGACAATTGTAATGATTACACACGATGAGCGAGTTGCTTTACAAGCAGACCGAGTAATTAAAATTGAAGACGGAAAGTTAATTGATTAATAATTCATAATTATTTAAAGGGGTCAAAATATGAATATTATTAGAGAATATACCACAAACTATGTAAAGTCAAATCGAAAAAATGGGATAGCACTTTTCCTTTCGATTATGGCGGCAACTCTTT
>PDWI01007928.1_pt1 | contig 12678 bp, 13 predicted proteins | sample 1430891 | NCBI WGS metagenome assembly PDWI01 (sample SAMN01162508, study PRJNA174530) | Oral metagenome, whole genome shotgun sequencing project. | biome: Marine environment; feature: Marine mammal; material: Swab sample of the gingival sulcus; isolation source: swab sample of gingival sulcus... | reverse complement strand
TTTAGCAATTTTGTCGCATCATAAAAGACAAATTCTTGCATAAACAAATTGTCTTACTTAAACTTATAACACTGGAAAAAATAAATAAAACTATGATATCAGATGTTTAAGTATTTCAATTTGAAACTTTAAGTATTTTGTTTAGAAAAGAGGTTTTAGTATGAGTTTAGGTTGTCTTGCTGGAGTGATGAGAACGTGTGTAATAATTGCTATAGTAGTGGCACTTGTTATTTAATAAAAGGTTAAATATGTTGGAAATTAAAATTAAAAATTTAGAAGAAACAAGAGAATTTGCAAAGAAGTTATCAAAGTATTTAAAGGCTGGAACAGTGGTAGGTCTTATGGGTGATTTAGGTACTGGAAAGACAGCTTTGACTAAGATGATTGCAGAGGAGCTTGAAATAAAAGAAATAATTACAAGCCCTACATATACTATAATTCAAGAATACAATAGCGGAATAATGCCTTTGTACCATTTTGACGTGTACAGAATAAATAGCTCGGAGGATATGTTTGAAATAGGCTATGAGGATTATTTTTATGGTAAGGGAATAACAATAGTAGAATGGGCTGATTTGGTGGAAGATTTGCTTCCTAAAGATGCTATAGTTATCAAAATCACTTATGGTGAAACAGAAGAAGGACGATTGTATAATATAACAGGGTTGGAGAAAATATGAGTATATTAGGAATTGAAACAACAGGCAAATATCCATCAGTAGCTTTGCTGAAAAGGGACATAAAAGGGGAGCCAAAGTTTGATGATATAATAGAGGATGAAACTAATTATTTAGAAATTATAGAGTCTAAAGATGAAATGAATAGCTTGAGAGATTTGACTGCTATTTTGGAAGAAATTTTGAATAAAACTAATCAAAAAATGTCAGATTTGAAAGGTGTAGCCGTTTCTGTAGGGGCAGGTTCCTTTACAGGAATACGTATTGGAGTGGCAACGGCAAGAGCTATTGCTCAAAGTTTAGATATTCCTTGTTTTAGTGTGGAAACTTTAAAAAGTTTTAGCTTTTTAACTTCTGATGAAAGGGTAGATTTGTCTTGTGAAAATTTCTCAAAAGGTCAATGGAAATCTCCTTGTATGCCTGAACATTTAAGGGAAGAAGTTTGGATTTCTACCATTATAAATGCTAGAAGAAGGCAAGTTTATGGTGGCGTTTTTAAAATTGATGCAGAAAAGGATATAATTTCTGGGCAGTGTTATTTGATTGAGGAATATTTAGAACTTTTAAAGAGTAAAATTGAGGAATATATTAAAAATAAAAAAGCAAAAGCAAATTATCCAAGATTGAAAGTAGTGTTTTATGGCGATGGTATAGACGCATATTATGAAGATATTGAAGAATTTTCTAAATTGTTTTTTGATGGAGGAATAAATATAGTTATTGCTGATGAAAAAAATAGATATCAAACGGCAAGAAAGGTTCTTTTAAATGGATTAAAGCTTTTTGAAAAAGGTGAAAGTATAGGCTATGAGGAGTTGACCCCAAATTATATGAGAAAAGCAGAAGCAGAACAAAAATTGGACAGTGAGAAGAAGGAAATATTGAAAAAAGCAGAGAAGGATATGGTGCTGTGATTATTGATGTAAATGTTGCAAAAAAGACAGATATAAAATATATTGCAGATATAGAAAAAAGTATTTTTAAAGATTACTGGGGAGAAGAAACTCTTTTGAATTCTTTTGACAATAATCAAATTAAGTATTGGGTGGCAAAGATTGATGAAGAGATAGTAGGGTATGTGGCTTTATGGATTTTGATTGATGAGGGGCATATAACAAATATAGCTGTTTTGGAAGAATACAGAAAAAAGGGTGTAGGTAGAAAGCTTATAGCTATTGTTAAAAAAGAAATGGAAGAATTAAATTTAAGTAGAATTACTTTGGAAGTAAGAAAAAGTAATTTAGTAGCTCAAAATATGTATAATTCTGAGGAGTTTGAAGTTGAGGGGATTAGACCGAAATATTACAATGATAATGGTGAGGATGCAGTTATAATGTCTTATTATGGCAGTTTGTAAATTTAATTATTTATAGAGGTTAAGCAATTTAATTTGTTGATTTAAGAATTTTGTTTATTTCGCTTAAAATCTCAAAAATCTTAAAATTTCAAAACTCGCCTTGGTAATACTGAATTAGCTCAAACAGTTGAAATTTTAATTAGATTTTTATCAATTTTATCGCATCATAAAAGACAAATTCTTGCATAGACAAATTACCTTGCTTAAACCTCTATCATTGTTTAATATAGATTGAAGTAAGAAAGAAAAATGAGGCAATTTAATTTGTTGATTTAAGAATTTTGTTTGTTTCTTGTGAAAATTGTTGCTTGATATTGGTTGTTAGTATTTTATTATTTAAGGATAGATTATGAAAAAGGATGTTTTAATTTTAGGTATAGAATCAAGTTGCGATGAGACTTCTGTTGCGATTATTAAAAATGGTCGAGAAGTTTTATCAAATATTATATCTTCTCAGATTGAAGTTCACAAATTGTTTGGTGGAGTTGTGCCAGAGATAGCATCTAGGCACCATTTGACTAATATAAACAAAGTTGTGGACAAGACTTTTGAAGAAGCAGGTGTCAAATGGGATGATATAGATGCTATAGCAGTGACCTGCGGACCTGGACTTGTGGGGGCGCTGGTCATAGGCATTGCAACTGCAAAAGCCTATGCTCTGGCACAGAACAAAAAACTTATAGGAGTACATCACATACAAGGTCATATAAGTGCAAATTATTTAGCTCATAAAGATTTAAAACCTCCATTTTTATCTTTAGTAGCATCAGGAGGGCATACATCTATTATTGAAGTTAAAGATTACACCGATTTTAAAGTTATTGGACAGACTAGAGATGATGCGGTGGGAGAAGCTTTTGATAAAGTTGCCAGAGTTTTAGAACTTGGCTATCCTGGAGGCCCTTTGATAGATAAATTGGCTGAAGATGGAGATGAAAATGCTGTTTTATTTAAAAGAGTATATCTTGAAAAAGGAAGCTATGACTTTAGTTTCAGTGGTATTAAAACAGGAGTTTTAAATCATATAAATAAGGAAAAAATGGCAGGCAGAGAAATAAATAAAGCTGATATTGCTGCAAGTTTTCAACAGGCAGTAATGGAAGTTGTAGTTAATAAAACCATAGATGCAGCAAAAGAATTAAAATTGAATAAAATTGCTATAGCTGGAGGTGTAGCATCAAATTCACTTATTAGAAAAATGATGGAAGAAAGATGCAGAGAGGAAAATATTGAGTTTTATTATCCAGAACCTGTATTATGTACAGATAATGGAGCAATGATAGGTGCTGCTGGATATTTTAAATATATTAAAGGTGAATTTTCAAATTTACTTTTAGATGGTTACCCAAATCTTGACATAATGGCTAAAGTCTAGTGGAATTAAGGGTTAATATTAGGATTGAGATGAGAATACGGAGAGAAAATGATTGTACTTTCAGCAAAAAATATTTGTAAATCATATGGGACAGTTGATATATTGAAAAATGTTTCAATTCATATAAATGAAGGTGAGAAAGTAGGAATAGTAGGTAGCAACGGTCAAGGGAAAACAACCCTTATGAATATTCTAAGTGGTCAGCTTGATTATGATAGTGGAGAAATATCAATACCAAAGGACGTAAGTGTAGGGTATTTGAAGCAAAATGAAAAATTTGAAGAAGGTGTTACTTTAATAGAGCAGGTTGAAAGCTTATTTTCTCATATGTATGAGTTAGAAGAAGCGATGGAAAAAATCTCTTTGGAGATTTCTGAGAAAGCATCGAAAGGACTAGAAACTAAAGATTTACTTGACAAATACGATGGCATTTTTGAGGATTATAGATTAAAAGGTGGAGATAGCTATAAAAGTGAGATTAAAGGTGTGCTAAACAGTATGGCATTTTGGGAAGACACATATAGCAAAAGAGTTTCTGCTTTAAGTGGTGGAGAGAAAACTAGATTGTCTTTAGCGTGTTTACTTCTTAGAAAACCGAAACTGTTATTTTTAGATGAACCTACCAATCATTTGGATATAGGCACTTTAAAATGGTTAGAACAATTTTTGAAGGCTTATAAAGGCACTGTTGTTTTGATTTCTCATGATAGATATTTTTTGAATCAAATTGTTGATAAAATTTATGAGATAGAAAATAAGAGTATAGATTCATATAGTGGCAATTATACTTTTTATGCAGAGGAAAAGAAAAAAAGAATAGAAGTTCAGCTGAAACATTACAATTTACAGCAAGAAGAAATTGCAAAAGAACAAGATTTAATAAGGCGTTTTAAGGAACGCGGTACTGAGAAATTAGCTAAAAGAGCTAAGTCTAGGGAAAAGAAATTAGATAATATTAAAGTAGTTGAAAAGCCTATTGTTTTAGACAATCGAATGAAAATAAAATTTAAAGAATTGTTTAAAAGTGGAAATGATGTTATAAAAGCTGATAATTTATCGAAAAGCATTGGTATAGGAAATGAAAAAAAGACACTTTTTGAAAATTTGAATTTAGATGTTAAGTCTGGAGAAAAAATTTGTATAGTTGGTGCAAATGGAATAGGAAAGACTACATTGTTAAAGATGATAATTGGAGAATTGACTCAGACTTCTGGAAAATTGAAAATAGGGTACAATGTTAAGTTTGGTTATTATGATCAGGAGCAAAAAACTCTAACAGAGAGTAAAACTGTTATGGAAGAAATGAAAGATGCATATTCTCTTTATACTGATGGAGAAATGAGAAATATGTTGGCTAGATTTCTCTTTAGAGGAGAAGATGTTTTCCTAAAAGTAGGAGATTTAAGCGGTGGAGAGAAAGCTAGATTATCTTTGCTAAAACTGATGTTGTCAGGTGCAAATGTTTTGATTATGGATGAACCTACCAATCATTTAGATATTTGGTCGAAGGAAATTTTTGAAGAAGCTTTATTGGATTTTGAAGGAACTGCTATAATCGTATCCCATGACCGTTATTTGCTTAGTAAAATACCTGACAAAATCATTGAATTACAGCAGTTTGGAGCAACAGAATACCTAGGTAAATACGATTATTATATGGATAAAAAACAAGGCACTTTTTCAAAAGGTAATTATTTAGAAAAATTAGGTGCAGATAATATTTCGGATATTGAAAAGCGCAGGAATTTATCATCAGAAAGACAAGAGCTCAAGCTGGATAAGAAAATTAAAAGTAATGAGCAACGTTTGAAACAAAAAGAAGAAGAAAGAGAAAGAAGAAGAAAAACAAGACAAAAAGAAAAACTAGAAGAAGAAATAGAAAAGCTGGAAGAAGAAATAGAAACGTTAGATGCACAGCTGTGTAGAGAAGATAAACTTACAGATTTTGAATATTTACAAGAGTGTTCTTCTAAAAGAGAAAAGAAGAAAAATCAATTAGAAGAACTGACTGAAAACTGGATAATTTTGTGTGATGAATTGGAATAAATCTTTTTAGAAATGGTATATTTCAATAAAAATTAAAAAGTTACTTGCATATATTTAGATATTAAATTATAATTAAGTTCAGTCATTGTGTAAAATAATGAGTTAAGTATGTTGAAAATATAGATAAACAAATGATTACAGATTTGTTTCTTTGTTATATGGAGGATATTGATATGGTATTTGATAAAATTAAAGAAGTAGTAGCAGAACAATTAGGGACGGATAATGAGATAACTATGGATACTCATTTAATGAAAGACTTAGAAGCTGATTCATTAGATGCTGTAGAAATTATTATCGGTATTGAAGATGAATTCGATATTGAAATTCCTGATGAAGATGCAGAAAATTTCCAATCTATTGGAGATATAGTAAGATATGTTGAGGAAAAAATAAATTAGTGTGGTAAAACCATTGAATTTAAGAGGTATATATGAGTGAAGAAAGTAAAATTTCAAATGCAGTTATAAAAAGATTGCCTAGATATAGAAGATATCTAAATGAATTGAAACGAAAAGGCGTATCAAAGATTTCTTCAAGGGAATTTAGCGAGTTGATTGGATATACAGCTTCTCAGATAAGACAGGACTTTAATAATTTTGGAGGCTTTGGGCAACAAGGGTACGGCTACAACGTAGAGGATTTATATGAAGAAATTAACAATATATTGGGGCTAGATAGAGAATACAAGATGGTTATAGTTGGAGCTGGCAATTTAGGTCAGGCTATAGCTAATCATAACTACTATCATAGGTCTGGTTTTGTTGTGGATTCTTTGTTTGATGTAAATCCAAAGATAATAGGTCTTAAAATCAATGATATAAGCGTACGTGACTATGAAGATTTACCTAAGTACATACAGGAAAACAAGGTAGATATAGGCATAATTTGCACAACTAAAGATGTGGCTCAAGAAGCTGCAAATAAAATGGTTGCAGGAGGTATAAACGGTATATGGAATTTTGCACCTATCGATTTAGAAGTTCCTGAGTTTGTATCTGTTGAAAATGTTCAATTAAGCGAAGGGCTACATTCTTTGGCTTATTACATTAACCAAAATAAATAGTTTTAAATATTAGTAAAACGAGTAAGTAAAATAGCAAATTAAAGTATGAGATGTTTGTTTCATAGTATGTAAATTATATGAATTTTACTAAAACATAAATGCAAATGGTATTTATACGTGAAAAAGAGAAATAAAAAATAACCGTTTTACAACGGTTATTTTTTTACAACATCATTTGTTGTTTTAGGAAACATATCAGTGAGCCTACGCTTCGCTGATAGCTTCCGTTGGACAGACTCCTGCACAAGCACCACAATCGATGCAAGCTCCTTCGTCTATTACGTGCATTCCACCATTTTCTGCAATTGCTTCAACTGGACATTCAGGAGCACATACTCCGCAGTTTACACAAGCATCTGAAATTCTATAAGCCATTTTATTTCTCCTTTCCTTAAATAATATAACCGAGATAATGTACGGTTATATCTATAATATCATCATAGAAAGGTGTTGTCAATATGAAAGTATATGCTTTAATAGGAAAAAGTGGAACAGGTAAAAGTTTTCAAGCTATAGCTTTGTGTGGCAAAAAAAATATAAGAGGAATAATAGATGATGGACTTTTTATATATGACAATCAGGTGATAGAGGGGAAATCTGCAAAAAGAGAAGAAACTAAGGTAGGTGCAATAAAAGCAGCTATTTTTGTAAATGATAAAAGAAGAAATGATATGATTAAAAAAATCAGGGAAGTTAAACCTGAGTCCATACTTGTTTTAGGAACTTCAAATGGTATGGTGGAAAGAATTGTTGAATCCTTAGAACTACCTAGCATTATGGAAAAAATCTTTATAGAAGATATTACTACAAGTGAGCAGAGAGAAATAGCTAAAAAACAGAGAAATGATTTAGGTAAACACGTTATACCAGTGGCAGCAGGTGTTTTGAAAAAAGATTTTTCGGGGTACTTTATCAATCCTATAAGGATGATTAGAGGCTTTGGTTTCACAAGAGAAACTTTACCTGAAAAAACAGTAGTTAGACCTACATATAGTTACTTAGGAGAATTTTTTATATCCAACAAGGTGATAAAAGACCTAATTTATTGGTTGGGAAATAAAAACCCGCATATCGATGAAATTACTAATATTGTGATACAAAACAAGGACACGGGTATGAATATAAAAGTAGAAATTGTTGTAAAACAAGATTCCTTTATAATAGATGTGGCGGAAAAATTTCAAAAAGAATTGGGAGATAAAATTGAGTATACTACTGCTTTTAATATTTCTAGGGTGTATATAGAAGTGAAAGATATGGTGTGATGGTTTAGATAGATATTTTAAGAAAATAAAAAAATTGAATGAAAGGTAGCTTTTATGGAGAATAGAGTAGTTAAAAAGGTGGTAGATTTTAATTTAGAACATATTTTTGACTGTGGACAATGTTTTCGATGGAATAAAGAAAACGACGGTAGTTATACAGGTGTAGCTTTTGATAAACCTATGAATATTATTTTCAAACCCTATGATGAAAAAGAGTTTGTAGGTGAAATAGAGATCCAAGGCATATCGGAAGATGAATTTGAGAATGTTTATCAAAAATATTTAGATTTGAATAGAGATTATACTGCCATAAAAAAAGAACTGAGGGATAAGGATAAAGTCCTTAAAAAAGCTATAAAATACGGAGAAGGAATACGAATTCTAAATCAGGATTTTTGGGAAATAATTATTTCGTTTATAATATCTCAAAACAATAATATTAAAAGAATAAAAGGGTGTGTAGAAAAGCTTTGCCAGCTATTTGGGGAACCATTAGGTGATTTTAGAGGTGAACAAAGATACGGATTTCCTAAAGCTGAGGTGCTTAGTAAACTTTCTGTTGATGATTTAGCTGAGGTTAAGTTAGGGTATAGGGCAAAATATATTGTTGCAACTTCCAAGGAAATTGTTAATTTAAAAAATAAATATTATAAAGAAAAAAATGGCGAACTTGAAGAAAAATTTACAGTAGATGATTATTTGAATGAATTGAGGTGTATGGATATATCTGAAATAAGAGAAGTTTTATCTTCTTTTACAGGCGTGGGGCCTAAGGTGGCAAATTGTATTTTGCTTTTTGGAGCAGGTAAAACCGAAGCCTTTCCTGTAGACGTTTGGGTAAAGCGTGTGATGAGTGAACTTTATGGATTGTCTGAGGACAAACCAAGGGAGATGGAAGCTTTTGCAGAAGATGTTTTTGGGATATATGGAGGTATTGCACAACAATATTTATTTTATTACATTAGAGAAAGAGAAAAGTAGCGGGATAAAAATGTTATAACAACTTGACATATTTGCAAAAACCTTTAAAATAATAATTAGCACTCGACAAGATAGAGTGCTAAAACATATAGACATATTATTTGAATTTTAAATATTTGAAGTAGGAGGAAGATATGAGTATAGGAATTAAGCCTTTAGGTGCTAGAGTAGTACTTAAAATGACTGAGGCAGAAGAAGTGACAAAAAGTGGAATAGTTTTACCTGGACAAGCTAAAGAAAAACCTCAAGTTGCAGAAGTTGTAGCTGTAGGAGAAGGAACAGAAGAAATTACTATGATTTTGGAAGTTGGAGATAAAGTTTTATTCCCTAAATTTAAAGGGGATGAAGTGAAGTTTGACGGACAAGAATATATTATTATTGAACAAGAAGATATTTTAGCGTTAGTAAAATAAAATTTGTATAATAATAAATGATATATTTATTTAGAAATAAAAACAGGAGGTAATATAATGGCAAAAGAGCTACATTATGGAGAAGATGCTAGAAGAAAGCTACAAGCAGGTGTAGATAAACTAGCAGATACAGTAAAAATAACATTAGGTCCGAAAGGAAGAAATGTTCTGATTGAAAAGAAATTCGGTTCACCGCTTATTACAAATGATGGTGTGACTATTGCAAGAGAAATAGAAGTAGAAGACCCAGTAGAAAATATGGGTGCACAACTTGTAAAAGAAGTAGCAACTAAAACAAATGATGTTGCTGGTGATGGTACTACTACAGCAACTATATTGGCACAAATTATGATAAGAGAGGGATTCAAAAATGTTGCAGCATCAGCAAATCCTATGGAGTTGAAAAAAGGTATTCAGGGAGCTGTTGACGTGGCAGTTAAAGAAATAAAAAAGATTTCAAAACCTGTTAAAAGCAAAAAAAGTATTTCTCAAGTTGCGGCTGTTTCTGCGGCTGATGAAGAAATAGGCAATTTAATTGCAGAGGCTATGGAGAAAGTTGGGCAAGATGGAGTAATAACTGTAGAAGAGTCTAAATCAATGGATACACACTTGGAAATAGTTGAAGGTATGCAATTTGACAGAGGATATTTATCTGCATATATGGTAAATGACACAGATAAAATGGAAGCAACTATGGATAATCCTTATATCCTTGTAACAGATAAGAAGATTACTAACATACAGGATTTATTACCTATTTTAGAGCAAATAGTTCAACAAGGAAGAAAATTGCTTATTATTGCAGAAGATGTTGATGGAGAAGCATTAGCGACTTTAGTTGTAAACAAACTTAGAGGAACGTTTGATTGTACTGCTGTAAAAGCACCAGGATTTGGCGACAGAAGAAAAGCTATGTTGGAAGATATAGCAATATTAACTGGGGCTACAGTGTTGTCAGAAGAAATAGGTTATGATTTAAAAGAAACAACTTTAGATATGTTAGGTACTGCAGTTTCTGTTAAAGTTACTAAAGAAAATACAGTTATCGTTGATGGAGCTGGAGAAAAATCTGATATTGAAGCTAGAGTTAATCAAATAAGATTACAATATGAACAGTCTGACTCTGAGTTTGATAAAGAAAAATTGCAGGAAAGACTTGCAAAACTAACAGGTGGTGTTGCGGTAATTCAAGTAGGTGCTGCTACAGAAACAGAGCTTAAAGAAAGTAAACTTAGAATAGAAGATGCTTTAAATGCAACAAAGGCAGCAGTTGAAGAAGGTATTGTACCAGGCGGTGGAACTGCTTTAGTAAATACAATACCAGCAGTTGAAAAGTTTGTAGAGACTTTAGAGAAAGATGAAAAAACTGGTGGAATGATAGTTCTAAGGGCATTGGAAGAGCCTATTAGACAAATTGTTGAAAACGCAGGACTTGAAGGTTCAGTGGTAGTATCAACTATTAAAGGCAAAGAAGCAGGAATAGGTTTTAATGCGAGAGAGGAAGAATATGTTGATATGATAAAGGCAGGTATTGTCGACCCAGCAAAAGTAACTCGTTCAGCACTACAAAATGCTTCATCAGTTTCAGCTATGTTGCTTACTACAGAAGCAGGTATTGTTGATATAAAAGAAGATGAACCTCCTATGCCACCAATGGGTGCCGGAGGAATGGGCGGTATGATGTAATAAATGTTAAGATTTTAAAGAAAGGTGGTAGTAAATCTATCGCCTTTTTTGTTATAAATAGGTTAAAAAGGGTATTTTATAAAAATAGGTGGTTTAAGATTTAGGCTAAGTTATATTATGAAATTTAAGTAATTTAATTTGTTGATTCAACAATTCTATTTATATCACTTAAAATCTTGAAAATCTGAAAATTTCAAAACTCGCTTTATAAAATAGTTTGCTCAGACAGTTGAAATTTTAGTAGATTTTTTGCGATTTTATCGTATCATAAAAGACGAATTCTTGCATAGACAAATTATCTTACTTAAATCTATAATAAATTTAAGATTTAGGCTGAGTTATATTATGAAATTTAAGCAATCCAATTTGTTGATTGAACAATTCTGTTTATATCACTTAAAATCTTGAAAATCTGAAAATTTCAAAACTCGCTTTATAAAATAGTTTGCTCAAACAGTTGAAATTTTAATTAGATTTTTTGCGATTTTGACGTATCATAAAAGACGAATTCTTGCATAGACAAATTATCTTACTTAAATCTATAATAAATTTAAGATTTAGGCTGAGTTATATTACGAAATTTAAGCAATCCAATTTGTTGATTCAACAATTCTATTTATATCACTTAAAATCTTGAAAATCTGAAAATTTCAAAACTCGCTTTATAAAATAGTTTGTTCAGACAGTTGAAATTTTAATTAGATTTTCTGCGATTTTGTCGTATCATAAAAGACGAATTCTTGCATAGACAAATTATCTTACTTAAATCTATAATAAATTTAAGATTTAGGTGAAGTTATATTATAAAATTTAAGCAATTTAATTTGTTGATTCAACAATTCTGTTTATTTCGTTTAAAATATTAAAAATTAAAATAGTTGGCATAAAAAAATATAAGTAGTATAATGTATAATGTGGAGAAGTGTTTGTAATTTTATTTGATGAGAATTTAACAGATATTCTATTATATGGGGGCGTTGGAATTAAAAATGCAGAAAACACAAGGTGAAAAAATTGAAAAGAAAGAACAGTTTTATCGGGAAGCGGTAAAAACTGTTTTAGTGGACAATTTTGGAGAAAAGATAGCTAAAGAAATATTTAAAAAAATAGATATAGAATTTGCAAAATATAATATGAAAGATGAAGTTGAGAATAATCAAAGTGATTGTGAAACTAAAGAACCAGTTCAATTAAATTTGTTTGGGGAAGAAAACAATAAATGGGTAGCGTACGTAGATGGAAGTTATGATATAAGCACCCATAGATTTTCTTACGGTGCAGTAATTTTAAAAGGTGATTCTGAAGAACATTTTGCAGAGGCAATGGCAGACGAGGAACTGGCAGATATGAGGAATGTTGCTGGTGAAATTAAAGGTGCCGAAGTAGTTATGAAACAGGCATTAGAAAATAAAATTTCTAAGTTGACTATATATCATGATTATGACGGTATTGCAAAGTGGTGCAATGGACAGTGGAAAGCCAAGAAAAAAGGGACTCAAGATTATAGAGATTATTATAAAAAAGTTAGTGAATTTGTAAAAATAGAATTTGTGAAAGTTAAAAGTCATTCTGGTGATAAGTATAATGACTTGGCGGATAAATTGGCAAAAGAAGCATTTTAAAAGATATTTAGAAAAAATTTGGAGGAAGTATGAAACAGTATAGTGCAATTATAAACATAGCGAGATTGATAAGTCAAAATATGGAGGGGTCTGAGCTTTGTAGTACGGAAAAGATAAAAGTAGAAAACTTGATGGAAAAAATGGAGCAAGAAGATATAACTGTATCTGTAATAGGTCAGTTTAAAAGAGG
>PDWI01007927.1_pt1 | contig 12680 bp, 8 predicted proteins | sample 1430891 | NCBI WGS metagenome assembly PDWI01 (sample SAMN01162508, study PRJNA174530) | Oral metagenome, whole genome shotgun sequencing project. | biome: Marine environment; feature: Marine mammal; material: Swab sample of the gingival sulcus; isolation source: swab sample of gingival sulcus... | reverse complement strand
TCTCAATTAAAAATCAGCAAGACTACAAAGTTAAAGAATTCATGTAATAAAACAAAATTGCAGAACTAAAAATTCTGCAATCCTGATATTCAAGTAGCCCTACATAATTACAACACAGCTTGTTTATTTATCTTCTTCGTTTATTTTGTTGCATCTTACGGTTTTGCTTTTCGTATTCCTCTAAACGAGACAATAATTTAGATTTCTTTTTAGGTTTCTTCTTATTCTCATTCAATTTTTGAAGAACAGCTTCATCGTCAATAAATTTGCGTATTGCCAATGTTTGTCCTATGGTTATAAGATTGGAAAGGAAATAATAGTAACTCAATCCCGATGAATATTTATTAAACCAAATAAGCATCATAACAGGCATTAAATACATCATGGTTTGCATACCCGGCATTTGCGAGTTGCTTGATTGCATTTGAGAACCGTTTATCTTTGTACTGATAACCAACGATATAGCCATAAGCAAAGTAAACAAACTTACGTGATTTCCATACATACTAGTAACAAGAGGAATGTCGGCAGTCCAAGAAACTATTGAATCGTAGCTCGACAAATCGTTAGCCCACAAAAAGGCTTTTTGTCGTAACTCTATCGAAGCAGGAAAGAACTTATACATCGCCAAAAGTATGGGAAACTGAATAAGCATTGGTAAACAACCTCCCATAGGATTTACTCCTGCTTTTCTGTAAAGAGCCATTGTTGCCTGTTGGCGTTCCATTGCTTTTTCTTTCGGTATTTTTTCGTTAATGGCATCGATTTGCGGTTTCAAAACACGCATCTTAGCCGATGATTGATACGATTTAAAGGTTAGCGGAAATAAAACAAGTTTTATAATAATGGTCATTACCAAAATTAACATTCCGTAGTTGCTTATAAAGCTGCCCAAAAAATTGAACAGAGGAATTATAGCAAAACGGTTTATCCAACCGAATATTCCCCAACCAAGCGGTATTAATTTTCGCAGTTTTAAATCATCGTCTCCTGCTACGTGAATGTTGTTAAGTACTTTGTATTGACTTGGACCATAATACATTGATAATGAAAATGTTTCCTTATCTTTACCGTCGAAAGGAATGCCTATTAAAGCACTGCATTGTTTTAAATAATCGTGATGAGTTTCGTCTAAAATCTGCTTTAATTTTGCATTTAAAAAGGCATCTTTTGCGATCAATACGGAAGCAAAAAATTGTTGCTTAAAGGCTATCCACTTTATTTTTGTGTTAATATTTTCCTCGCCCGACGATGTTTCGGTCAAATATTCTACTTCATCTCTGTAATGTTTGTAGTATATTCCGCTGTATTGATTTTCCCATTGCTTACCTTTTTCCAAACTCGGCATATTATCGTACCAATTGAAATCAATATAACTGTTGGTTCGAGAAATTACTTTGTTCATTCCAACAAAATTAATATCAAAATCAACCAAATAACTGTTAGGTTTTAAACTATATTTATATTCAATGTAATTGCCGTTGTTGGTTTTCAGTTGCAATCTTACGGATTTACCTTGATTTACAACTTTTATGTTTTTTTGTCCCGAAATATTTGTAAAAAATAAATCGTTGGTTGCAATTTTTCTGTTGTTTGCGAAAAATGTCATACCAAACTGATTTTCAGCACCATCAAACAGAATTAAAGGTAAAGAATCGTGCGTTTGATACTTTTTTAATTGTACTGAATAAGGCCTGCCTCCTTTTGTTGATAATGTTAGTTTTATAAGGTCGTTTTCAATACTGATAAACTGATTTTCGCCGACTGCCGCATTACCGAATTGCGCAAATTTTTCTTGCATCTTCAATTTGCGAGCGGAATCGGAAAGTGTAGAATCTTGTGCTGCAAAACTCGGAGAATTTGAGGAATTATTTGATTGTTGTTCTAAAAGTTTACGAGCTTGCTCTTGTTCCAATTTTTTTTGAACTTGCAATATGGAATCGCGCCTGTGTTTTGCTGCCGCTATTTCTTCCTCGCTCGGTGCTGTGTACATTGTATAGCCTATCAATATGATGGCAATTAAAATTATTCCTATTATTTGGTTTTTATCCATTTTTTAATTTTTAATTATTTATTTGGTTTTTCGCTTTTAGTAGAGACGTAGCATGCTACGTCTCTACTCTACATTGTACTTGCTGCCTTTACAAAATCGACGAATAAAGGATGCGGATTAACAACCGTACTTTTATATTCGGGGTGAAATTGTACGCCTACAAACCATTTATGGTTGTCTATTTCAACTATTTCCACTAAATCGGTGTCGGAATTTACACCTACTATTGACATTCCCGCTTCCTCAAAGTCTTTTATGTATTTGTTGTTAAATTCATATCTGTGTCTGTGTCGTTCGTGTACAAGCTCTTTGTTGTATGCTTTGGCAACCTTAGAATTTTCCGTAAGAACACAAGCATAAGAACCCAAACGCATAGTTCCACCCATATTGGTAATGGATTTTTGCTCTTCCATCAAATCAATTACGGGAAAGGCGGTGTTAGATTTCATTTCGGTTGAATTTGCATCTTTCATTTGTAAAACGTTTCTTGCAAACTCAATGACGGCGCATTGCATGCCCAAACATATACCCAAAAAAGGTACATTATTCTCACGTGCAAATTGTGCCGCAATAATTTTTCCTTCTACTCCTCTGTACCCGAAACCCGGTGCAATCAGAATGCCTTTAACATCTTTAAATATCTCATTTACAGTGCTTTCATTAATCAGTTCGGCATCAATCCATTTTACATCAACCTTTACTTGATTGCTTGCTCCTGCATGAATAAAAGATTCTAAAATCGACTTATAAGAATCTTGCAAATCAATGTATTTTCCTACCAAAGCAATTGGAACTGTATTATTTGCCGACTTCATTTTTACCAAAAAATCTTTCCACTGCTTTAATTCGGGCTGTTCGTTTATGTCAATATCCAACTTGCGCAGAACCTCAACATCAAGTTTTTCTTTACTCATAAGCAAGGGAACTTCGTATATTGTGGATACATCAATCGACTGAATAACAGAGCTTAACTCAACATTGCAAAATCGTGCAACTTTTGTTCTTATGTCATGCGTAAGCTCGTGCTCGGTTCTTAGAACGAGTATGTCAGGTTGAATGCCGTTTTCCAACAACATTTTAACGGAATGTTGGGTTGGTTTGGTTTTCAATTCGCCCGCAGCTGCCAAAAACGGAACTAAGGTTAAATGAATTACCAAACTCGTTTTGGGCATTTCCCACCTTAACTGACGAACTGCTTCAACATAAGGCAATGACTCTATATCGCCGACAGTGCCGCCTATTTCCGTTATCACAAAATCGTACTTATGCTTATTGCCGAGTATTTTTATTCTGTGTTTGATTTCGTCGGTAATATGCGGAATTACTTGCACGGTTTTACCAAGATAATCGCCCTTTCGCTCCTTGTTTATTACCGATTGATAAATTCTGCCTGTTGTTACGTTGTTTGCCTGTGATGTGGGCACATTCAAAAAACGTTCGTAATGACCTAAATCCAAGTCGGTTTCTGCTCCGTCGTCGGTTACGTAGCACTCGCCGTGCTCGTAAGGATTTAATGTGCCCGGGTCTACGTTTATGTAAGGGTCTAACTTTTGTATGCTAACAGAGAAACCTCGGGCTTGCAGCAGCTTTGCCAATGATGCTGATATTATTCCTTTGCCCAAAGATGAACTTACTCCTCCCGTTACAAATATATATTTTGTGTGTACCATTTTTTAGTAGTTGCAAATGAAAAATTGACAATTGACAATTGACAATTGACAATGGATAATTGACAATGGATAATTGACAATGGATAATTGACAATGGATAATGGATAATTGATAGTGGATAATTTTTAGTTGATAATTATAATTGCAAAGGGCAACTTTGTGTTGCCGCCCTTTTCTTAATAAATATTTTAACTATTCAACTATCAACTGTCAACTATCAACTATCAATTGTAAACTATCAATTGTAAACTGTCAATTAAAAAAAGATTAGTCATCTAATTTATTTATCATTCTTAGTTGCTGCTTTAATGCTTCCACTTCCGATTTAGCCTTGCTTATTTTATGCTCAAACTTTTTAATCATAGATTCGGAAGATTTTGACTTTGCAAAAAATCCGATATTGTTTTCCCATAAAACTATATCGCTCTTCAATTTTTCTAATTTGGATATAATCTTATCCCTTTCGTTTCTAATTCTGCCGTAGGATTTGGAGGAATTTTGCAAAATTTCTAAACGATTTTTAAAATTCAACTTGTTTCTTTCGGCTTCGTCCAAATTCAGTTTATCATAAACCTTGTCGATTAAATCGCGAAATGTTTTGTTTATGGAGTTCTTTTGCTTAATGGGAACATAACCAATCTCATTCCAACGAGCACGAAAATCCTTTATCTTTTGAAAGTTCAATCTCCTGTCTTCTTCAACCTCAAAGGCTTTCAATTCCTCTATCAATTGTTTTTTCAAATTCAAATTTCTTTCCTCTTCTTCGTCTCTCGACCTGAAATATTCAGATTTTTTATCGAAATAAGCATTACAGGCTTTTCTGAACCTGTGCCATATCTCGTCTTTGTTTTTACGAGGAACTTGTCCTACGGTTTTCCATTTCTTTTGCAAATTAATGTAAAAATCGGTGGTTTTGCGCCAATCCGTGCTTTCCATCATGCTTTCGGCTTGCTCGCACAAACCTATTTTTATTTGCAAATTCTTTTCCTCTAATTCCTTGTTCTTAGAGTAAAACTCTCTTTTTGCATCAAAAAACGTATCGCAAGCTGTTCTGAAACGCTCATATATTTTAACGTTATCTTTCTTGGGAGCAAAACCTATTTTTTTCCATAATTTTTGCAACTCGATTACTTCTCGTGAGTTTTCTTCCCACTCTTTGTGATTTTTTAACTCTAAGCCGTTAATTTCTTCAACTTTTTCGCAAAGCAATGTTTTGCCTTTTAAGTTGTTTACTTGCTCTTGTTTTAAATTATCAAAATATTCTTGATGCCTCTTGTTTATTGCCGATGTTGCAGTTTTAAATCTTTCCCACAAAGATTCTCGTTTGTCGGAAGAAACAGGTCCTTTTTCTCTCCACTCTTCGTGCAATTTTTGCAACTCTCTAAATGCAAAAACCACATCTTTTTGAGAAATCAACTCTTCTGCGCGCTCGCACAAACGAATTTTTGCTTGTAAATTCTTCTTTAAATCAAGGTCTCTAAGGTCTTTGTTTATTTTAACGTAATCATAAAACTTCTCAACTTGATAATTATATGATTCCCACAGCTTTTTAAGTTCCGATTGAGGTACTAATCCAATCGATTGCCACTGTTTTTGTAACTCTTTGAAATCTTGGAAAGTTTTATTTAAAGATTCTTGTGCTCCCGTAAGTGCTCCTATTTTTTCAATAACTTGGTATTTCAAAGATAAATTATTCTGCTTTTCTGCTTCTATTGCATTTTGTTGTTTGGTTCTATTTTCTTTATATACAGAATAATATGCTTTAAATTTTTCTTCTTCGGGACTTACTTCCGCTTTAAAAACCGCATCTGCACCGTTTTTCTCCAAAAATGCTGCTTTTTGTTCACTTATTTGAGCATTGCGCTTTTTGAAAAAATGTACTCTTATGTTTTCTACATTGCTTTTTACGGCAATTGCATCGTCATATTCAAGCAGCTTCTGCAATTCTTCAAGCAATTCTTTTGGCGATAATGCGGCATAATCCACTTTTTCTATAACAGGTTTGGGTTTGCTTTCCGATTTAACTTCGGTTGTAGTTTCTGCCTTTTCCGATTGAGCTTCTTCGGTTTTAAGTTCCGTTTTTTCCGCTTTTGCTTTGGTTTCAAACTCTGTCTTATTTTCAACTTCCGACACGGCTTTTTTACTTTCCTTAACGGTTTCAGGCTCTTTACTCTTTTCCTCTTTCACAACTTCTGTTTCTTTATGCTCTTTTTTAGGAGTTATATCTGCCTTTTTATCAGATACTTCCGTCTTTTTGGTGTCAGTTGCTTCTTCTACTTTCTCGCCTTGGCTTTCTTTTAACTTGCGCATTCTAAGCTCCCTTGCCTTTCTTAATAATAAGTCGGCAGCACTTTCTTTATTATTGCTTTTAACTTGTGTTTCCACACTTTTTTCGTCGGTTTTAAGTTCCGTTTTTTCATCGGTTTTTAAAACTTTGTTCTCCGGATTTTCTACTTTTTCCGATTTTTTATCGTTAGTAGAATTTTGTAAATCGTCAATCTTCATGAGTCCTCGTTATTTGTTATTCTTTATATTTACGAAAAACATTTTTTTCTTGTAAAACATACTGCCAACAAAGAAATAAAACCTTGATTGCTTGGTTTAATGATTTCACAATATCTGTTGCCGACAAGGTAATTAATTTGTTGCAAAACAGAGCACAAAAATAGAATTATTTAGCTAAATGATGAATATTTTTAACTAAATTTCGTTTTTTTATGATTATTTTTTTTTCCAATTTGAATTTATATTTTAAAAATTTAATTATAAACTTCTTGTAATCAATGTGTTATATTTTTAAATTTTATTGATATTTATTTTTAATATCATCAAAAATACTGCCACGCAATATTATATTAATGAAACATGAATATGAAATTTTTTGCAGTTTGCAATTTTTTTCATCAATTTTGCAGCCTCATCACGGACTATACACAACTAAAATAAGCCAAGAATATGTATTTAATTTGGGGAGCATTCATACTGCTTATTATTGCCATGTTGGCATTAGACCTTGGAGTCTTCAATAAGAAAAATCACGTTGTTTCGGTTAAGGAGTCGTTGTCGTGGACGGCGGTTTGGATAACGGTTGCTTTATTGTTCAGTATTCCTATATACTACATATATAAAGCTGATATTCAACATATTGACATAGATAATTTGCACGAAAAAGAAGCCGTTATAAACTATCTGACGGGATATGTTATCGAGAAATCGTTGAGTTTAGACAATATTTTTGTTATAGCTCTTATCTTTTCTTATTTTAAAATTCCTTTAAAGTATCAGCACAAAGTGCTCTTCTGGGGAATTTTGGGCGCAATAGTATTTCGAGGTATAATGATTGTTCTCGGGGCATCTTTAATACATGAGTTTCATTTTATAATGTACGGATTTGGCGTATTGTTGTTGTGGTCTGCCTGGAAAATGCTAAAATCAGAGCCTGAAAAAACAGATTTTAAGGATAGTTCGGGTGTGAAATTATTGTCTAAAATTTTGCCTATAAGTTGGGAATTGCACAACGGTAAGTTTTTCACGAAAATTGACGGTAAAAAATATGCAACTGTATTATTAACTGCCTTAGTTGTTGTTGAATTTACCGATGTTCTTTTTGCAGTGGATTCAATACCTGCCATTTTTGCTGTTACAACCGACCCGTTTCTTGTTTTCAGTTCCAATATTTTTGCAATTCTCGGATTGAGGAGCTTGTATTTTTTCCTTGCTAATATTCTTGATATGTTTAAGTATCTGAAATACAGTCTAATATTCATACTTTCTTATGTGGGTGTTAAGATGCTGATAATGGATATTTATCATGTTCCCGCAATTGCATCTTTAATAGTTATATTGGTTAGTTTAATTGTGGGAATTGTTGTTTCTTTGATTAGTTCTAAAAAAAGCAGTTGACAAAGTGATAAAATTCATTAAAAATAACAGTTATTTCTATATTCCTTACTTACTGTTTTTTATTGTGAGTACGGTTCTATTGTCATCATATTCCAAAAAAGACATACATTTATTTATAAATAATCTTAACTGTCAATTTGGTGATTATTTTTTCAAATATTTCACTCATCTCGGAGACGGAATAATAATAGCAGTGTTAATTTTGGTTCTATTATTTATAAAATACAGATACAGTATAATATTGGTATTCAGCATATTATCATCAACTATTGTAGTTCAGGCATTCAAGCGATATATTTTGCCCGACATTGTACGTCCAATTGTTTACTTCCACAATGAAAGTCCTTTACACATTGTAGAAGGTGTAGATGTGCATACGGCACACAGCTTTCCGTCGGGACATACGGCAACGGCTTTTACGATTTTTTTGCTGCTGGCAATTATTTCAAATAAAAATTACTTAAAACTAATGTTCTTTGCAACGGCTTTTCTTGTCGGATATTCTCGAATATACCTGTCGCAGCATTTCTTGTCAGATGTTTATGCAGGTTCAATAATAGCGGTTGTTCTTACTACAATATACGGTTATTGGATAGGCAATTGGAAAAATCCGAACTTAGATTTATCTATAACCAACAGAGCTTGCAAAACAAATTCCAACTCCCAACTTCCAACTTCCAACTTCTAACTTCTAACTTCAAAGTATGAACAAAACAATTCTATATAATCTGCTTATTATTGTAATATCATCATTGCTTTTTGTTCCGTTTATCGGGCAAGTTCATTTATTTGATTGGGACGAGATAAATTTTGCAGAATCGGCAAGGGAAATGATTGTTACGGGCGATTATCTTAATGTGCAAATTAATTTTGAAGTTTTTTGGGAAAAACCTCCGCTTTTTACGTGGTTGCAAGTTTTAAGTATGAAAATGTTCGGAATTAACGAATTTGCTGCTCGCTTTCCCAATGCAATAGTCGGAATAATTACCTTATTGGTTATTTTTAATATCGCCGTAAAGTTATACAACGAACGTTTCGCTCTGATTTGGGTGTTTGTTTATGCTGCCTCTATCCTACCCCATTTTTATTTTAAATCGGGAATTATAGACCCTTGGTTTAACTTTTTTATTTTCTTGGGAATATACTATTTTTACTTATTTGCAAAAAATAAGGATATTAAACTGAAATATGTAATTCTGTCGGCAAGTTCCATAGGTTTGGGAATTTTAACCAAAGGTCCTGTTGCGTTTTTATTGTTTTTTATAACTGCTTTCACTTATATGATATTAAGCAAAAATTACAGGAAATTTCTTAATATTAAAGTTATTGTTACTTATGCTTTAACAGTCTCATTAATAGGTGGTTTCTGGTTTATTTTGCAAATTTTAAACGGCAACTACGATATTTTGGTAAAGTTTATAGAATATCAAATAAGGTTATTTTCGATAGAAGATGCGGGACACGGAGGTTTCTTTTTTTATCATTTTGTAGTGTTGTTTTTCGGCGTATTTCCTGCATCTGTTTTCATGCTGAAAGCTTTCAGAAAATACAATGACGACAGTAAAGATTATCGCAGTTTCAAGCAGTGGATGATGATTTTGTTTTGGGTGGTTTTAATTATTTTTACCATTGTCAGCACAAAGATTGTTCACTATTCCTCAATGTGTTATTTTCCGATGACTTTCTTGGCTGCATACATAATTAACCGAGTTTTTGAGGGCAAACAAAAATTCGACAAGTGGCAGAAGATTATAATAGCTGTTATTGCATCGCTACTCGGCACGGCTGTTGCTGCACTGCAATTGGTTGCGGTGTATAAAGAAAAAATTATACAATCGGGTATTATAAAAGATGATTTTGCCGTTGGTAATCTTGAAGCTGAGGTAAATTGGTCTGGTTTTGAATTTATAGGAGGAATTGTTTTGTTTTTGGGTGTTGTATTATCTATTATTTTAATAAAACAGGATAAAAACAAAATAATAGGAGTATTTGTCAGTAGTTTGATATTCATTAATTTAAGTATGATTTTAGTAGTTCCTCGCATAGAAAAATATTCGCAAAATGCTGCCATTGAATTTTATAAGGAAGTTGCAAAAGAGGATTGTTATTTAACAACTTTCAACTTTAAGAGTTATGCAATACATTACTATTTTAATCAGAAATCGAGTGCTAACAAAAATTACTTAAATCAGTCGTGGTTGTATAAGGGGAAAATTGATAAGCCTGTTTATGTTGTTTGTAAAAATACATCGCAACAAAATTTTGAAAAATATTATCCTAAGTTTAAAAGATTAAAAAGTAAAAACGGATTTGTGTTTTACAAAAGAGAGGTGGATAATTGATAGTTGACAATTGATAGTTGACAATTGACAGTGGATAATTGACAATGGATAATTGATAGTTGATAATTGACAATGGATAATTGATAGTTGACAGTTTGACAAGAATTTAGCGAAGTATTTTTTAATTGCTTTTTTGAGTTACTCATTTATTAATCATTAATAACACAATTATAAAATATAACTTTTGACAAACATTTTAAAACAATTAATAAGTTTACCGGCTGAGACAGAATGGCTTGAATTTAAAGTTGATAATTCAAATCCGGAGATGATTGGAGAAAAAATTTCAGCACTTTCCAACAGTGCAACCTTGCGCAATAAATCTATCGGGTATTTAGTGTTTGGAATAGAAGATAAAACGCATGAAATTGTAGGAACTTCGTTTAATCCTTTGATGTCGAAGAAAGGCAATGAAGAATTAGAACATTGGATTACACAAAGATTAAATCCTAAAATTGATTTTAGAATTAATGTCTTTGAATATAATGAAAAACAAGTTGTAATATTTGAAATACCCGCAAATGTTGGTGAACCTGTAAAATTCAAAAATGTTGCTTATATCAGAATTGGAAGTATTACAAGAAAATTAATCGATTTTCCCGAAAAAGAACGAAAAATTTGGAACAAAACTTCGAATTATAATTATGAAGATGATTATGCAGCTAAAAGACTTAATCAAGATGAAGTATTGGATCTGTTGAATTTCACATCATATTTTGAACTAATCGGGCAAAAGATGCCTTTCAATCCAAAGGCTATAATTGCAAAGTTTATCCAAGAAGAATTTATTGAACAAGAAAACGATAAATTTCATATTAAAAACTTAGGAGCAATTTTGTTTGCAAAGAATTTAGAAAATTTTGAAACCCTACGGCGAAAAATTGTACGTATCATTATTTACAAAGGTAAAGGGCGATTTGAAACAATACGAGAATACCAAAATAAAAAAGGCTATGCTGTCGGATTTGATGAGATAACTAAATTTATTAACGACCAACTACCTGTGAACGAAGAAATAGGTACATCGTTTAGAAAAGAAGTAAGGACATATCCTAAAATAGCAATTAGAGAATTAGTTGCCAACGCAATTATACACCAAGATTTTAATATACGTGGAACAAGCGTAATGATTGAGATATTTGACGGACGAATTGAAATAACAAATCCCGGAAAACCTTTAATTGATATATTGCGATTTATAGACCACAATCCTGTTTCAAGAAACGAAAAATTAGCGTCGTTTATGAGAAGAATAAATATTTGCGAAGAGCGTGGAACAGGTATAGATAAGGTTATTACAGAATGTGAATTATATCAATTACCTGCACCGAAATTTCAAGGAGATGAACAATTTACAAGAATTTATATGTACTCTCCAAGAAATTTCAGGGATATGGATAAAATTGATAAAATCAGAGCAACATATCAGCATTGTTGTTTAAAATATGTTGTCGATGAATTTATGACAAATCAATCGCTAAGAGAGCGATTTCAAATAAATAGCAAAAATTATCCTATGGTTTCAAAAGTAATAAAAGATGCTATAAAGAGTGGAATGATAAAAGAATTTGACCCTGAAAATAAAGCAAGGCGATATACTAAGTATATACCGTTTTGGGCATAGATTTAATGTAAGTGTAATGTAATTACAATAACTGCTTATTATGTAAACCCTTAATTATCAACATATAGCTAATGTAAGCGTAATGTAACTAAATGAGATGATGTAATAAAAAAATTATGATAGATAATAAAAAAATTATAGTAGTACTACCTGCTTACAATGCGGGAAAAACATTAGAAATAACTTATAATGAAATACCTTTCGACATAGTGGACGATGTAATTTTGGTTGATGATTTGAGTAGCGATAACACAGTGGAAGTGGGCAAAAAACTCGGCATCAAACACATCGTAAAACATGAGGTAAACAAAGGATACGGAGGTAATCAAAAATCGTGTTATAATAAAGCTCTTGAACTCGGCGGCAACATTGTGGTTATGTTACACCCTGATTATCAATACACACCAAAGCTGTTGCGTTCCATGTGTTATCTGTTGGCTGATGGTGCTTACGAGGTTGTGATAGGCTCGCGCATATTAGGCAGAGGTGCACGAAAAGGCGGAATGCCAATGTACAAATATATTGCAAACAGGTTCTTAACACTTACGCAAAATGTGTTGATGTGTCAGAAACTGTCGGAATATCACACGGGTTACAGGGCTTTTACCGATAATGTTTTACGAAGCATAAATTACAACATAAACTCTGATGATTTTGTATTTGATAATCAGATGCTTGCACAAATATTCAATGCTAAATTTGAAATTGCCGAAATAACTTGTCCTACAAAATATTTTGAAGAAGCATCGTCTATAAATCTGCGAAGAAGCATGAAATACGGATTTGGAGTTCTTGGTGTTTCTTTTTCTTATTTCTTCAATAAAATAGGATTGGCAAAACCTAAAATTTTTAGAAAGTAAATGGAAACAAAGCAAAACCAATAACAACAAGCTCTTTTGCAAGTAGCGGAAACTAATTAGAAAACAAAAAATCTGAACACCAACAATAAATGTTATGGATAATAACGAAAAAAATCACAATTATTCTGTATATTTTTCTATTTCGTTTACCGTAATTCTTATCGGGATAATAATTGATTATATAAGTTATCCTACAATTATTGAAATGCCTCAATATCCTGTAAATCT
>PDWI01007926.1_pt1 | contig 12680 bp, 11 predicted proteins | sample 1430891 | NCBI WGS metagenome assembly PDWI01 (sample SAMN01162508, study PRJNA174530) | Oral metagenome, whole genome shotgun sequencing project. | biome: Marine environment; feature: Marine mammal; material: Swab sample of the gingival sulcus; isolation source: swab sample of gingival sulcus... | reverse complement strand
CTTATCAAGCCCTTTATTGAAAAGTCTAAATATAATCTTTTTTTATTACTTTTTTGAACCTCTCTTTTTTATATCTGCAAACATACGAGGTCTTTTAACAAACAAATAACTAATACTTTAATGTGTCAATATGATGATTTGCTAATGTGCTAATGTGGTAAAAGTTCATAGACTGATGTTAAAAAATAAGTAGTACTCTATGGAACTTTTAACCTTCAACTTTTAGCCTTTAAGTTTGACAAAAACTTTCCAACTACCCAAAAAACTTATTCATCTGAGAAGTGAACTAAGACGCGTCTATAAACATTAAATATCTTGGATTTAGATACAAACCCTAAATATTTTCCATTTTGAGTAACAGGTAAATTCCAAGCACCTGTTTCTTCAAAGCGCCTCATAACCTTATCCATTGATGTATTTTCCTCCAAAATAGCAGGAGGCATAATCATCAAATTACAAACTAAAGTTTCCTCATACATTTCAGGATTGAACATTATATGACGAATATCATCTAATAAGACAATGCCTTTTAACAAGCCTTCTTCATCAATTACAGGAAAAATATTACGATTGGCTGTGGCAATCACTTTTACCAATTCCCCTAAATTAGCATCTACACTAATGGGTTTAAAATCCGTTTCGATTACCCTTCCTAAGTTAATCAATGTCAATACCGACTTATCCTTATTGTGCGTTAAAAGTTCTCCCCTTTTAGCCAAACGCTTAGTATAGATACTATGTTTTTCAAAATACATAATAGTTAAATAAGCGACTGTAGCAGTTAGCATAATAGGTAAAAACAAAGCATAGCTGCCTGTTATTTCAACAATCAAGAAAATAGCCGTAAGAGGCGCGTGCATTACCGCCGCCATTACCGCCGCCATACCAATTACAGTAAAATTACTCTCTGACAATTGTACCCACTGAAAACCATTAATAAAACGAGCTACCAAGAAGCCGGATACTCCTCCCAAAAACAAAGAAGGAGCAAAAATACCACCTACTCCCCCACTTCCTGTCGTTAATGTGGATGCTATCACCTTAAAAATCAAAATAAATAAGACATACAACAACAGCAACCAATGGGTGTCCTTTAAAAAATAAAACAAACTATTATTAACCAAGTCGGTAGCATTACCATTTATTAAGGCTTGTATGGTATGGTATCCCTCTCCATAAAGAGTTGGAAACAAATAAATAAGTATTCCCAAACTCAAACCTCCTATCATTATTCTTTTAAAAATATGATTGACTCTCTCCAATTGCCCTTCTAAATACATAGAAACACGAGTGAAATAAAGCGATAAAAATCCGGCAAATACCCCTAACACAATATAATAAGGAAAGTTAGATATTTCAAAAGGGTCAATATCAGTATAAGACAACAAAACTCCATCTCCCATAAACATATAGGCTATACTGGCAGAGGTAACTGCTGAAATTAGAAGAGGAATTAAAGATGCCATTGTTAAATCGAGCATCAAAACCTCTAAAGTAAAAACCATTCCTGCTAAAGGGGCTTTAAAAATACCACCAATAGCTCCTGCAGCACCACAGCCCACCATTAACATAATGGTTTTTTTGTTCATATGAAACAAACGCGCCAAATTAGAACCTATAGAGGCTCCTGTCAAAACAATAGGTGCTTCTGCCCCTACCGAACCTCCAAAACCAATGGTTAAAGTACTGGCGATAATAGATGAATAATTATTATGAGATTTAATAAAAGAATTCTTTTTGGATATGGCATACAAAATACGAGATACCCCGTGCCCTATTTTATCTTTAACAAAAAAGCGTACATATAAAACAGTAAGAATAATACCAAACAAAGGCGTTGCCAAATAAATAATATTACCGGATTCTATATTCAGTCTATCGATTAAGAAACTATGCGTGTAGTGTATGGTTGATTTAAGTAGTAAAGCCGCTAATCCACTCAAAACACCTACAATAACACTCAACATCAAAACAAACTGACGTTCTTTAATGTTCTTTACCCTCCAAATCAAAAAACGAGAGAGCAAACTTCTTTTTTTCATTCCTTTTAAGACTTTAAAATAAATAATATTCTGTTTGAAAAGCCCTGACCTACTTAATTTTACAAGCCCACTTCCTCTCTATATGCTTTTCTTAAATCGTTTTGCAAATGTAAATTATTATTAATAACTCACACTATTTCTAAGCAGTAAAATAAAGCGTTTTTTCATTAATATTTTTTCAGTTTGAAACAGAAAAAAAGGCTACTCGAATTATTTCAAGTAGCCTTTTTTATAAATAAAAATTAAACGATTAGTGTGTTACTTTCATTTTATGACTAAACACACCTCTTGGAGTTGTTATTATTACCATATAAATAGCAGATTCTAAATCAGAAACATCTACCATTTTCTGATTTTCAGACTGCTTTACTAACACGCCTTTCAAATCGTAAATATCTACAGTAAAATGAGTATCTTCTGTCTGTATCTTTAACACATCCACTACAGGATTAGGATACATTTTTATATTTCCAAAAGCAATATTTTTAACTCCACTTGAAGGACTTATAATAATTTCAGATACCACTTTAGCTCCATTCAATGCTACAGAGTGCAAATCAGTATTAAATGCAGCTCCTTCAGGTGTTACAATAGAACAATTATTAAGATCTAAACTCTTAATATCAACAATAGAACCTTCTGTTCCTTTTGCTTTTACTGTCGCATTGTCAATAACATACTGTTCATTGTAAGAGCCATCATAACCACATAATCCCCATCTTCCATTAACTACCAATTTACAATCTTTAATAGTTAATACAGTAGCCAAAACATAAACAGCCCCATCGTCTGATGTTCTAATAGTTAAAGAACCACCTTCATTACTCATTAACTCAACATGCATTTGCTCTATGGCAGCATTTTCTGTAGCATCAAAACCTAAACCAGATGCCTCTCCGTTAATTGTAATACTATTAGAACCTTTTAATTCTATTTTGAAATTGTCTATAAGTTTATTTTCGATTCCTTTAGCCGCCTCTATAGTAGCATTATCAAGCACAAGGGTCTTGGTTTCGTTATCATAGGTAACCACTCCACTAACCCCGTTTATAACTGAAAGATCTGAAGCATTAGCTGAATTTACTTCTACTCCTGCCACTTGAAATCCATAATTCTCTTGCGCCATTACAGTATTAAAAAATACCCCTATCAAAAGAAGTAAACTTAATTGGAAAAACTTGTTTCTCATTTTTTTTTGTTTTAAAAGTTAATTATAAAATATTATTTTGAAAATTTCTAATTCGGCGACAAAAGTAAAATCTATTTTTAACTTTCCAAAGAAATAATAAAACAAGCTCATTAGCACACAAAACTTAAAATTACAGTTTAGAAATCAGTCATTTAACAAAAACAACTAACTCTTTTTTCAAACGATTCCCTTTTACATTATTTAAGATTAACTCTTAAAATATATGGATAACAGTATATTGTTCTAAATTACGGCAACCACTTATACACTGTCCGGAAACCTTTGTCCAAGCATGGGCTGACATTTTTTGTGTATCATCTTTTGTCAAACCCATAAATATGTGATTTTTAATTTTATATTTATTCAGCATCAAACGAGCAGCAATAGCCAAGGAAAAACAAGTGGTTTTCCAAAAAGCCTTACGTTCCAACCTTTTTATGTTTCTCTTGAGGGGTTCTACCTTATCTCGAAAAAGGGCACTTTCAAGGGGTATCTCTTGGGAATCTGAACAATTCCCCAAGTATTTTACATATTTTTTAAAAGGTATAAAAGAGATAATAAAATAAGCCCATAAGCTATAAATAGACAATCGCCAAAGCATTGTTCTATCTTGCTTGCTTAATTTGAAAAAACGAACTAAATACACCTTTTATTAAGATAATGTAAACTAAATTATTCAGATAAAAACGGATTAAGGCAACTGTCAATAAAATCAAGCCACCTACCTCTAAGTATTTAACTTTTAACCCACTGTAATATCCAAAAGTTCTATAGGCTTATTGATAATTTCATCAGCACCACTTTCTATCAATTCTTTGGTACTTCGAAAGCCCCAAGAAACGCCCACAGCCTTTACGTTAGCCGCTTTGGCGGTTTCCATATCAATACAACTGTCCCCTACGTACAAACATTCATTAATGGTATAATTCATATTATCCAATATTTCTAATAAACCATCAGGAGCCGGTTTTTTAGGCGTATTTTCTCTCGCTCCTAAAGCTTGTACAAAAGAAATATTAGGGAAAAACTGTTTCAAAGTAGGAGGCACAAATTGATTAGGTTTATTAGACAAAACAGCCATATCAACACCGGATGCTTGTAGTTTTTCCAGCATTTCTACAATACCATCATAAGGCTTAGTAAACTGATGCTCTGATTTTCTATACAGCTCTTGCATTTCATCCAAATACATTTTCAATTGCTCTTCCGTAGAGTCTTGAGGGAAAGCTCTTTTTACCAAAACACCCATTCCGGAACCTACAAAACGTTTATAATCTTCTTCTGTATAAGTCTGAAAATGATGCTTTTCAAGAATAGCATTAACACTATTTTGAATATCTAATATCGTATTAAGTAAAGTCCCGTCTAAATCGAAAACTATAATCTTTGCTTGTGCCATTTTATTTTAAATATTGGTTAATACGTTTAACTAAGCTAGGTCCTTCATAAATAAATCCGGTATATATCTGTACTAAACTAGCCCCTGCATCTAACTTTTCTTTAGCATCTTCAGGAGAATGTATTCCCCCTACTCCAATAATAGGGAAAGCGCCTCTTGACTGCGTATGCAAATAGTTAATTACCTCGGTAGAACGCTGTTTCAAAGGCTTACCACTCAAACCGCCGTTACCCAAAGAAGCAATATAGTCGTCGTCATAAGTCAAATGATTGCGTTCTATAGTGGTGTTGGTTGCCACCACTCCAGCTATTTGAGTTTCTTTAACAATATGAATAATATCGTCTAATTGTTCATTGCTTAAATCAGGCGCAATTTTCAACAGAATAGGCTTAGGAGCCGATTTCTTTTTATTCAAATTCATTAAATGATTGAGCAAAGCCATAAGCGGTTCTTTATCCTGCAAAGCCCTTAGATTAGGCGTATTAGGAGAACTTACATTAATTACAAAATAATCAACATAATCAAACAAAGCATTAAAACTATACTCGTAATCCGAAATAGCATTTTCATTAGGGGTTACCTTATTTTTCCCGATATTTCCCCCTATAATAATGTCTGTCTGTTTTTTCTTCAAACGCTTAACACAGGCTTCTACCCCTTGATTATTAAAGCCCATTCTGTTAATTAAACCGGCATCTTTAGGCAAACGAAATGCTCTTGGTTTAGGATTTCCGGGCTGTCCTTTAGGAGTTACCGTTCCTATTTCAACAAAACCAAATCCTATTTTACCTAATGCATCATAAACTTCAGCATCTTTATCCAAACCTGCGGCTAAGCCTACTTTATTAGGAAACTTAATACCAAAAACCTCTGTTTCTAAATCTTTATTTTTATAAGAATAGAACATAGATAACAAGAAACCTAACCTTAGATTCTGAATTAATTTTAAAACAGAAAAGATAATAGAATGCGCTTGTTCCGGCTGAAACAAAAATAAAATAGGCTTTAAAATCGTCTTATACATATCATTTATTTTGGATGCAAAATTAGTAAAATAATACACAATAAAAAAGGGAGAATGATATATTGACACTCTCCCTTATATTTATAAAAAAACACTTTTTTTACTTTTTACGATGACTATTAAAAGTATATCGTATTCCCCAAAGATACCTTAAATTAAGATCTTCTGTGTCAAAATATTTCTCCGGTGCTAATTCAAACACTAAGGATAAATTATTAACCAGTTGAGAAGGAATCACTTCTAAAACAAGAGGAAGAGTTAAAGAGTTAGCTAGGGATTCTTTGTTCACAGAAAAATTAGCACCCAAACCTACTGAAAAGCGATAATTTTCATTGCCTTTAAAATTATAAAAGCCATCTAACTCAAACAGAAAATCGTCTATATTTCTGTTAACAAAAGTTTTTAACTCTCCACTAAACATTTTTTCCTGACTAGTACCTACTCCAACACATAAAGAGGAATAGCCCGTAAAAGAAATTTGTCCAAAACTGTTACTAGTCGATAAAAAAAGCAAAATACTTATTGATAAAAATAATATCTTCTTCATAATACTCCTTTTTATATAAAACTTACTGTTGTCAGCACAAATATAATCATTCTTCTAAAAAAGAAAAAATAATTTTCACAAAACTGACCAAATAGATTTTTGAACACAACAATACATTACAAACTATACATTTGTAACAGCCACCAAAATCAAAATAAACAAAAAACTTCACCAAAATAAAATCGTCTAACAAGGAAATTAATAAGATTTATTTTGAAATGAAGTAAGAAAGCAGTAAGTTTGCATAAATACATTTTTAACTATGCCAGAAATTAGTAGATTTTACGGATGTTCTTTGATGACCATAATCCACCACACTTTCATATCTTTTATCAAAATTATGAAGCAATTATCCATATTCAAAATGGACTCGTTAAAGGAGAATTTCCTCGTAGAGCCTTAAAATAGTATATGAATGGCTCGACTTACACAAAGACGAATTGTTAGCAAACTGGAAACTAATGCAAGAGACCGGAGAATACAATACTATTGAACCATTAGATTAAAACAGTATGAAATTATTACATATTATAACAGCTGAATATATAAGTGATTACAAAATTAAATTATCTTTTAACAACGGTTATAGTGGTGTGGCAGATTTAAAAGAAAAAATCTACAATGACCACCGAAAAATTTTCACACCACTAAAAGATATCAATTTTTTTAAAAATTTCAAACAACACTTCGGAACAATAGAATGGGAAAACGGACTTGATTTAGCTCCGGAATTTTTATATGATATAGCTACAAAGCAAAAAAACATAACACTATAAAACTTACTGTTAAGCGAAAATAAAAATTGGGAAAATCCCCCAAATTCAAAAAAAACAATAAATTTGTATTTTAATAAAATTTGTGAAAAATGAGTAAAAAGCTAGTAAGATTTGACTGGGCTATCAAAAGACTTTTAAGAAACAAGGCAAACTTTATTGTTTTAGAGGGTTTCTTGAGTGAATTACTATTTGATAACATCAAGATTAAGCAAATTTTAGAAAGTGAAAGTAATCAGCAATATGAAGAAGATAAATTTAATCGTGTTGATATTCTAACCGAAAACTCCAATAAAGATTTAATTGTAATAGAAGTCCAAACTACTTATGAAATTGACTATTTTCATCGAATGGCGTATGGAACATCAAAGGTTATTTCAGAAAATATGGAAAAAGGAGGAAAATACTCTGAAATAAAAAAAGTAATTTCTGTAAATATTGTATTTTTTGATTTAGGTCAAGGCGATGATTATATTTATAAAGGACAGACCGATTTTAAAGGGATTCATAATCAGAAAATTCTAAATTTATCTAATGCTCAGAAAAGAACATTCTTAAAAGAAAATGTTTCAGATATTTTTCCTGAATATTATTTATTGAAAGTCAATCAATTTAACGATATAGCCAAAAATACTTTAGACGAATGGATTTATTTCTTGAAAAATGATGAAGTAAAAGATAGTTTCAAAGCGAAGGGATTGAAAGAAGCCAATGAGGTTTTAGATATTATGAGACTTGAAGAAAAAGAGCGTTATGGCTACAATCGATATTTGGACAGTTTACATTTAAAAGCAAGTGAGGCTTTTTCATTAAAAATCAAATTACAAGAAGAAAGAACCATTGAAATTGCTAAAAACTTATTAAAAAATGGGGTATCATCAGAAATGATAATTAATTCAACCGGTTTAACAAGAGAAGAATTAGAAGAACTGAAGAAGGAACTTAATAAATAAATCTTCGCACAACAAAGTGTACAAAGTAATAGCAAGGTTTCTGAAAACTTTAAACCTTTACATTGAAGATAAGCTTTCTTTCAAACAAAAAATCCACCTATCAAAAAGATGTAACAGACACCAAAATCAATTCGCTATTATCATTGGCTTTTACATTGATGCTTTCCTCATCTACATCTTCCAAAACCAATAATTGATTAGCTTCCAGAACAAAATCCATATCGCCTATATTCAGTTCTACATTTCCTTTGTATAAATAAACGAAGAAAAAGTTGGTATTGGCTTGAATATGAACAGAACTTTCTTCCTTTTCAGAAAGTAATAAGGCTTCTAAATGACTTTGAGCATTGCCTCTGGTCATAACATTAAAATCGGTACACAGCCCCTCGGAAGAGGTGTTCCAATCTCCTTCAAAAGTATCATAATCAAAAGGCTTCAATGTTTTAGAATAGCGATTGCTATGAGAAAGAAGTATCGACCCGTCTAAAATCATTAACTGCCGATGTACCTGCGGTAAGTTCGTAAAAGTAGAGGTTTCCACCTCCACTTTTGCTGAACTAATACGAACATCAAAGTCTAAAGCTTTGTATTGGGCATCAGCCGGACTGATATACAACTCTGTTGTTGAACCTCCTGACCAACGCCCTGTCTTAAAATCTTTTGCTGTAAAAATATTCGATTGCATTATCGTCTTTTTTTAATCTTAACTATTTAGATTACTTCAACAAGTTAGCGTATTTTAATAGTTGCGCAGGCGTACCAATGTTGTAGCCTTTGGTTAAAAGGCGAATATTTTTATCTCTATCTATAATGATAAATACCGGCAACATAATCGGCTTCTCAAATCCTCCGGATTGGTACAATTGCTCCAACAAAGCATTCGATTTATCTACAGAAACCATAATATCATTGCCCAACATTTCTTGAGTCATCGCCTGCTCCAATGGGTTAGATGTATAAAGCTTAAAAGGAATGTTTTGCTCTTTATACGAAGCTATTAATGGTTTAAAATCATTAATAAAATGCTTACCCGGTTCTGTTTTAGGGTTAATCCAACCAATTATTTCATAGTTATCCTTTACCTTTTTATCAAATTTGAAATCAGTCCACTGAGCCAACACCGGCAATGGTTGTTCTACTTCTGAAATGATTAAATCTACTACCTTATTTTCATTAGCTTTAAGATTGAAATAGGTTCTATGAATCAAAACACGTCCATCGTGCAGACGATTGCCTGTTATTAACTGATAATATCCCGGCTCTACCTCCAAAGGCATTTCAAAAGCACTCAATGGCTTCTCCCAATCGTATTCCAAAGTCTCAAAAGTGCTTCCGTTATACTTGGCTAAACCAAAATGAATGCGGTAAAGAGGATCTTTTAAGTCGCCTACTTGCTGATATTTAAAGCTTAGTTTTGCACGCTCAGTAGAAGGCTTTTCGGTCATTTCTGTTGCGTTTTTATCGTTCCAAATAACATCTACCCATTGATTGTTATGGTAATATTGAAGCTGTCGTCTCGCTTGCTCGATACGAGCAGGGAAACCTAAAGAACGCATCACGCTCACAAAAAAGACATCGCGACTTCTTTTATCTGCTACCCTCAAATTATACACTCCTTTCTGATTCATTATAATACGATAGTAATTCCATTTGTCATCTATTGTAATATGTGTTTCTACCCACTTTTGTAATAAATCTGCCGCCTTTTCTATCTTATCGCCGGACTGAGCCTGAATATCCGCAAACTGCTCTTGCAGAAACGGACGATAATCGCTTATTTCCTCAACACTTACACGAGGATTTAACACATACTCCTTAATAATAGCCTGCTTTTCTTTTGGGTTCTGACACTTAAACGCCTTTAAATGCTGAATTATCACATCCGCATTCAAATCGTGTAAATCTTTCTTTTTCAAAATTGAAAGCAAATCAACGGCTTGTTCTTTATTTATCTTAAAAGCTTGATTTAAATATTTTTCTACTTCTGCATAATTGCCTCTTGCCTCTTTCAACAAGTCTATCAAACTCGCTTTTTCTGAACCTGAAAGCGCAAGTGATTTTAAGAAATCTTGGGCTTTTTTATCGGTATAGAAAGTAGCAATATATTGCTCTCTTATGCTATCTTCTTGCAATAATCGGCGATCGTTTTCCGCTACTTTTTCCGAAGAAACAGCCTTAGGCAAACGCTGTACAGGAGGAATATGAGCAATATGCTCTTGATAAGTAGTACCTATCTTTTTCTCCAAAACAATAACACAAGTGTCCTGCTCGCTTAAATCGACCATTTGACTGTTAAACATTCCATTTTTACTACTTGCCATCACTTCCAAAGTACCTAATCCGCTAGTCATTTGCACCATTCCCTTCTCATCGGTTTGGTATTTCTTCAAAGCATAAAATTCAGCATAATTGTATAAACCGAAACTAACAGAGGCATCAGCCACAGGCTTCTTTTCTTGATTGACTACCTTTACCACTAAAGTTTTAACAGGTACATAATTCGACAATAAATTCAAAATAGAATATTGGTCATAAGAATGAATAACAGCCTCACTACCATTGTATTTTCCAAAGGCTTTGGTATGCACCATCATAGCTCGTAACACAGGTTCGTCAAACCAAGCCGTATTCAAAACAGGCTTAGGCTCGCAAGCACCAAGGTATTTCCACTGACCATCTATAAACACCTCTACCCAAGCATGATTGTCGTCTGTATGCGCCCAACGTGGTGTATAAACCTGACGCGCAGGAATACTAACCGAACGCAAAGCGGTAACCGTAAAAGTAGATTCCTCGCCACAACGCCCATAAGCCGTTTTAATAGCTCCCTGCGGAGAAATAGTTCGCTCGTTAGTTGGTCGATAATTCACTTTTTCGTGACACCAATGGTTCACTTCCAAAGCGGCCTCCTCCATTGTCATATCTTTTATTCTTGGATATAATTCTTTAAAGAACAAAGCACGAGATTCATCGCTATTTTCATTATTGATACGATAAGGCAAGACAAAATGCCTAAAAACGGACTCCGGAATGCTTTTTCCCCAAGTAAACGCCTTGCGGGCTTCAAAAGCCGAACGCACCTGCGACAAATAAAAATCACCCGAACGATTCGACAAGTCGCTTAAAGGCATAAAAGCATATAAAAACTGCATCGCCTCTTTTTCCTCCGGTGTTAAATCTTGTTTAAAAACATCAAATATGCCTTGTTGATTCTTAGGCACTTTATTTCTAATCTGCTCAAATTGGTCTTTTACAAAATGTTTATAATCAGTTTGAGCCGTTTCCTGTTTTGAAGAAGTTGTATTACAAGCTCCCAAAAACATTAATGTCACAATAACAATAGATAAATATAAATACTTCGCTTTCATATGAATTTAATTTTACAAAACGCAAATATACTTTTTTCATTCTAAAATAAGAAGTTTAATGTGATAATGTGTTGGAAAGTTGTAAAGTTGGAAAGTTGTAAGGTTGGAAGGTTGGAAGGTTATTTGAATGTAAATAAGATTTTACACTTTTGCAAAATGCTGTAGTACATATGCAATAGAGCTTTACACTACTTGCGGAAGAAATTCTATATATATGATAGGGCTTTACACTACTTGCGGAAAAAATTCTATATATATGACAGGGCTTTACACTACTTGCGGAAGAAATTCTATATATATGACAGGGCTTTACACTACTTGCGGAAGAAATTCTATATATATGATAGGGCTTTACACTACTTGCGAAAAAAATTCTATATATATGACAGGGCTTTTCCACACTGGAGGAAGCAATTATACATATACAAAGTAGGTGTATCCAATCTAAAAAAGAGGATTGTGCGGAGAAAAAGCACATTAATCCCCTTAAATTTACGGAGAATAATTTGTATATTTGTCGCAAAATAGAGAAATAGTTTATGGCAAGATATATTTATGAATATGATAATTGGACAGAGTTTAAATGGAATGACAAAGAAATTAGTGTAATTTTAGGCAAAATCCGATATTTGCAAGGGAAAATTTTTGGACAAATGGAAGCTCTTGGTTTTTCTATTAAGGAAGAAACCATTTTATCAACCTTAACACTAGATGTTCTTAAATCATCTGAAATAGAAGGTGAGTTTTTAAATCACGAACAAGTTCGCTCGTCTATAGCCAGAAGACTTGGAGTAGATTATGCAGGAATGGTTCATATTGACAGAAACGTAGAAGGCGTTGTTGAAATGATGCTTGATGCAACTCAAAAATATGACAAGCCCCTTGACCAAAAACGCATTTTTGGATGGCACGCATCATTATTTCCTACAGGTTGGAATGGAATACATAGAATTACTACCGGTTGCTACCGAGACGGAGATATGCAAGTGGTATCAGGTGCAATGGGAAAAGAAAAAATACATTTTCAAGCACCATCAGCAGAGGTGGTAAAAAAAGAGATGGATGCTTTTTTAGATTGGTTAAATAATAACAACAACATTGATGGGGTTATAAAAGCTGCCATTGCACATTTTTGGTTTATAATAATTCACCCTTTTGATGATGGTAATGGCAGAATAGCAAGAGCCATATCTGATATGTTGCTTGCACGCTCGGAGGAAAGTCCTCAACGGTTTTATAGTTTATCAAATCAAATACTCATAGAGAAGAAGAAATATTACGAAATACTACAGAAAGTGCAACACAGCTCAGGTGATATAACAGACTGGTTAGAATGGTTTTTAAATTGCTTATGCCATGCTTTAGAAAATACCGAATCAACTTTA
>PDWI01007923.1_pt1 | contig 12682 bp, 19 predicted proteins | sample 1430891 | NCBI WGS metagenome assembly PDWI01 (sample SAMN01162508, study PRJNA174530) | Oral metagenome, whole genome shotgun sequencing project. | biome: Marine environment; feature: Marine mammal; material: Swab sample of the gingival sulcus; isolation source: swab sample of gingival sulcus... | reverse complement strand
TACAATTCGGTTTTTTTTCAAAATTGTGTTATAATATTGCATTATGATTTTATGCATAAGCACATAATAATTTTGAAAAAATGAAATTTGTATTTAATGATGAAAATATAGAAAACTCACACGGTTTTTTTCTTTTAAATAAAGGCGGGGACTTTACTCGTTTTAAGAAAAATCCTGTAATGTTGTATTTGCACGATCAAAATAATCTGATTGGTCGTTGGAGCAAACTTATAATTGAAGGAAGCACATTAGTTGCTGAGCCGGAATTTGACACCGAAGATGAATTAGCAATAAAATTAAAACAAAAAGTAGATAGAGGTTTTTTAAAAGGTTGCTCTCCGGGTATTCGTATAATGAAGGTTAAACTTATAGATGAAAAAGTTTATGCAACTAAGTGGGAACTTATGGAATCATCGTTGGTGCCTGTGCCTTCGGGAAGTGCTTCTCTTGTTTTATATACAAAGGAAGGAAAACAGCTTAAAGACTCAGAGGTGAAAAACTACTTAAACCTTTGTTTAAGCGGAAATGCTAACAATAATAATAATAATAATAATATGGAATTAATTTTATTTACAAGCCTATTAGGTTTAAAATCAGATGCATCAGAAACAGATGTTATTGATGCCGTAAAAAAAGTAATCTCGGAAAAACAGCAAGCAGAAGCAAAACTTGCCGCAAAAGATGAAGAGATTGCAAAATTAGAAAGCAAACTTAAAGTATCTCAAGATGCTAAAGTAAAAGCTTTGATTGACAAAGCAATTGCTGATAAGAAAATTGACGAAACACTTAGAGCAACTTACACCACGTTGGCGGAAACCGATTATGAAGGTTGTAAAGCAGCATTAGAAGCCATAAAAGGCGTTAGTCCTGTTAAACAAGAACTTGGTGCGAATGGTGCAGCAGCTGCTCAAGCTCCTGAAGCTGAGAAAAATTGGACTTATAAAGACTATGTAAGGAATAATAAAGCCGAAGAACTCAAGGTAAAGAATTTCGAGAGATTTAAAGAGCTATATAAGCTCGAATATAACCGTGAGTATCAAGGATAGTAATAATTAAAATTTTAGAACTCATGACAAAAATTAACATGGAAACCAATGCGTCTTACAATTTTGTCGCACCCAAAATTGATGCTGATGCTAATAGAAAGATAGAGGTTGTATTTCCAACTTCTGAGGTGCAAACTGTTGAAGCCACAGCAACAACTGAGGTAATAATAGAACGTTTAACAACGCTTATTGATTTGGGTGAATTATCATCGAATTGTACTCTTAACGCAATTATCGGTGAAGACATACCTGTTGGAGCAAATTTGACGGTAAAAGCAAAAAGCGACACAACAGCAAGAACTATTACTTGGGGTAGTGGTTTTGTTGCATCGGCAATGTCGGGAACATCTAATAAAACAAAAGTACAAAGTTTTATTTATGATGGAGAAGTTTTTATCGCAAAAGGAGCATCTGCACAATTGGATTAACACTCAAAAATAAAAATAGTAATAATTTAAAACAAATTAAAAACAAATTAAAAATTAAAATTATGAAAGGATTAAAATTTATTTTAACAGTAATGTTATCATTAACATTTAGTATAGGTGTCGGATTATTAGCCGGACCGGTTGCCGGAATAGGCGTATTTACAGCATCAATGTTTACCAAAGGTAATATTGTTCCAATGTCTGTAACTCCTGAAATATGGACAGATTATGTTGTAGAGAATTTATTTAAAAACAATGAGTTTTTATTGCAGTCGATTGATGAATCTCAATATGTTATTGGAACCGGAGTTGTACATATACCACAAGCAGGTTCTCCATCGGGCGTAAAACGCAATAGAAAAAGATTACCTGCAACTATTACTCGTAGAGGCGATATTGATATAACTTATGTGTTAGACGAATTTACTACAGACCCACGATTTATTCCTGATATTGATAAAGCCGAATTATCTTACGACAAAATGGATAGCTGTATGGGCGAAGATATGGCATATTTACAACAATGTATTGCGGAAGCAATGGCTTATAATTGGCGACCTGAATTTTTCTTAAAAACTACAGGTGCTAACGTAGCGACAAGTATTGGAACAGGAAACAGAAAGTCTATTAGTATAAAAGATTTTGAGAATGCTAAAAAAACATTTAATAAGTGGAATATACCGGAAAAAGACAGATTTGTTTTATTGTCAACAGATATGCTTGGACAGATTATTGCCGAATTAAGAGGTAATAATAATAGAGATTATTCGGTAATATATGATCCTGTTTCGGGCAAACTTGATAAACTGGAAGGATTTAAGATTTATGAACGCAGTACTGCATTGGTAGCAAAAAATGTTACTATGACACAAGATACAAAAACAAAACTGTGGTCATGGACATCAACCGACCTTGTTTATACTCTGGAAGAAATGCAGGAACGCTGGGCTGAAGAAGAAGCATTTGCAACAACTTCCTCAGAAATAGCTTTGTTTTATTCAAAATATGCAATATCAAGAGCTGTAGGGGTAACAAAGATGTTTGACGACCAAGGTAATCCACAATATTATGGAGATATTTACTCCTTTTTACAACGTGCAGGCGGACGTAAAAGAAGAGGAGACGGTAAAGGTGTTTTAGGTGTAATTCAAGCTATTGTATAAAAAAATGAAACTACAGTTTTTAATAATACATTGTACTGCGACTCCTGCAGGTAGAGAAGTGTCCGGCGATGAAATTCGTCGCTGGCACACTTCTCCTAAATCTAAAGGAGGACGTGGATGGGATCGTGTAGGATATGCACGAATGTATCATCTGGACGGAAGCAAAGATTATTTTATAACCGACAATGGAGATGATACAGTTGATTATAATGAAATAACCTACGGTGCTTTTGGTATGAACCAAAAATCAAGACACTGGGTGTATGTTGGTGGCGGTACAGGTACAGCTAAAGACACAAGAACAAGCCCACAAAAATATATTATGAAAGCTGATGTTCTAAATTTTGTAAAAAAACATCCTAATATATTGGTCTGTGGACATAGAGATGTTAATGCTACTTCTTGTCCCGGATTTGACGTTGCTGCTTGGTGCAGATCTATTGGTGTTCCCGAAAAAAATATTTATAAAAAATAGTGAAAAATTATGGTTGAATGGATTATTCCAATATTGACAATTACAATTACACCGATTTCCAGTTATATTAGTTGGAGACTTGGTAAACGCAAAAGGGATAACGACTATCTTAGCGAACTACAAGGGTCTATTGATTTACTCTCAGAAAAATATACAGCATCTTTAGATGAGCTTATTTTATTGAGAAAAGAAAACTGCGACCTTAAAGTTACACAACAAAAAATGCTTAAAGAAATTCAAGAACTTAAAGCTGAAAATGAAGAATTAAAAACTTTGGTTAATGCTTTAAATATCCAATTAAAGAGATTAAAAAAATATGAAAACAATATTTAAGGAAACTATAATATTTGGAATAATAGTATTTGTGTTATTAATTACACTTAGCTGTAAAGATAGACATTTAAGTTCTAATGAACTCATTGTAGATACAAATGAGAAAATTGTTTACAAAGAGGTACAAAGAGATACTATTATAAATATTCCAACTGACAGCAGTACAATATTTGCACTGCTTGATTGTGATTCCTTAAATAAAGTTTACCTTAAAGAAATTTCTAACCTACAAGGTAAAAGGTCATCAATAAATTTTAAAACTCAGCAAACTAACAAAGGGTATGTTGTAGAGGCTGATTGTGAATGTGATAGTTTGGATATTGCTATTACAATGATAGAGCGTTATAGTGATTACAGAAAAAAAACTGACACTAATAGCACCAAAGTTGAAGTAAAAAAATGTAATGAGTTTAAATTGTTTCTACAAGGATGTGGATTAGGTGCGGCGATTACAGCTATTTTAATTATAGGATTCAAATTTTTAATCAAATTATATAAAACGACTTATGAAATTAGAAGATAAATTAAAAACAAATCCGAATGTAATAAAAGCGTTCAAGGATTATCCTGATGTAAGTACGGTATATGTTTGTGAAAAGGGGAATGTCTTCTTTTCGCCGTCTGCAAGACGAAAACTAACAGCTATTACTCGTTACGATTTAGAGGTAAAACAAAAAAAATAACAAACTTAAAAAAATAATAACAAATGCTTAACGATGTTACATTTATAAAAGGAAAAGGTGGTGTTCCGAAATCATTACCGGGAGAAGACCATATTAGTGGTATGGTAATGTATCTTGATGATGCAGACCTTCCTTCAGGTTTTACAACAACTAACAGAATTGTTAGTTTTGCAACTATTGAATCTGTAGAAAACGCAGGTATTGTTAACGATTCTGAAAAATGGAAAATAAAGGCTTTGCATTACCATTTAAGCGAGTTCTTTAGAATGGCTCCTTCAGGAATAATTTATGTAGGTATTTTTAAAACACCTACAAGTGTATATGATTATTCAGAAATTAAATCTTTACAAAATTTTGCAGACGGAAGAATTAGACAGTGCGGTGTATTTTTACCTGATGTTAATTTTTCGGCAAACATAATTACAGGAATACAGGGCGTTGCAACTTTACTCGAAGCTCAACATAAACCTTTATCTATATTATTGGCAAATAATATTGAAGCGGTAAGTTCATTAACTCAAGTAGCTGCAATAGGGCAAGCAAACGTATCTGTAATAATTGGTCAAGACGGTGAGGGAACAGCAACCGAGTTATTTAATGATAGTAGTAACGGAGCATCAGTAACATGTCTTGGACTTGCTCTTGGAGCTTTATCTAAAGCCTCCGTTCATGAATCTATTGCATGGCCGCAAAAATTCCCGACAGGAATATCAAAACCTGCATTATGTGACGGAAGTCTTATTTCCGAAGTAGATGCAAGTGTTTTAGAAGCTCTTAATGCAAAAAGATTTATATTCCTAGTTAAGCATATTGGAATTGCAGGCTCATATTTTAATGACTCTCATACAATGGATATTGCAACATCCGATTATGCTTATATTGAGTCTGTAAGAACTATTGATAAGGCGATAAGAGGAGTAAGAACTTATTTATTACCATATCTTTCAAGTCCGATATATGTAGATGCTGATACAGGAAAAATGCGTCAAGATACTGTTTCTTTTCTTGAAGATCTTGGAGGACAAGCATTACTCCAAATGGAAAAACTTGGAGAGTTATCAGGTTATAAATGTGTTATAGACCCAAATCAAAATGTATTAGCTACTTCGGAAGTAGAGTTTCAAATACAACAAGTTGGGGTTGGAGTAATGCGTAGAGCGAAAATTAAAATAGGTTATACAACAAAATTAAGTTAATTATGAACGGAATAAGATATACACCACTAATCAATGGAGTAGAATATGGTTGGGCTCAACTTACTGTAAATATTGCCGGAAATCCTGTAATAGGAATTACAAAAATAGATTATGGCGAAGACCAAACGAAAGAAAATATTTATGGTGCAGGACAAAGACCTGTTGCTCGTGGTTATGGAAACATTGAGGCTAACGCCTCAATAACACTTCTAAGAAGTGAGATAGAAGCTATCAGGGCGGCTAATGGTGGAAGTTTAAACGATATTGCTCCATTTACAATAATAGTTGCGTTTGTACCTCTTAATGGAGGAGCTGTTGTAGTACACAAATTAAAAAATGCAGAGTTTACAAAAGATGCTAATTCAATAGCTCAAGGTGATACTAAAAATGAGGTAGAATTTCCTTTAATTATTTCGGATATAGACTGGGGGGCTGAACTTTAATTATTAATTAAATAGACAATTATTGTTATGGAAATTACAAAAGAACAAATAAAACATTGGAAAGAAAAGTATGGAGATGTTTTTAAATATACTTCAAAAGATGGTAAAGTTTGTGTGTTAAAGTCTCCTAATTTAATGATTATAGATGCTTGTAAAGCACAGGCACAAGGAAGCAGTATTAAATTTGATGAAGCTTTAAGAAAAAACTGCACCATAGCCGGTGATCCTGAGTTTGAAACTTCGGACAAGCATAAAATGGGCTTATATGATTGGATAGAAGCAATTATTGTAATTGAAAAAGGCAAACTGGAAAAGCTTTAGCCCTTGCCAGAATAGAGCCACCCTTACCTTCCGAAAGGTACGATATAGGCAAGGGCTTAAGCTATAATTACAGGGTTATGCGAGCCGTTATTAGGTATTATTTAAAATACACACCGGAACAAATCGACAATATGAGTTTAACTCAATTAACAGAAGCATTCCAAGATATAGTTTATGTAAGGTCATTAAGAAGTAAAACAGAAGCAGAGGAGTAATGAAAAAAGTACAATATGCCATAGAAATTGTTGACAGATGGAGCAAACCCTATGCTTCGTTTGAAAGAAAGACTCATTACTTAAATAGAAAACGAGTTGACCCTTTCAAAGGAACAGCACAAAGCATAAATAAATCGAATAGCTTACTTAACGATTCAAACCAAAAAATTAAGAATCTTATTCAAAGTGAAAACTCTGCGATTAATAAAACTATAAGATGGGATAAAGCAATAGCTGCTGTTGGTAGTTCTTATCTTGCATTACAAGCAGGAAAAGCAGTTTGGAACTTTAGCAAAGATGCGGTAATGGCATCAGCACAAATCGAAAAGTATAATGTTACATTAAAAACAATGTTAGGTTCTACTAGTGCTGCACGTGATAGAATGCAAGAGTACTTTGATATTGCAAAAAAAACACCTTTTGAACTTAATCAAGTTGTCGAAGCCGGTAATCAACTTCAAGCTATAGGGAGATATAATGCCGAAAATCTTACTAACCTTGGCGATTTAGCAGCTGCATCAGGAAAACCAATCGAACAGGTTTTAAATGCTTATGCCAAATTAGCTACAGGGCAAAAAGGTGAAGCTGTAAATATGTTTCGTGATTTATTAATTAGTACTGATGATTGGGTAAAAGCAACAGGAAAAGGTATTAAAAATAATGGAGAGCTAAAAGCAACAACAGAAGAAATGATAGCAGCATTGCCGGGATTGCTTAAAGGTAAAGGCTATCTTGGTATGATGGCTCAACAGTCCAAAACAACAGAAGGGCAAATGTCCAATTTGAAAGATACCGTTTTTCAATTAAAAGTGGGGTTAGGAGACCATTTAAGACCAGCATTTAGTTCAGTTATGGATACAGCTAGTAAAATGGTAGATACTATGCGTGAATGGGTAGAGGTGCCTGTTTCCGAAAAAATGAGACAAGAAAAAGTCGAAGCAAACTTACTAACAAAAAAACTTGGAGATTTGAATATTTCGGAAACAGAAAGAGCTCGTATATTTAATGAATTAAAAACATTACAACCCGACATAGTGGAAGGTATTTCTGCCGAAAATATTGAAATGGACAAATTGCTATTAAATTTAAGGCAATACAATGTAGAAATGTCTAAACGAATATTTTTGCAAAAAAAACAAGAAGAGATTGATAGTTTAAAACAAAAGGCTACAGAAGCAGAAACTAAAGCGTATGAAAAATTGGCACCAGTACAAGAACGAATGATGAATATCATTAATGTTGCAAAACAAACACGCCCTGAGTTAGCCAATGTTGTAGAAGATGCTTTTTTTGGAAAATATTGGGAACAAAGTGCTAGAAATGAATTGTTTGATTCTATGGGAGCAGAGGTGTATTCAATGTTAAATCAAGCTGGTTTTGATAATGCTATAACAGAAAAAGATAGAATTAATGCAGAAGCTAACTTAGTTGCCGAATTAGCAAGATTAACAGGACAATGGGATGCACTTGATAATTTGTGGGGTAATAGTTCGTTTGGTAGTGTATCAGGGAGTGAATATAGTGAGTCTCTCGCTTATTGGAACAAATCAAAGAATTACCAATTTGCATATAGAAATTTGGAACAAGGGTTGGAAGAATTTCAAGAAAAACTTGGTATTAATTTAGATGCAGGACCTGTTAATAGTAGTAGTAATAATTCCGTTTTTGGTTCAAGTTTCACACCTCTTTCGACTCAAGTTCAGCAAGCTCAAGATACTATTACCGGAGGTGGTAAAAATGTAAAAGTTGTTAATATTAATCTTGAGAGTTTAATTAATGAGAACAATAATGTTTTTACACAAGGTCAAGACCCTGCTGATGCCGATGATTTTATGGACAAGCTGATAAATGCTTTTGCAAGTGTAGTTAACGATACTAATATGATGGTAAGGTAATGAACAGAAACATTAGATTTATATTAAACGAAGGTAAACTGATAGCACAGACAACTGCTGTTGCTCTTGCAAAAGCAGAGGTGTATAAAGCAGTGCTTAAACCTATGGTAAAATCAGGAATAGCTGATTTTAATCTTAGTTTAGATAATAAGCCTTCTCCTTTTTCGACAGCTTCTTCCGAAGTTAAAAGGAACAATATAATATTAAAAAGCTTTGATGGCTCTGTAGAAATTGAACTTATAACAGCTGAGTGTGATGTTGTTCCGTCAAATACTATTGTTGAAACGCCTATAATTGGTAAACGAGGAACTGTTAAAGAATATATAAGTTCCAATGATTATAAAGTAAATATAAGCGGTATGGTATTTAGCGACTCTGCTAACTCGTTTCCATTATATGAGCAAATAGCTTTTAAGAAGCTATTAGATACCGAACGCTATTTTGAAGTAGATAGTGTTTATTTAGGTCTTTGGGGAATTACAAAACTTGTTTACAAAACAGGTTCTTTTAAACCAAACAAGAAATTTGTAAATGCTTTTGACTTTAAATTACAATGTTTAAGCGATGAAGATTTTTCATTATATGTAGAAGAATAAAAGATGTATTCTGCGGTAAAAGTACATATTAAAATTATAAAAGCTGATTCTGGAAAAGAACTTAGCTTTAATTATGTGCATTCATTTTCAGTGAGTACATCAACAAAAACATTTACAGATACAGCAAAACTTACTATTCCACGTAAATTATCACATAAAGGGATAAGCATTACAGAGCTAATAAGACGTGGAGATAAAATTGAAATTTGGTCTGGTTGGGAGCAAAAACAGTCTAAACTTAAAATTGTAGAACATGCAGGGATTAAACTTATAGGTAAAATAGGGACTAACTTATTATTTAAAGGATATATTGTTAAAGTTGGCACAGGAACACCTTTAGTTATTGACTGTGAAGATGAAGCATGGGAACTAAAACAAATTAAACTACCTGCAAAACACTATAATAAGCTATCTCTAGAAGATTTTGTGCTTGAATTTATGCCTAATTACATAACCGATATTGTTGATATTGAGCTTGGTGAAGTAATTATACATAAAGAAGTAACTCTATCAGAAGTATTTAACTACTTTATGAAAAATTATCCTCTTAATTTCTCCTTCCGAGACGGAGTGTTTTACGGCGTAATGTCATCTACAATGATGATTAAAAGCAACGTAGTTAACACCATTAAGTTAAAAAAAGGAAGCGAGCAAGGGAATATATATAAAGATAACTTACAGTACACCCTAGCTGAGGATGTAAAAATGCAGATAGTTGCAAAAAACATTTTAAAAGATAACACTAAAATTGAATGGAAAGAGCCGGCAGACATCAAAGATTGTGATGTTAAAACGTTCTTAGTTCCGGGAGCAAAAACTTTAAAAGAATTGGAAGTTTATGCAAAAAATATGCTTAAAACTTTTAAAGTTGATAAAATGACCGGAACTATTACGACTTGTGCAATTCCATTTGTAAAAAAAGGAGATATTATACATTTACTAGATGATGAATTTCCTGAACGAAATAATAAAAAGTTTTTTGTAGAAGCTGTTACTTATACGCTAACTAGAACAACAGGATTAAAACAATTAATAACATTAGGGTTTCAAATAAAATGAGTAAATTAGAATATTACATAAGAAAGATTGTTGAAGGAATAGAGGAAAGCTCTTTAATCGCAACTGTTGTATCTGTAGAAGATAATACTTGTACGATTAAAACTAAACTTTCGGATATTGAAATACCTAATGTTAGATTAAATGCACAAAAAGATACAGACGAAGGAATAGTAATAAAACCCAAAAAAGGCTCAGATGTGCTATTGGGAGCTTTATCTGACAGAGATTTGTATATCGCAATGTTTAGCGAAATTGATAGTATCGCTATTAAAATAGGTGATATAAGCTGTGAAATAGATAAAAATTCAATCGTATTAAACGGTAATCAAGCCAATAGTTATTTAGTAGATATAAATAAACTTAAAGGTAAATTAAATAAGTTAGAACAGGAGTTTAATACATTAAAAACAACATTAACCGCATGGGTTCCTGTACCGACTGACGGAGGAGCTGTTTTAAAAAGTGCATTAACGACATGGGCAAGTCAAATGCTTACACCAACAACAGTAAACGAAATTGCAGATAATAAAATAAAACATTAAATGATTGGAATATTAGTAAATACAAATGGAGACCTTAAAGTTGATGCTTCAGTAAATTCTGAAGGTAAAATAATGGGTTTAGCAATTGGGAATTGTACCGCTGATATTATTGAGCGAGTATTAAAAGCTTATCCCGGAGATTTTAAAAATGCCCCAACTATTGGGATTAATATTCAAGAAAATTTAAACGCTCCCGATGGAACTATATCTAGAGCAAAAATACAAAACCACTTAAAAAGTCAAGGAATTAAAATAAGTAACGTAGAAGTAAATGGAAATGAAATAAGCATAAATTATGATAATTAAACCAAAATCAAATCAATCTATCTTCGACGTAGCTATAATTACTACGGGCGACCCTTTAAATGCTTTTGAAATAGCTTTTAAAAGTGAATTAAATGTAACAGATGAAATAACCGATATCAATATTGATTATTCGATTGATAAACTAAATGTAAATCATAATGTATTAGAGGTATTTAAAATAAATAATTATCAACCTGCCACATTCCCAACTGATATTGATGGAGTATTTGACAGAACTTTTGACAGAACTTTTGAATAATGAGGACACAATCAGAAATATTAAACGAAATAAAAGCAACTTACATATCTGACGAAACGGTTCGTGAGCGTTACGGTATTACCGGAAGTGTTACTTTTGATCAGGTATTCGCTCCTGTATCAATAGAAGCTCTTATATTTTATGCAGTTTCTGTAGCTATTTATGGTATAGAGTTTTTATTTAAAAAACATAAAAGCGAAGTAGAAGCTCGTGAGGAACAAATGAGAATTGGAAATGTTGCATGGTGGATAAAACTATGTAAAGATTTTCAATATGGCAATACTTTAGTATATAACGAAGATACAAACCTATTTGAATACCCTAATCAAAATCCGGACTTACAAATAATTAAATATGCAACCGTTCGAGAAGGTTCTTCAGGATTAACTATTTTAGTAAATGCACAAGAGAATAATTTACCTGTTAAACTTAATAATCCTTCTCCCGAAAGAGATGCTTTTGACACCTATTTACGTAAAGTTAAAATTGCAGGACTACCATTAAGTTGGGGGTCATACAACGCTGACCAAATTAAACTTGAATTAACGGTAATTAGAGATGCAATGTTGCTTAATTCTGATGGCGAGCTTATAGAAGGAGGGACAAAACCGGTAGAAACAGCACTTATTAATTATATTTATAGTCTTGCGTATGGTACCGGAATAATTAATAAAACACAGCTTCTAAATTCTGTTGAAAAAGCTATGGGAGTTATAGATGTGTATTTTACTGCAGATGAGTGGTTGAAAGTAAGTACCGATGCTGTTCCAACATTTACACCTGTTATTGAACAGAATCTATATAGTTTTGGAGGGAGTTTTATTTTACAAGAATCAAATATAACCATAAATTATTTAACCAATGTATAATTTAATAGTATTCATATTATTAATAATGTTTACTCCTACACGTTTAAGAGGAGAAATGATGAAATCATTACTTGAGGCAATATCTGTCCCATTACAAACTATCGTTGACAAGCTAATTGCTTTTAGAGCAAGAAAAACTTATGAAATGGCTATAAGCTCTCAGATTATTTATATGGAGAAAATGTTAAACGATAAGTTTAATCCCTCTGGTCTATATACACCTATATATATAACAGATGCACTTGTAACAGATGAAAAAGTTTATATAGGTCAAATGGACGAAGAGGAAGGAGGAGTATATGTGGGACAAAAATGGATACCGGGAGTGAGTTTAGCTAATACCGATGATAAGTTTTTGTTTGAAGGCATAACATGGAAAAGCCTTATAGATGATAATACAACTGTACCCGAAGAGGGAGCAAATTGGACAGAACTTGCTAATGATGAAATCGTTTATGTTGGTCATATTGATGAATATTCATCACCATATACATTTATAGTTCATATTTCACAAGCACATTATAACGCAATTACATCTCAAATTGATGAAATGACATCACATATAAATAAATACAAATTATTAGGAACTAAATATATATACGACGTTTATGAAGAAATTTAAAACAAATGAATATGGGTTATTGCCCGTATTTTTAAATGACATTGCTTTTATGCAAACAGCCTGTCAAGAACAAATAGAGGCTTTAATTAAGCCGTGGTTAGAATTTACAAATGATAATTCATTTATTCTAAGCGGTATTGAGGAAATAGAAGGTCAACAGCATCATTATACCGGAGGCTGGGTTGTGCTTGATGGTAAATTGTATGAAGTGGACGCATTTGTAATAAATCC
>PDWI01007922.1_pt1 | contig 12683 bp, 16 predicted proteins | sample 1430891 | NCBI WGS metagenome assembly PDWI01 (sample SAMN01162508, study PRJNA174530) | Oral metagenome, whole genome shotgun sequencing project. | biome: Marine environment; feature: Marine mammal; material: Swab sample of the gingival sulcus; isolation source: swab sample of gingival sulcus... | reverse complement strand
CTTCACTATCCCAGCCCAAAATATTTGGAGCCGCTTTTCGGAATCGAACCGAAGACCTACGGTTTACAAAACCGTCGCTCTAACCAGCTGAGCTAAAGCGGCAACGTTCTAATTATATAAAAAAAAGCGTAAATAATCAATGTTAATTTTTAGTTAAAAGTGATATTATTAAAATATGAAAAACAATCTTTTTTCTTATTTAAAACAATATGGTTCGATTGATTTTAACCAAGAGCCTATAAATGAAATTGATATATTGATTTTTAGTCGTTTAAGTTATGTCAATTTTGAGCTTTTTTTGAACCAATCAACGATTTCTATTGTCAAAGCAGTTAGCACCATCAAACAGCAAAAGATTAAAAAACAGGATTTTTATTGGCCGAATGATTATTCGCTGATGACGCAGCTGGCCAAAACCAATCGGTTCAAAGATTTGAAAATCAAAAATTTTAAATATTTGATTGATAATAAGATAGAAAAACAATTTGCGGCCATTACTATCGATTTACCCAATAATTATCGGATAATTTCTTATCGCGGTACTGCTGACGAGTTGGTTGGCTGGAAAGAGGATTTTAATATGTCATTCATGGACAAAATTCCGGCTCAAGTTGAGGCTAAGAGATATTTGAGAAAAATTTTCTTCAAAAAACCATTCAAAAAACTAATTTTAGTTGGTCATTCCAAAGGTGGTAATTTGGCGATTTATGCTGCAATGAACACCTCTTTTTTGACTAAACAAGCTATAGAACGAGTTTACAATATCGATGGACCCGGCTTTAAGCAACAAATAATCGAAAGTGAAGCTTACTTGTCGATTAAAGACAAAATTGTTACTTTCTTGCCCCAAGGATCAATCGTTGGCAAAATGCTCAACTGTGGTGATTATCAAGTAGTTAAAAGTTCGGGCTTCTCTTTGTTGCAGCATGATGTTTATCAGTGGTGGGTCAAGGACAAAAACCTAGTTAGACTTGATAAAACTAGTAGCAGAAGCGATCAAACTGATCAAATATTGACTAAATGGTTAGAATCTTTAACTGAACAAGAAAGACGTCAATTTATTGACATTTTATATCAGTTAATTAGCGCTAGCAAGGCTAAAACGGTTAGTCAATTATTGACCAATGCACCGCAAAAAATCAGCTTGATTCTCAAGGCTTACAAAACTACCGACCCCAAGCAAAAACAATTTTTAAATCAAGTCAAAAACCAATTGCTTGAGATAATCAAACAATCGGTTTTTGAGCAGAATAAAAAATAATTTTATTCGACAGTGACTGATTTGGCTAGATTGCGCGGTTTGTCAACATCTCGCTTTAATAATTTGGCGCTATGATAAGCTAACATTTGCAAAGGAATAATGCTAACTAATGGTGCTAGCAAAGGATTGAGTTTAGGAATTTTTACAACGTCTTCGGTCAAGTCACTAAAGTCGTGCTCCAAGTTGGTAACAATCACAATCTTGCCTTTTCTAGCATTGATTTCTTTTAGATTCGAGACTGTTTTTTCGACTAAGTCAGCTTGAGTCAAAACAGCAATCGCAGTAGTTTTAGGATCGATTAAAGCAATTGTACCGTGCTTCAATTCACCAGCGCCAATTGCAAAAGAGTTGATGTATGACAATTCCTTTAGTTTGAGCGAAGCCTCTAGGCTGGTTTCGATGTCAACTCCCCTACCGGTGAAGAAAACAATTTTTTGGTTAATCAAATCTTTGGAGATTTGCTCTATTTGAGCTTCAACCGTCATTACTTCGTTGATTTGGTTTGGCAATTGATTTAGATAATCGATTTCTTGTTTGGCGATTTTGTTAGCAATTAAAAACAAGCAAACCACTTGCGACAAATAAGCTTTGGTCGATGCCACACCGATTTCGGTTCCGGCTAAGGTGTAGATAACTTGGTCGGCTTTGCGAGCGATTTGACTGCCGATAACGTTGACTAGCGCTAGACAAGTTGCGCCCATTCGTTTGGCTTTGAGCATTGCGTTTAGAGTGTCGCGGGTTTCGCCCGATTGAGAAATGGCAATAAATAGTGTTTTGTCATTAACAAAAACTTTTTTGTAGTTGAATTCTGACGCTAATTCGACTGTTACTGGAATGTCGGCGATATTTTCAAAATAGTATTTGCCAACTAAGCCGGCGTGATAAGCTGTGCCACAAGCCGAAATAACAATTTTGTCGTATTTTTTGAATTCAAGTTCTAATAGGATTTGATTATCACTAAAATATTGAGCTAAAATATTTTTGATTACCGCTGATTGAGAATGAATTTCTTTCGAGGTGAAATCAGCAAAATCGCCTAATTCAACTGCTTCGTTGGTTTGATCTAAAGTGTCGACTTTGAATTCGATTGGCTTGAGGGTATTTAAATCAAGCATTTCAATCTGATTTTTAGTCAAAATAGCCAATTCATCATCAACCATATAATGAACTTTGTTGGTATACTCAATAATTGCCGTAATATCCGATGAAAGTAACTTGAATTGATCAGCTAAGCCCAGAATCAATGGTGATTGATGGGCAACGGTGAAAATTTGGTCTGGAAGTTCACTGTTGATGATGGCGACAGCATAACTGCCTTCGATTTGGGAAATAGTTTGTTTGATAGCGTTTAAAAAATCATTGCTTTTGCTATTATATTCAAGCAAATTAGCAATCACCTCTGAATCAGTTTGACTAACAAAATTATAACCTTTGTTGATTAAATCGTTTTTTAGATTCTGATAATTCTCAATAATGCCATTATGAACAATCGAAATTTGCCCATTTTGGCTCAAATGAGGATGTGAATTGACGTCACTTGGTTCGCCATGAGTTGCCCAACGAGTATGTCCGATGCCGATTAGGCTGGGTTGTAAATCAGCTATCTTGGTCGCTAGTTTTTCGACTCGACCAACTGATTTTACGGTTGTGATTTGTTGATTGTTAATGATTGATAATCCGGCCGAATCATAGCCTCGATATTCGATTTTTTTCAAACCGTTAATAATAAAATTTGGTTGTTTTGATTGTCCTACATAACCAAAAATTCCGCACATAGAAATGTCCTTTCATTAAATAATATTTAGTTATGATCTGGGCTAATTATTTGTGCTTAGAGTCACTTCTAAGTTTTGTGATTAGCTAACACTTCAGATAAAATGTAAGAGCATCCGCCGAATTTTCGATCACTCTTCTCCTCGTCAACTTTGATAAAAGTTCTGGCGCTTTGAATTTAAAACATAACTAATATGATTATACCATATTATTTAATGATTTTAGTGTTTTTGGTTTCAGCGTGAGCCGTTAGCTTGATTTGGTTGTTGATTAGGGTTTTGGCCTTTAGATATAGACTCTTGGCCAAGTCGTCTTTACCTTGACTGTGATAAGCCAAAGCCAGCATTTTTAGTGTTTGGGGATTCTCTTCGATTGAAATAGCTTTTTCTAAAGCTTCGATAGATTTAGACAATTGATGATTTTTTTCTAAAGCTTTGGCATAAGCAATATAGCGAGAAGCCAAAGTGTCGTCGATTTCTAGCGCTTGTTCAAATGCCAAAACTGACTTGCTATATTCTTGCAAATTATAATAAATTAATCCAACGTTGTGTAAATTGTTGGCGGTCGGCTCTAAACTTTGGGCGATTTCAAAACATTCAACTGCTTCGGAAAAATTACGTTCTTTGGTGTACAAAATGCCCAATCGATTGTAAGCTGCGGCATTTTTTTGATCGATCTTAAGAATATTTAATAGCGCTTTTTCAGCTCGCAAAAAATGTTGATCAGCGATTGCTTTTTGAGCAACTTCCCAATATTTATCGATTTTGTCAGCTAGTAAGCTAGGGATTTTGGTATTGTTAACCTTTGGGTCTTTCAAGCCCAATAACCACAATCCAATACCAGTAATGAAGAATAATTCTATCATCAGCTATATTATACCACATTTTCGAGCGCTATATCAGTCAGTACTAATTTTATTGATTGATTAGCTTTAATTTTAGCAATCGCTTCTAGACAATTTTGGGCTTGCTGGACAAGGTCGCTGTTGGAGGTTGAAGCAATAATAGTCTGATAAATCTTGGTCATCATTGTCAATAATTCAATCGCTTGCTCGCGGTCGGTTGAATATTGTTTGACGACTAACATTTTTTGTTCCAATCGGTCGTTGATTAGTTTTTTGGCGTCACTGACTAAAGTTTGTTGTTTGGCAAATAGTTTTGGTTGGTTTATTAGCTGTTTAGCTTCAGTCAAATCGGTTGTCAAAAAACAAATTTGTTTAATAATTTGCTGGTCTAAATCAGATTGAATTTGCAATAATTGTTTGGCTAAGTCTGACTTGGTAGTTTTGGTTAATTTGAATAAGATTGCTCTTGAACGAACAGTAGCTAGTAACTGTTTTGGCTGGTCGGAAAAAAGGATAAAATAAACACCTCGATTCGGTTCTTCAAGTGCTTTTAAGAACGCATTTTGGGCTGCCGAATTCATTTTGTTGGCTTGTTGGATAATAATGAACTGTCTTTGGAATCTTTTAGTAGTCAGACTTTGGTTGATGTTTCTGATAGTTTCGATTTTTATTTTGCCATCAGTTGGTTGATAGATTACTAAATTAGCTTTTTTGAACTTTGATTTGATTAAGTCGATGATTGCTTGCTGCTTGGACAATTCAGCGGTTTGAAACAAAATAGTTTGCTTATTACTTTTGAATAAGTTAGTGATTTTTTGAATCGTTGCTTGGTCTAACATTTGTCAATCCATTCTTCGAACTCGGTCGGCAAATCGGTTTCTAACTTAATTTTATTACCCCTTAGATTAGTAAATTCAATTGCTTTAGCATGCAAATAAAGCCGATCAGCCGCTTGACCACCATAAAGATAATCACCGACAATCGGCAGGTTCAAATAACTCAAATGGACTCTGATTTGATGAGTTCGACCAGTTTTGGGTTTGATTTCAATTAGATTATAATTACCTTGTTTTAACACTCGATAAAAGCTAATTGCTTGCTTACCATTAGGGTCAACGCAGAATTTGCCAGGTTGCTTAATTGCTCGCTTCAAAGGCAGATCAATCTTGGCTTGTTGATGTTTGGGCGTACCAGATGTGATAGCATAATAAGTTTTTTGAACTTGTCGTTGTTTGAACTGTTGTTTCAGTTTGACTTCAGCTGTTTCGTTTTTGGCCAAAATAACAATTCCGCTAGTAGCTCGGTCGAGTCGATGAACAATCCCTGAACGATAATCAGGATTTTTAAACATCCCTTTGTCTTGAATAAAATCAGCCAAGGTTAGCTCGGTTTTTTCAGCTGGGTTAATGCTATGAGTTAGAACGCCAGTGGGTTTGTTGACGACTATCAAATCATCATCTTGATAAATAATTTCGATATTTGGCAATGGTTTTAGTTGTTTTTGGGGCAATCTCAATTCTATTTTAGCCTGTTGATTAACTTTTTTGCTGGCAGTGGTGATTATTTTGTCATCGACCAGCACCTGACCTTGTTTAACTAATTTAGTTATTTTGGACCGAGAGAGTTCGGGATATAGACTTTTTAGCACTAAATCGAGTCGTTTTTCGGTCGGTTTTTTGCGAGCCAAATAACAAGTTTTCTGATTGAAAGGCAGACCAAAGCTAGATTTTAGATTGGGATTGCTAAAAAGTTCAATTTGATTAGCTGGCCAATCAAATTGACTAATTATTAGTTGCTTGTCATCGTCTGCATCTGGGTCGAATAGAATTGCCCAATCTTGTTTGAGCAAGCGAAAACTATACAGACTGGTAGTATTTTTTGGATGAGTCAATTTTAGTTGGCTTATTTTAGCTTGTTCTGGTAAATCGACTTTAAAATTGGCCAGAATTCGCCTGATATGTTTGGTCTGTAATTTCATTAACGTAGTCCAACCGCTTTTTGAACTCGGAGCAAGGTTTGATTAGCGATTTTGTTCATTTGTTGTTCTGATTGTTCTAGTTTAGCAAACAATTTGGTTTCGTCAACTTGGTTTAATCGAGTTTGAAAATCGGTCAAAAAATCAGCCACAGCTTGAGCGACGTCTTGTTTGAATTTGCCATATTGAGTTTGGCCACAGTATTTGGCTTTGACTTGCTCGAGATTATCTTCGCCTAGATAAGCTAGAATGGTTAATAGATTAGTGATACCAGGTTGATTTTGCCAATCATAGTTGATTTGACCGACATTATCGGTAGTAGCGGACATAATTTTTTTGTAAGCTTGTTTTGGGTCATCAGTGAGTAGAATTTTTGACTTAGGATTATCATCACTTTTGGACATTTTTTTGTCTGGATTGGTCAAACTGCGAATTCGCAGACCTTTATCGCGATTGATAAATTTTACTTGGTCGCTAGTTTTTTTAGGAATGGTCAAAATTTGACCAAACTTTTTGTTGAATCGTTCAGCAATGTCGCGAGTAATTTCAAGATGTTGGAATTGATCTTCGCCAACTGGCACCCATTTGGCATTATAGAGTAGAATGTCAGCTGCCATCAAGACTGGATAATTAAACAAACCGACTGATATAGATTCTTTGGCTAGAGATTCTGACTTATCTTTGTATTGAGTCATTCGCGATAGCTCGCCCATACCAGTAAAACAATCAAGAATCCAAGTCAGTTCGCTGTGAGCCGGAACATAACTTTGGCGATATAAAAAAGTGTTAGGATTGTCAAGATCAAGTCCTGCTGCGGTATAAACCTTGAGATTTTTGATAATACTAGTTTGAAGTTGGCTGTGGTCGATTGGAGTAGTAAAGCTATGCAAATCAGGCACAAACATATTGATTTGATATTGATCACCGAACTGTTGTTGCATCTCAACCATTGGCAAAATACCACCCAAATAATTGCCTAAAGTTAGTTCACTATTGGCTCGCAAGCCAGTCAAAATTACATCTTTCATATGATTATTATACCATAATCTAATCAGCTAAAAACATTTAAAAACGATCAAAAACTAAAATTTTGCTGTTTTTGCTAAAAATCATCGTTTTGAGCTCAAAAACCGACCAAAAATGGTCGAAAATTTGACAAAAATGCGTTCTAATGCCCTAAAATGGCTCTAGGAGAAGCGATAGTAAAAACACGTACTACTATACGTTGGTTGAAAAAAGTTTTCACCTAGAGCTTCTAGTGAAGATGACAAAATCAAAAATACACCCCGTTGGAGTGTATTTTTGTGATAAAACGAATTTAACGTTTTGAGAATTGTTCTTTGCGTCGGGCTGAGCGCAAACCATATTTTTTGCGTTCTTTTTCGCGTGGGTCCCGTTTCAACAATTCGGCGTGTTTTAATACTGGGCGTAAATCTGGGTGAGCAATTAGTAAAGCTTTAGAAATGCCTAAGCGGATTGCCCCAACTTGTCCAGCCCAACCACCACCATCAACTTTGATTGAAACATCATATTCAGCCTGTTTATTGACTAATGCTAATGGCTCAGTAACTTGAGCAATCAGCTTTTTGTCGTCTGAAAAATATTGTTCCAAAGTTTGGTCATTGATTTTGACTTCGCCTTTGCCAGCGTAAAGTCGAACTCGAGCGGTAGCTGACTTGCGACGGCCCAAACCGTAAAAATATTTACCTTCAAAAGCCATTATTTAACCTCTACCTTTTCTGGTTTTTGAGCTGCGTGATTATGTTCTTCACCAGCATAAACCTTTAATCTTTTCAAGCGATCAGCTTGTAACTTGTTTTTTGGTAGCATACCTTTGACTGCCAATTCGATAATCATTTCTGGCTTCTTTTGACGCATTTCTTTTAGGGTCAAATGCTTAATTCCACCCGGAAATCCAGTGTGACGATAATAGCGTTTAGCTATCTCTTTATCACCAGTGATTTTGACTTTAGCAGCGTTAATTACTACCACATTATCACCACCGTCAACATGTGGAGTGTAAGTAGTTTTGTATTTACCAATCAAATATTTGCTAATAGTTGTTGCGACTCGTCCTAGAGTTGTGTTAGTAGCATCAATTAGAATCCATTTTCGCTCTACATCAGCTGGTTTTTGACTAAAAGTTTTGAAATCAGTTTTACTCATCTTTAGTCTCCTTTTGTTCAGTTTTGGCAGCTGGTTCTGACTCAGCTTTTGCTTCATAATCGATTTCGTCAACGAATTCGATTATTGCCATTTGAGCGTTGTCACCAACTCGCAAATCGGTTTTTTCAATTCGCAAAAAGCCACTTTGGCGTTCGGTCAATTGTGGAGCGATTTGATCCATCAATAAGTTGGCAATTTTGACATCACCTAATTTGCTGATAATCAATCGTCGATTAGCTAAACCCCCTTTTTTGGCCTTGGTAACTAGTTTTTCAACCATTGGTAGAATTTCTTTAGCTTTTGGCAAAGTAGTCTCAATTGAACCGTGTTCAATCAATTGCTTGGCTAAATTGCGTAAAAGCGCCTTTCTTTGGTCGCGTTTTCTACCTAGTTTACGACCTTTATATCCGTGTCTATGCATTATACTTCTAACTCCGCTAGTTTTTCTTTTACTTCATTAAGCGCTTTTTGACCGAATCCTTTTAGTTCTTGCAAATCTTGCTCAGATAGGCTAATCAAATCACTAACGGTTTTGATGTCGTTATTGATTAATGCATTAGCAGTACGAGCTGACAATTCAAGATCTTCGATTGGAATGTTCAAATCGCTTTTAGTATTTTCTTCAGTCATAGTAGCAACAGATTCAGCTTCAACTACGGTTTGACCGGCCAAAGCTTGATATTGATTAACTAGAATCGCAGCTGCTTCTTCAAAAGCATCGGTTGGCGATAGGGTGCCGTCGGTATCAATTGTGATTTCTAGTTTTTCAAGATCGTTGTTGTCACCAACACGAGTATCAGAAACTTTGTAACGAACTCGCAAGATTGGACTAAAGAAAGCGTCGATCGCAATCATATCTGAGTGCAATCGCAATTTGGTAGATTCTTCAAGGGTGCGATAACCGCGACCTGATTCTGCTACTAGGTCCATCTCTAAGCTGCCTTTTGGATCGTCAATTGTTGCAATGATTTGTTGTGGATTAACAATCTCAACGTCAGCAGATGTTTTTATTTGAGAAGCTCGAACTTCTCCTTTGCCACTAACTTTCAAGCTTAATTCAACTGGATTATCAGTGTGAATGATTAAGTGGATGTTTTTTAAGTTTAAGATGATATCAACAATATCTTCTTTAACACCTTTAATAGTAGTAAATTCATGATTAGCACCACGAATTTTTGCCGCAACTATAGCGCCACCTCGAATACTCGATAGCAATACTCGACGAAAACTGTTGCCGAGAGTATTGCCGTAGCCTTTTTGAACTGGGCTAACGATAACAGTTGCACTATCTTTTGAGTGTTCGATCACTTGCTCTAAAGTTGGATTATATATATTTTTTGCCATATTTCCCCTATCTTGAATAAAATTCAACTATCAATTGTTCGTTGATATCGTCTTCAGCTTCTTCACGCTTTGGACTACCTGTGATTTCGATTTTGATTTTCTTTGGATCAGTTTTTAACCAACTTAATGGTTTTTGAACTGAATCTTTGATTACGTTGTCAATATTGCTAAAGTAAGCAGTTTTTTTACTTTTAGCTCGGACTTCAATTACATCGCCAGCTTTAACCATAATTGATGGAATGTTAACTCGTTGACCGTTTAGTTCAAAATGTCCGTGAGAAACCAATTGTCTAGCTGCTCGACGAGAAGTTGCAAAACCTGCTCGATAAACAGTGTTGTCAAGTCGTTGCTCTAGCATTTGTAACAAATTTTCACCAGCCAAACCTTCTCGTTTGGTAGCTTTTTTGATTAGGTTTGCGAATTGTTTTTCCATTAAACCATAAATGCGACGAACTTTTTGTTTTTCTCGCAATTGAGTAGCATACAAACTCTTTTTACCTTGTCGGCCATGTGCATGTTGACCTGGAATACCAGTTTTGCGAGCCATCACTTTGTGTGCCTTAGGGTGAAGGGCGTAACCTTCACGACGGCTTTGTTTTACGATTGGTGATTTATCTCGTGCCATTATGCTCTCCTTGCTTTCTTTGGTCGAACTCCGCCGTGCGGGACACCAGTTACATCTTTAATTGAATTAACTTTCATTTCTAAGCCAGTCAAAGCTCTAACAGCAGCGTCACGTCCTAGACCAACGCCTTTGACAAATACGTCAACACTGTTCATACCATATTTTTCTTTGACTTCTTCACCAGCTTTTTCGGTTGCGATTTGGGCAGCGTAAGCGGTACCTTTTTTTGAACCGCGGAAGCCACAAGCGCCAGCACTAGCTTGGGTCAAAACACCACCTTTTTTGTCAGTAAAACTAACAATAGTGTTGTTGAAGGTTGCTTGAATATGTAATTGACCAGCAGGAACAGATCGTTTCTGTTTCTTAGAGCGTTTCTTGGCTGATTTGTTTTCTTCTTTTACCATTCATTTACTCCTATGTCTTTGACGCAACTTTCTTCTGTGCGCCACCAACTGCTATTGCCTTACCCTTACGAGTTCGTGCATTCGTTCGGGTTCGTTGACCTCTAACTGGCAATCCAGCAATATGTCGTGTACCCTTATAGCACTTGATATCTTTTAATCGTTTAATATTATTTGTAACCAAGCGCTGTAAGTCACCTTCTACGGTGTAATCACGATCGATAATTTCGCGTATTTTCTTTTCTTCAGCCTCGGTTAGGTTCTTTACCCGAGTGGTCGGCTCAATTTTTGCCGCCGCAAGGATAGCCAAAGCTCTAGTCTTGCCAATACCTTTAATGTAGGTAAGCGCAATCTGAACTTGTTTGTCTGAGGGAATTACAACCCCTGAGATTCTAGCCATTCTTAGCCCTGCCTTTGTTTATTCTTAGGTTTTTTCTTGTTGATCACATAGACTCGACACTTTCGACGGCCTTTTTTATCACGGCCACAACGTCGAACGACTTTGTCATTTTTTTTGTCTATAGGTCTAACACTAGCACGAACTTTCATTCAGTGTCTTCTCCTTATACCTATTATTTAATATTATTTTAAGCGGAAGCTGATTCTGCCCTTCTCTAGATCGTAAGGGCTCAACTCTACTTCCACTCGATCGCCCGGCACTAACCGAATATAATGCTTACGCATTTTACCGGAAATGTGAGCGAGAATTGTATGACCATTCTCAAGTTGTACCTTAAACTGAGCGTTTGGCAACGCTTCTTGAATTTCACCTTCTAGTTTAATCACATCTTTTTGCTTGGCCATAAATTACAGTTGTTAATTATACATTAAAACAATCTGAAAGTAAAGGGTAAAATTTTTTAGTCAATCAGCAGAGCTCGAACTAGGTTTCGTCGATCGTAAGTTTGGCGAGCTGCTATCCACTTGCCGGTGCAGGTAACCATGACCAAAGTCTCTTTTTTGGGATCAGCAGTCATCAGTTTGGTCATATCGTTTCGACTGAATTTATCAAGATAAACTACATAATTTTCGGTAATTTTATAGTTAAATATTTTGCCATCGCCTCGTTCAATTGTCACAATTTCGCCAATGCCAATGTTTGGCAATTTTTTGAATATGCCATTAACATTGGGTCCGCCATTATGGCCATCTAAGAAAATTGGTTTGATTGAAGTTTGACCTGGCTTGGCCGATTGATTGAACCAACCAACATCAAAAATACCAGCCGGAGTGTCGATTTCGTTATTTGGTTTTTTGCCGACTGACAAAATACGCGCTTTGTCGATGCCTAATCTTGGCAGACTTAAATAACGAGGGTTTTGGGCCGGAACAATGTGTTCTCGAGTTTGCTTTTTGCTGATCTTACTTTCATCAACTTTAGGATTGGCTGTCTGTTTGGTGACAGTTTGGACTATGTCATCAATTTCTGATGGTAACGATTTTTGATTTTCTAACAAATAATAACTACCAGCACCAGTAAATAATATTAGCAGTAAGCCAATTTTGATAATATTTTTTCGTCTTTGGGTGGTTTTTTTGTGATTAATCATGTTTGTAATCATCGTAAGTTATCATTAAAGCTCTTGATGATAACTGACGTAGGTTCTCTAAGGCTACAGTCACGATAATCAAAGCACCAGTTCCACCAATGGTAAAGTTTATATTTGAAACGCCAAAGATTTTATAAAGTGAGTAGTCAACTACGAACGGCGTAATAGCGATTAGGCCTAGTGAAAGTGAACCAAATAAAGTTAATTTATTGACGGTATTGCGTAGAAAATTAGCAGTTTGTTGACCAGGTCGAACGCCTTCGATGAAGCCACCTTGTTTTTGTAGGTTGTCGGCGATTTCGTCAGAATTAAATACCACTGAAGTGTAAAAATAAGTAAACATCACAATTAGAGTAAAGTAAACTACTGGATAAATCATAGCTTGCCAACCACCTAGTTCGAACCCAGCCGCAGTTGGTGTTTTGAACCAAATAATAAGATTATCAGCTAGAGCGGTTGCTTTGTTGGCTGATTTTAGAACCTGACCAATGAAAGCTGGCAAAGACAAGAAAGCTACTGCAAATATAACTGGGATAACTCCAGCGGTGATTAGTTTCATTGGAAGTAATGATTTGATGCCACCATAGCTTGAGTTGCCATGAACTCGTTTAGCATAGTTGATGGTGATTAAGCGTTGCGCTTCGTTAATTTTGACTAAGAAATAAAGCACCGCTAGCCCAATCAATATCAAAAAGCCGATTAGCATTAGACCATTAGGATTGACTTTGAATGATAGTAGATTGA
>PDWI01024302.1_pt1 | contig 12684 bp, 13 predicted proteins | sample 1430891 | NCBI WGS metagenome assembly PDWI01 (sample SAMN01162508, study PRJNA174530) | Oral metagenome, whole genome shotgun sequencing project. | biome: Marine environment; feature: Marine mammal; material: Swab sample of the gingival sulcus; isolation source: swab sample of gingival sulcus... | reverse complement strand
CGCCACCATGCCCGACCTCTCCGACGACCTTCTGGCCTTCTTCCACGACCGCCTGAAGGTCTACCTGCGCGGCGAGGGAATCCGTCACGACGTGATCGACGCCTGCCTCAACATGCCCGCCAACGACGACCTGACCCTGCTCGTCCACCGCGCCCGCGCCCTGTCGGCCAGCCTCGAAACGGACGACGGCGCCAACCTGATCCAGGGCTTCAAACGCGCGGCCAACATCCTGTCGCAGGCCGAAGAAGCGGATGGCGTGGAATACAGCTTTGGCGCCGACGAGAAGTTCGCCGAGGACGCCACGGAAAAGGCACTCTTCGCCGCGCTCATTGCCGCCGACGCAAAGATCCGCCCGGCGATGGAGGTCGAAGACTTCGCCGCTGCGGTGACCGCCATGGCCGAGCTGCGCGCCCCCATCGACGCCTTCTTCGAAGCGGTCCAGATCAACACCGACAACCAGGTTGTGCGCCGCAACCGTCTGAACCTGCTCGGCCAGATCCGCGCCACCTGCCTGAAAGTGGCCGACCTCACACATATCGAAGGCTAGGTGTTTCGCCGGGCTTTGCCCGTCGACCTACGCCTCGCTTCGCTCGGCGAACCTGCTTCAGCTTGGTGCAAATACTCCGGGGGGTGTGGGGGGCTGGCCCCCCACACGAAGGAATAGTGTGTGCGACAGCACGCAAATTGGCAGCGCCTCACGGGGCGGAGATGTCGCGTCGTGAGTATTTTTGCCAAGATGAAGGCAGTTTGGGGTTTGAAACGCTCTGTTACCTTGTCACATGTGGATTTGTCGTTATCGTACGGGAAACCTAATGCTGCGGTGCAGAAATGTCTGATTTGTCGAATACTCCCGGATTTGTCGAGATCACGCCGAGCGCGCCGATTGCGGCGGCGCGCCACGGTGGGCGGGCGAAGTGCCTGCAACGGCTGGTGCGCATGGAATTGCCTGTCCCGCGCACGGCGGTGCTGGATTTCGACGCGGTGCATGGGATTGCGCGGGGCGAGATGCCCGATCTGGGGGCGATTGATGCGCTGTTCGGCGAGGACTTCCTTGTTTCGGTGCGGCCCTCTTCGGAGGAGCACGATTGGGGCGGGCCCGGGGCGATTCTCAATGTCGGCATGAATGACGCACGCCACGCGGCGCTTCGTGTCAGCCACGGCGAGGCGGCGGCGAACGCGCTTTATCTGCGCTTTATCCAGACCTTCGCGGTGCAGGTCGCCCGGCTGGACCCGGATGAGTTCGAGATGGAGGCGACGGGGGACGCGGCGGTTCGCGCGGCCCTGGCGGCTTACGAGGCGGAGACGGACGAGCCGTTTCCGCAGGCACCGCGCGTGCAGTTGGCGGCGGTTCTGCGCTCCATGGCGCGGGCCTGGGAGGGCACCACGGCGCGGCTTTTGCGCGAGGCGCGGGGGGCGCCGGCGGAGGCCGGGCTGGGGCTGATGGTGCAGCAGATGGTCTTTGGCGTGGGCGAGGGGTTTTCCGGCTCCGGGGTGATCCAGTTCGTCAATGGTTCGACGGGGCAGCGCGAAATTCGCGGCCGTTACAAGTGTCAGGCGCAGGGGCGCGATGCCTTGTTGCCGGGGGCGCGGAGCGACGAGGTATTGTATCTTGCGAAGGACGCGCGGGGGCCGTCGCTGGAGAGCGAATTGCCGGAGGTGTTTGCCGATCTCGTCCGCTACGGCGCGCTGTGTCGCAAGCGGTTGCGCGAGGAGATGCAAATCCTGTTCACGCTGGAAAACGGGGCCTTGTCGATCCTCGACGCGGTGCGTGTCGCGCGCAATCCGCGTGCCGAGCTGCGCATCGCGGTGGCGCTGGCGAAGGACGGGATCATCTCGCGCGACGAGGCGGTCTTGCGCGTGCCGCCGCGTTCGCTGCCGGGGGCGACCGGCAAGGTGGTCTTCTCGTCGCGCGCGGCGCAGGCGCTGGCGGCGCAGGGCGAGGCGTGCATTCTCGTGCGGCGTGAGACCGGGCCGGAAGACATCCGGGGCATGCACGCCGCGCAGGCGGTATTGACCGAGCGCGGGGGCGTGACCAGCCACGCGGCGGTGATCGCGCGGGGGCTGGGGGTGCCTTGCGTGGTGGGGGCCTCGGACGTGGTGGTCGATGCGCAGGGCAAGACCTTCACCGCCGCGGGGCGGACCTTCGCCGAAGGTGCGGTGATCACGGTGGACGGCAGCCGCGGGCAGGTGCTTGCCGGGGCCGTGCCGATGTTGCCGCCCGCGCTGGGGGAGAACTTCCGCACCCTGCTGGACTGGGCTGACGCGGTGCGCGACATCGGTGTGCGTGCCAATGCCGACACGCCGGAGGACGCCCGCAAGGCGACCTTCTTCGCCGCCGAGGGGATCGGGCTGTGCCGCACGGAGCACATGTTCTTCGAGGAAAGCCGCCTGCTCGCCATGCGCGAGATGCTCTTTGCCGACGACGCTGACGACCGCCGCACCATCCTCGCCCGCATCCTGCCGATGCAGCGCACCGACTTCATCGAGCTGTTCGAGATCATGGAGGGGCGGCCCGTCACGATCCGGCTGTTCGACCTGCCTTTGCATGAATTCCTGCCCCATGCCCGCGAAGGCATGCGTCAGCTTGCAGAAGCGCTGGACCTGCCGCTCTCGGACGTGGTGCGCCGCGCCGAGGCGCTGGCGGAGTTCAACCCGATGCTGGGGATGCGCGGGGTCCGTCTCGGGCTGACCGTGCCCGAAATCTACGACATGCAGGCGCGGGCGATCTTCGAAGCGGTTGTCGAGGTGGCGCGGGCGGGGCGCGAGGTGGTGCCCGAAATCATGATCCCGCTGGTCTCGGCGCGGCGCGAGGTCGAGATCGTGCAGGCGCGGATCGAGGCGGTGGCGGCGGCGGTGCGCAGCGAGCAGGGGGCGGCGTTCGACTACCGCCTCGGCGTCATGGTCGAGACGCCCCGCGCGGCGCTGAAGGCCGACGAGATCGCCGCCCATTCCGCTTTCATGAGCTTCGGCACCAACGACCTCACGCAGATGACCTATGGCCTCTCGCGCGACGACGCGGGGCGGTTCATGGGGCAATATGTCCAGAGCGGGGTCTACAGTGAAGACCCGTTCCACGTGCTGGATTCGGAAGCCGTGGGCGAGTTGCTCCAGATCGGGGCGCAACGCGGGCGGGCGGCGAACCGCGACGTTACGCTCTCCATCTGCGGCGAACACGGGGGCAACCCGGAGTCCATCGCCTTCTGCCGGGAGGCCGGGTTCGATTACGTCTCCTGCTCGCCGTTCCGTGTGCCTGTCGCGCGGCTGGCGGCGGCGCATCTGGCGATCGGCGAGCGCGGGGCGGAGCGTCCGCCGCGGATGTATTGAGCCGCTGGACGCGTGCCGCGATCCGGGGCATATTCACGGGAACCGGGAACGCCATCCGGCCGGGGGGAAGCATGAAACACCTTGTTCTGGCTGTCGCCATGATGCTGGGCCTTGCCAGCGCGCCCGCCCATGCGGGGGCGCCGCAATCGGCTGAAGAACTGCTGTCGGGGCTGTTGGGCGCCGAGCGTCTGGCGCGCGCGGATGTCGACGAGGCACGGATTGCCCGGCTGGCCTCTGTCGCGCCGCTGGCCTCCGACGAGACCTACACCGAGGAATGGGTCCGCGCCCAGCCCGAGCCGCGCGGGGGTGCCGAGTGGGAATGCCTCACGCAGGCGCTCTATTTCGAGGCGCGGGGCGAGACGACGCAAGGGGTTTTCGCGGTGGCGGAGGTGATCCTGAACCGGGTCGACTCGCCGCGCTACCCCGACACCGTCTGCGGCGTCGTCCATCAGGGCACCGGGCGACGCTTTGCCTGTCAGTTCACCTTCACCTGCGACGGCGCGCCGGAGCATGTCAGCGACGACGGCGCATGGGGCCGTGTCGGCCGGATTGCGCAGGTCATGCTCGACGGCGCCCCGCGCGGGCTGACCCACGGCGCGCTGTTCTACCACACCCACGCCGTCGCCCCGAGCTGGTCGCGCATTTTCCACCGGACGGCCACCATCGGCGTGCACCACTTTTATCGCTAACTTGCCTTCCCGCCCTTGTCGGCGTATGGCACTGCTCTGTCCGGGGAGACGCCGATGACATCCGAAATCCGCCTCGCGTTCGAACACCCGCTCGCCCGTTCCGAGGCATCTGCCCAGCCTGTCCGTCCGCCTGACCGCATCTCGCTGCGCGACCACATCGTCGCCGCCGACATTGGCGCCTTCCAGTCGGAACGCGGGCGTGCGCAGCGGCTGAATTTCAACATCGTCGTCGAGGTGCGCCCGCCCAGCGGCCCCGTGGAGGACGATGTCGACAAGATCCTCTCCTACGACACGATCACCGAGGCCATCGCCCACGAGCTGGCCGCCGAACGGCTGAACCTGCTGGAGACGCTGGCCGAACACATCGCCGACCGCATCCTCCTCGCCCCGCAGGCGCTGCGCGTTTTCGTGCGCATCGAGAAGCTCGACAGGGGGCCGGGGGCGCTGGGGGTCGAGATCGTGCGCACGCCGGGGCAGGCGGCGCCGGTGCCGCTGTCGGACGACGCGCTGCCGCATCCGCGCGTGGTGTTCCTGTCGAACACCGCCGTGGCCGGCGCCGGTCTGGGCGCGCTGCTCGACGGGTTCGAGGCGCTGGGCGCGCCGCTGATCCTCTGCGTCGGTGCGCCGGAAGCCGCCTTGCCCGACACCGGCCACGCCATGACCCAGCGCCGGGTGGACCTCCTCGGGCTGGAACAGAACGCCTGGGTTCTCGCCGCGCGCGACCCGCGTTGCGTGGTGGTCGCCACCCGCACCGAGCTGGACTGGGCGATGAAACACGGCCAGACCAGCGTCTGGGCGCCCTCCAAGATCGTGCTCGACGCGGTGGACGGCCCCGGCGTGCATGTGGAAGGCCGCGCGCTGGCGGCGTGGTTCGCCAACCTCCTGCACGCGGTGGAACTGGTGGTGGTGGGGGCCGAAGCGCCGCAATGCGCCGTGCCCGCCCGCAGCCTCGCCATCGGAGAACAGCCATGATCCGCTTTCACCCCATCCCGCGCACCGGCACCCCGGACGCGCCCTCCCCGCGGCCCAGTCCGCTGGCGGGCAGCGACACCGTCTGGTTCGACTCCGTCCATGTGACCGATTCCCGTGGCCGGCGCGACTACCCGCTGGCCTGCGAACTGACCACGCGCCACGTCAAACGTCTCTCGTCCCTGCGCGCCCCCATCGCCGGCCTCACCCTTGAGCGTCCCCGCATCATGGGCATCCTGAACGTCACCCCCGACAGCTTTTCCGACGGCGGCGACTTCACGGCGGTCGAGGCGGCGGTGGCGCGGGCGCGGGCGATGTCCGGCGAGGCCGACATCATCGACATCGGCGGCGAGAGCACCCGTCCCGGCGCCGGGGAGGTGCCCGTCGCGGAGGAGATCCGCCGCGTCGTGCCGGTGATCGAGGCGATCCGGGCCGCCGGGATCGACACGCCCATCTCCATCGACACCCGCAAGGCGCGTGTCGCCGAGGCGGCGCTGGCGGCGGGGGCCGACATCGTCAACGATGTTTCGGCCTTCGGCTTCGACCCGGAACTGGCCGCGCTGGTGGGCGAAAAGGGTGTCACCGTCTGCCTGATGCACACGAAGGGCGACCCGAAGACCATGCAGGCCGACCCGCAATATGACGACGTGGTGGCCGAGGTCCACGACCACCTCGCCGCGCGGATCGAATACGCCGCGCGCTACGGGATCACGAAGGAGAAGATCATCACCGACCCGGGCATCGGTTTCGGCAAGACCGAGGCCCACAACCTCGCCCTGCTGCAAAATCTTGCCGTTTTGCATGACCTCGGCTGCGCGGTGTTGCTCGGCGCCTCGCGCAAGCGTTTCATAGGGGCGATCGGCGGGGCGGAGACGGCGAAGGATCGTCTGCCCGGTTCACTGGCCGTGGCGTTGCACGGCGCGGCGCAGGGGGTGCAGATCCTGCGCGTCCACGACACCGCCGAAACCGCCCGGGCGCTCCGGCTGCAACGGGCGCTGAACGATGTGAGCAGGTTCAAGGAAGGATAAGGGCATGGCGAAGAAATTCTTTGGCACCGATGGTGTGCGCGGCCTCGCCAACACCGAGCCGATGACCGCCGAGACGGTGTTGCGCCTCGGCATGGCTGTGGGCCGGTTTTTCCGCCGTGACGGGCGCAACAATCACCGCGTGGTGATCGGCAAGGACACCCGTCTTTCGGGCTACATGCTGGAGAACGCGCTGACTGCGGGGCTGACCTCGACGGGCATGAACGTGCTGCTGCTCGGGCCGGTGCCGACCCCGGCGGTCGGGCGGTTGACCCATTCGATGCGCGCCGATCTCGGCGTCATGATCTCCGCCTCGCACAACCCTTTCCACGACAACGGCATCAAGCTGTTCGGCCCCGACGGTTTCAAGCTCTCCGACGAGGACGAACTGGCCATCGAGGCGCTGCTGGAGAGTGACATCGAGCCGGTGCAATCGGCCAATATCGGGCGGGCAAAGCGGATCGACGAGGGGCGGCTGCGCTACGTCGAGTTCATCAAGACGACGATCCCGGCGGGCAAGCGGCTCGACGGGCTGAAGGTGGTGGTCGATTGCGCCAACGGGGCGGCGTACAGGGCGGCGCCGGAGGTGCTGTGGGAACTGGGTGCCGAAGTGACCGCCATGGGTGTCGCGCCGAACGGCACCAACATCAACCTCGATTGCGGTTCCACCGCGCCCGAACGCGCCGCGCAGATGGTGGTGGAGCAGGGCGCCGACATTGGCATCTGTCTCGATGGCGACGCCGACCGGGTGATGCTCATCGACGAGACTGGCAAGGTCGCCGATGGCGACCAACTGATGGCGCTGTTCGCGACGGAGTGGGCGGCGGAAGGACGGCTTGTGAAGGACACGCTGGTGGCGACGGTGATGTCGAACCTCGGGCTGGAGCGCTACCTTGAAGCACAGGGGCTGCACCTGCTGCGCACCGCCGTGGGCGACCGTTACGTGGTCGAGGCGATGCGGGCCGGGGGCTACAACCTCGGCGGCGAGCAATCGGGCCATATCGTGATGACCGACTGGGCCACGACGGGTGACGGTTTGCTCGCGGGGCTGCACTTCCTCGCTGCGATGGTGGGCACGGGCAAGCGCGCGTCCGAGCTGGCGTCGGTCTTCGAGACGATTCCGCAAATGTTGAAAAATGTGCGGTATCAGGCCGGAAAAGCGCCCCTTGAGGACGAAAATGTTCGAAAAGTGATAGAAGAGGCGGAGGCGACGCTGGCCGGCAAGGGCCGGCTGCTGATCCGCAGATCGGGCACGGAGCCGCTCATTCGCGTGATGGCGGAATGCGAGGACGAGGCGCTTCTGGAGCAGGTTGTCGACGGGATCGTCGCAGAAGTGGCGGCGGTAGCGGGGTGAACCGGCGGGTGTTGCCGGGCTGGATGCGCCGCCGCGCGGCGGCGCGGGACGCGACGTTCGAAATCGGCGAGGTCGCGGGCGACGACGCGCAGGCGGTAGTCGTAAAGGCCGAGGACGTGGTGGACCACCTGCACCTCGGGGATGGCGCGCACGGCGCGCTCGAAATCTTCGAGGCTGACGCGGCCCTTGGTGGCGAGTTTCACGCCGAGGAACACCGTGACGCCGAACCCCAGCGCCTCGCGGTCGAGATCGACCCGGCGGGTGCGGATGATCCCTTCGGCGTGGAGCCGTTTCACGCGGCGCCACGCGGCGGGCTGCGAGAGGCCGAAACGGCGGCCCAACTCGCCCGCCGACAGGGTGGCGTCTTCGGCCAGCGCGGCGAGGAAGGCGCGGTCGGTGTCGTCGAGGTCGGTCACAGGCGATCCTCGCGGGGCGACATCCACGCCGCGTGCCGGTGTTCCAGAGCGCGCAGCTTCTCGGGGGCGGCGATCAGGTCGAACCCGCCGTCATAGGGAGCGAAGGCGCGGCCGGTCTGCGGGGCGAAGAGCACGAAGCTGCCGCAATCCTCGGCTGCCCGCTTCAGGAGAGGGTCGAAAGCGCCGGCCTGCCAGCGCGTCCCGGCGGCGTAGACCGGCACGCTCGGGATTTCGAAGTAGTCCGGGGGCAAGGGCCAGTGTGCGACGAAATCCAGCCGGAACCCTTCGGGGGCAAACCGGGGCGGGGCGTCGTCTGCGGCCGTCCAGTGGCAGGCGACAAGCCAGAGGGCGGTGTCCCGGCCAAAGAGCGCTGCCGCCAGCGTGTTGGCCCGGTGCAGGTATTCGGCCTGCTCCGCCGGCGTTTCGGCGGGGGCCCGGGAGCCGGGCAGAGCGTGGAAGCGCGTCCAGTGGCCGTGCCATTCCTGACGCAGCTCCTGTCCGTCGGGCAGGGTATCTTCGAAACGGGCCTTCCATGCTGTGAGGAACGCGTCTTTCATAGCGGCAGGGCCTCTTCGTGTTTCAGGGTGGAGACCTGCATCAGCGCCTCGATGTCGGCGATGTGGGGCAGGGTGAGGATCCTTTCACGGTAGACCTTCTGGTAATGGGCCATGTCGCGGGCGACGATGCGGTAGACCTTCTGGTAATGGGCCATGTCGCGGGCGACGATGTGGAGGCGCAGGTCGACCCGGCCGAGGAAGGTCTGGATCTCGGTGACTTCCGGCACGGCGCGGGCGCTGGCGAGGAATTCGTCGAAGGCGCGGGGGTCTGTCTTGTCGAGGGTGAAACGCAGCGACACTTCCACCTCGAAGCCGAGGGCGGCCCAGTTGATGACCGCGTGTTGCCCCTGGATGATGCCTTCGCGGGTCATCCGGTCGATGCGACGCGCGCAGGTGGTGGCGGTCACGCCGGCGAGCGCGGCGAGATCGGCGGTGGAGAGACTCGGGTTGGCCTGAAGGCGGCGGAGAATCCTTCGGTCGGTGTCGTCGACTTGCATGAAACATCCGTATTGCTGCTGAACGGAGAATGAATATTGCAAGGAATGGCGTAACAGAGCGGTTTTTGCAAACGGAATGCGGCGAAAATGCCTAGGATACGCGGCGAAACACAACAAGGAGTTCGCCATGCGCGTCTATTATGATCAGGACTGCGACATCAATCTCATCAAGGACAAGAAGGTGGCCATTCTCGGCTATGGCTCGCAGGGCCATGCCCATGCGCTGAACCTGCGCGATTCGGGCGCGAAGTACCTTGTCGTGGCGCTGCGCGAAGGCTCGGCTTCGGCGAAGAAGGCCGAGGCGGAGGGGCTCAAGGTGATGGGGATCGCCGAGGCGGCGGCGTGGTGTGATCTCATCATGTTCACCATGCCCGATGAGCTTCAGGCGGAGACCTACAAGAAGTATGTCCATGACAACCTGAAGGACGGCGCCGCGATCGCCTTTGCCCACGGGCTCAATGTGCATTTCAACCTGATCGAGCCGAAGCCGGGTGTCGACGTGATCATGATGGCGCCGAAGGGGCCGGGGCACACGGTGCGCGGCGAATATCTCAAGGGCGGCGGCGTGCCCTGCCTCGTCGCGGTCGACAACGACGCCTCCGGCAAGGCGCTGGAAATCGGTCTCTCCTATTGCTCGGCGATTGGCGGCGGGCGTTCCGGCATCATCGAGACCAATTTCCGCGAGGAATGCGAGACCGACCTGTTCGGTGAGCAGGCGGTGCTTTGCGGCGGCGTGGTCGAACTGATGCGGATGGGCTTCGAAACGCTGGTCGAGGCGGGCTACGCGCCGGAGATGGCCTATTTCGAATGCCTGCACGAGATGAAGCTGATCGTCGATCTGATCTACGAGGGCGGCATCGCCAACATGAACTACTCGATCTCGAACACCGCGGAATATGGTGAATATGTCTCCGGGCCGCGCATCCTGCCGCGTGAGACCACCAAGGCGGCGATGAAGGAGGTTCTGTCCGACATCCAGACTGGCAAGTTCGTGCGCGACTTCATGCAGGAGAATGCCGTGGGGCAGCCGTTCTTCAAGGGCACGCGGCGGATCAACGACGCGCATCAGGTCGAGGAAGTCGGCGCGAAGCTGCGCGGGATGATGCCTTGGATCGAGGCCGGCAAGATGGTCGACAAGTCCAGAAACTGAGGGTTTCGCCCGCTGTTGCGGGCGGCCCATGCGGGGGCGTTGCCCCCGCAGACCCCTTTGTGCGGGGCACTGGCTAGACGGCCCGTCAGGGCCGGCAACCGGAGGCCCTCGCGCTCCCCCGGAGTATTTTCGCCAGGATGAAAGGGGTTGGGGGCGTTCAGCCCTTGCCCAGCATGCGGTCGGCCTTCTTGCGCACGAGGACGCTGCGCAGGTCGTGCATGGCCAGAAGCAGTGCGTCGGTGACGGCTTCGAGGCTCTCGTCGGAGGCACGGGAGTTGGCCCAGTGGGCTGTCAGGTTCAGGTGGTCGACCGTGCGCAGGATGTCGTCGATGTCGCGGGCGGCGAGGACCGCCTTGCGTTCGATCATCCAGGCACGGATTTCGGACATGTCCTCTTCGGTCAGTTCGCGGTCGCCATGTGGCTTGATCTCGCCATTCTTGATGTTGATGACGGCGATCTGGTCCATCTCGATGCGGCGGTGGCGGTTCTCCGTGTCGACACGGAACACGAAGGCGCCGTTTTCGCGTACGCGGAAATAGTATTCGGGCAGGAAGGTCGTCATGGGGATTCCCGGCTGTGGCCCGCGCCGGGAAGCGCGGGCCTTGGGGTTCAGCTCAGCGTGGCGCAGAAGGACTGGATGCGGGTGCAGGCTTCCTTCAGGGCTTCGTCGGAGGTGGCGTAGCTGACGCGGAAGTTGGGCGACATGCCGAAGGCGGCGCCGAACACCACGGCCACGCCGGCCTCTTCCAGCAGGGCCTTGGCGAAGGTTTCGTCGTCGGTGATCTTCACGCCGCCCTTGCTCGTCTTGCCGATGCACGCGGCGATGGAGGGGTAGACGTAGAAGGCGCCTTCGGGCGTCGGGCAGGTGAGGCCTTTCGCTTCGTTCAGCATCGAGACCACGAGGTCGCGCCGGCGCTGGAACACCACCTTGTTGTCGGCGAGGAAGTCTTGCGGGCCGTTCAGCGCCTCGACCGCCGCCCACTGGCTGATGGAGCAGGGGTTCGACGTGGACTGCGACTGGATCTTGCGCATCGCGCCGATCAGCTCCTTCGGGCCACCCGCGTAGCCGATGCGCCAGCCGGTCATGGCGTAGGCTTTCGACACGCCGTTGCAGGTCAGCGTGCGGTCGTAGAGGCGCGGCTCGACCTGTGCGGGGGTGCAGAACTCGAAATCGTCGAACACGAGGTGTTCATACATGTCGTCGGACATGACCCAGACGTGTTCGTGGCGCAGCAGCACGTCGGTCAGCGCCTTCAGCTCGTCGCGGCTGTAGCCGGCGCCGGTCGGGTTCGAGGGGGAGTTGAAAATTAGCCACTTCGTCTTCGGCGTGATCGCCGCTTCCAACGCTTCCGGCGTCATCTTGAAGTTGGTCTCGATGCCGCATTCGACCACCACCGGCTCGCCGCCGCCCAGCAGCACCATGTCGGGGTAGGACACCCAGTAGGGCGCGGGGATGATGACCTCGTCGCCGGGATTCAGCGTCGCCACCAGGGCGTTGTAGAGGATCTGCTTGCCGCCGGTGCCGACGCTGATCTGGGCCGGCTCGTAGGTGAGGCCGTTCTCGCGGGCGAACTTGTCGCAGATCGCCTGTTTCAGCTCGGCAATCCCGTCGGGGGCGGTGTATTTCGTCTTGCCCGCGTCGATCGCGGCCTTCGCGGCGGCCTTGATGTTGTCGGGCGTGTCGAAGTCCGGCTCGCCCGCACCGAGGCCGATCACGTCGCGCCCCGCGGCTTTCAGCTCGGCGGCGAGGGTCGAGACTGCGATGGTCGGGGAGGGTTTGACGCGGCTCAGCGTCTCGGAAAGGAAGGTCATGTGCGCTCCGGGGTTTGAGGTTGCCGTCTCTTTCTCTTAGGGTTCAAGCGGGGTTCGATCAAGCGAGACCTCGGAAAGGGCCGGATGAACGAGACAGAAGCCGCCGCATGGTATTCGGAGAAACACGCGACTTTCGGCGACAGGCTGGCCGCCGCCCGCGAACATGCGGCGTTGAGCCAGAAGAGCCTCGCGCGCCATCTCGGGGTCAAGACGCGCACCATCGTTGCATGGGAGAACGACCTCTCGGAGCCGCGCGCCAACCGGTTGCAGATGCTCGCGGGGCTGCTGAATGTCTCGCTGATGTGGCTGTTGACGGGGCAGGGCGAGGGGGTCGACCCGGCGCAGGAGGGGTATCTTTCGCAGGACGCGCGCATGATTTTGCTTGAAATGCGCAAGCTGCGCGGCGACATGGATGATGCCAGCGCCCGGCTTGAACGGCTGGAGGGCCATCTGATGAACCTTCTGGAGGCGATACCCCATGAGTGAGACCCGCGAGACCCGCCTCAAACGCCTGTCGATGCGCTCGCACCGGCGCGGCATCAAGGAGATGGACATCATCCTCGGTCGCTACGCCGACGACGCGCTCGCCGCGCTGGGGGCCGATGCGCTCGATCTCTACGAGGTGCTTCTCGAAGAGAACGACCACGACCTCTACCAATGGGTCACGGGGCAGGTGTCACCGCCGGAGCGATTCGCCGGATTGATCGACAAGATCGCCGCCCACGCGGCCCTGGCGGCGCGCGGTTAACCATTCCGGCAAAAAATGGACGGTTTTCTGTAGGGTTTAACCGAATATTGGAGAATTGCCGCGATTGTCTCTGCTGAAAGGATTCAGGCGGAGATAGTGATGAGTATGCATTCACCGATCGGGCAAGACGCGCGTCAGGGCAC
>PDWI01007921.1_pt1 | contig 12686 bp, 14 predicted proteins | sample 1430891 | NCBI WGS metagenome assembly PDWI01 (sample SAMN01162508, study PRJNA174530) | Oral metagenome, whole genome shotgun sequencing project. | biome: Marine environment; feature: Marine mammal; material: Swab sample of the gingival sulcus; isolation source: swab sample of gingival sulcus... | reverse complement strand
TCCGCAACCAATTTTTTTTATGTCAGGGTAGCTCAGCTGGCTAGAGCGCTGGTCTCATAAGCCGGAGGTCGGGAGTTCAAGTCTCCCCCTTGACACCATCTTAAACTACATATCTAAAGAAACCCCTAAAATACGAATATTTATCCAAAGTTTAAGTTTAGAATATAAACATAAAGTCCTTGTTTAGTCCTTGATAAAACAAATTTTTAACTAAATCTCAAAAAGCTATAAAAACACCTACATTCAACCCATAAGTGCAACAAAACCAAATAAGATTATGCCACCATTTCCCTTATAAATTCTTTGAAAAAAACTTCATAAGGAGTTTTGATAATCCATATTTATGGATTATCTTTTATTTTTACAAATCAAAAGCAGCTTCTAGTAATCTTTTTGTATATTCTTCCTTTGGATTTTTAAAAATCTCTTCACTAGCTCCTTGCTCTATTAGTTTTCCACTTTTCATCACAAGAACTTCATCACTCATAGCCCTAACAACGGCTAAATCATGACTTATAAACATAAAAGTTAGATTATGTTTTTTTTGTAAATCTCGCAAAAGATTTACAACTGTTACTTGAATAGACCTATCAAGTGCTGAAGTTGGTTCATCTAGTAAGATAAATTTAGGTTTAAGCACCATTGCTCTAGCTATGGCAACTCTTTGTCTTTGACCTCCTGAGAACTCATGGGGATAACGGTTTCTTAGATTTGGATTTATTTCCACTTCTTCTAAGGCTTTTATAACCCTTTGTTCCCTTTCAATTTTACTTAGATGTTTTTCATGAACTAAAAGCCCTTCTTCCACTATTTGCCCTATAGTCATACGAGGAGATAGTGAACCAAAAGGGTCTTGGAAAACTACTTGCATCTCACGTCTAAGAGGTCTTAAATGCACAAAATCCATAGCATTTATGGCTTTTCCAAAGATATTTATATCTCCACTACTATCTATTAGTTTTAGTATAGCTTTTCCTAGTGTTGATTTTCCACTACCACTCTCCCCTACTACTCCTAAAGTTTGACCTTCTTTTATACTTATGCTTATGTTATTTACTGCATGTAAGCTTTCTAAGGTTTTACCAAAAAAACTTTTTTTCAAAGGAAATTCTACATTTATATTTTTTGCTTCAAGTAAAATTTTTGCATCAGCACTTACAGGTTCTTTCAAGCCTTTTGGTTCGCTATCTAGTAGCATTTTTGTATATTCGTGCTTAGGATTTTCAAAAACTTCTTTTGTATTTCCACTTTCAACTATTTGTCCATCTTTCATAACACAAACAGTATTTGAAAAATGTTTCACAATACCAAGGTCGTGAGTGATAAACAAAATAGCCATAGAAAACTTTTCTTGAAGTTCTTTAAGCAAGTTTAATATCTCTGCTTGAACTGTAACATCAAGTGCGGTTGTAGGTTCATCTGCTATTAAAATATCAGGTTCATTTGCTAGTGCCATTGCTATCATAACCCTTTGTCTTTGACCTCCACTTAGTTCATGTGGATAAGCTTTTAATCTTGATTTAGGATTTGGTAGATGCACTGCTTCTAAAAGTTCCAAGACTTTAACTCTTGCTTCTTTTTTGCTCATACCCTTATGGTATATTAAAGTTTCTGCAACTTGTCGCTCTATTGTATGCAAAGGATTTAAACTAGTCATTGGTTCTTGAAAAATCATTGCTATTTTATTTCCTCTTATATCAAGCAAAGTTTTTTCTTTTGCATTTATTAGTTCAACTCCCTCGTATTTGATAGAAGAACCTTGTGGGTGTGAAGCCATAGGATAAGGTAAAAGTTTCATAATAGACATAGATGTTACTGATTTACCACTTCCACTTTCTCCAACTAAAGCTAAAGTTTCTCCTTTTTTCATAGAAAAACTTACACCATTTACAGCTCTTACTACTCCTGTATGAAGATTAAAATCAACAGATAAATTTTTTACTTCTAAAATCGTACTCATATTCTTTCCTATCTTGTTTTTGGATCAAGTGCATCTCTTAATCCATCGCCTATAAAGTTTAAACAAAATAAAGTTGTTGTTAAAAACAATGCAGGGAAAAGCAACATCCAAGGAGATTGCTCCATATTTTTTGCACCTTCACTTATAAGTACTCCCCAACTTGTCATAGGTTCTTGAACTCCAAGTCCTAAAAAGGATAAGAAACTCTCAAGCAAGATAACCTTTGGAACTGTTAAAGTCATATATATAATAACTGTTCCAACTGTATTTGGTATGATATGTCTTTTTATGATATTGTGTTTTTTTACACCTAAAGCTCTTGCAGCATCTACAAATTCTTTTCTTTTTAAAGACAAGGTTTGACCTCTTACAATTCTAGCCATATCTAGCCATTCAACTGCACCAATAGCTATAAATATAAGATAAATACTCTTTCCAAAAACAACCATCATCAAAATAACTAAAAACATAAAAGGCAGTGAGTACAAGATATCAACTATTCTCATCATGATATTATCAACTCTACCTCCAACAAAACCAGAAATAGAACCATAAGTTATACCTATTAGCATACTAACACAGGTTGCTACTAAAGCCACCATTAAAGATACTTGTCCACCATATAAAGTACGAACGAGTAAATCTCTTCCATTTCCATCCATTCCAAAGATATGAAAACCTTCAAGCATAGGAGCCGCACCTATATAGTCCCAATAAACTTCATCAAGCTCAGATGGAACTAAAAAAGGTCCTAAAAAAGATAAAATAGCAATAATAAAAAGTATAAATATACTTATCATCGTAGCCTTATTTTGTAAAAGTCTTCTTAAAGCATCTTTGTATAAGCTACTTCCCTCTATTTTTTGTGATTCTTCTGTTTCTTCCACTTTATCTCCTAGTCATATCTTATTTGAGGATCTAAAAATCCATATATCAAATCTACTATTAAATTAAAGACAATTATCAAAGTCCCAAAAAATACAACTGTACCCATAACCAAAGTATAATCTCTATTTAAAGCACCTTGAACAAAGTATCTACCAAGCCCAGGAAGTCCATATATTTGCTCTATTACAATAGAACCTGTTATTACAGCTGCTGTTGCTGGACCTAGATAGGAAACCACAGGTAAAAGAGCTGATTTTAAAGCATGTCTAAATACTATAAGTCTTTGTGGAAGTCCTTTGGCTTTTGCAGTTCTTATAAACTGCATACCTAAAACTTCAACCATACTTCCCCTTGTAAGCCTCGCTACATAAGCAACTTGAGGAAGAGCTAGAGAAATTACTGGCAAAATCATATTTGCCAAAGCTCCATCATTCCAACCACCAACGGGTAAAAGTTTTAAATATACTCCTATGACTAAAGTTAGTATAGGTGCAAGGACAAAATTAGGTATGGCAATACCTATCATACTTGTACCCATAAGTATATAATCAAGCTTAGAGTTTTGCTTAATGGCGGCAATACTTCCTAGTATAATACCCAAAATAAGTGCCAATAAAATAGCACTAAGTCCTAATTTTAAACTTACAGGAAAACCAGTCCATATAAGTTCACTAACTGTAAAATCCGTATATTTAAAGCTAGGACCAAAATCACCATGAAGTAAATTTTTTAGATATATACCATACTGAACTACAACAGGTTTATCTAAGTTATAAGCGGCTTTTATATTTTTTTCAATTTCAGGTGGAAGTGAACGCTCCCCTGTAAAAGGCCCACCAGGAGCAAGTCTCATCATAAAAAAGGCAATAGTTATTACCATAAAAAGTGTAGGAATAGCAGCCAATAATCGTTTTATAAAATATTTTAGCATATTATCTTCTTTATAAGGAATTTAGTGGCGAAAAATTCTCGCCACTATGTTTTATTTATTATTTTGATAACCATCTAGTTCTATGGATATTTTCTGAGTTTTCTTTCCAACCTTTTAATTTTTTACTAACTAGTCCTTTTGATACATAGTAATAAATAGGAATAGTTACAAACTCATCAAGTGCTAATTGCTCAGCTTTTTGCATAATCTTAGCTCTTTTTTTCAAATCAGCTGTGTGATTTGCTTCTTTCATAAGTGCGTTAAACTCTTTATTATCCCAAGCTCCATAGTTCATAGTATTTGGATATTCAAGTAAGAATAAAAAGTTTTGAGCATCAGGATAATCAGCTATCCAACCAGCACGTCCTACTTCAAACTTACCTTCTTCAAGGTTATTGTAGTGAACTGCAACTTCAGCATTTGATAACTTAGTTTTAATACCAATCATTTTCCACATAGCAGCAACTGCAACAGCTACTTTTTTATGATTTTCACTTGTATTATAGCTTAACTCTATTGTCAAAGGATTAGACTTAGTATAACCTGCTTCACTCATAAGTTTTTTAGCTTTTTTAACTCTATCTTTCATAGACATAGATTTATAGTTTGAAGTTGCTGGTGTATAATCAGCTAATTTTGGTGCAAAACTATAAGCTGCTACTTCTCCTGTAGTTAAAATTTTATCCACTAAGATTTCTCTATTTATTGCTAAGCTTAAAGCTTCTCTTACTCTTTTATCTTGGAATTTTTTTAATCTCATATTTATAGGATAGTGATAAATTCCAATATATGGTGAAACAACTGCTTCATTAGGCATATTTTTCTTTAACCATTTGTATTGTTCAGTTGGGAAATCATCATTAAAATCAAGCTCTCCTGCTCTAAATCTTTTAAGTGCTGATGATCTATCTTCAGTTGGATAGTAATAAACTTCATCAACTTTTACTTTATCTGCATCAAAAAACTTAGGATTTTTTACTGCTTTTATATGACTTTGTGATTTCCACTCTACTAATTTAAAAGCACCATTTGAAACTATATGTTCAGGTTTACTCCAGTCTTTTCCATACTTTTCAACGATATGTTTTGGTAGAGGATAAGCTGTATAGTGTTTTAATTGACCTAAGAAATAAGGTGCAGGATACTCTAAAGTAATTTGTAAAGTATGTTTATCTAAAGCTTTTACCCCAAGCTTTGTTAAATCTTTCATTTTACCAGTATTTAAGGCTTTTGCATTTTTTATAGTATATAAAAGATTAGCATATTTTGCAGCTGTCGAAGGATTGATAATTCTTCTATAAGCAAATACAAAATCTTCACTTGTTAAAGCAACTCCATCAGACCAAACTGCATCTTTTCTTAAATCAAAAGTATAAACTAAACCATCTTTAGAAACCTTCCAACTTGTAGCCATTCCAGGAAGTGAAGAAGCATCAGGAGCATATTGAATAAGACCCATAAAAAGATCTCCTCCAACCATATTTTCCCAAGTTCCTGACATTTTATGAGGATCAAGACTAGCTGGCTCCCCCCCCGTTCCTAAATGGATAGTAGTTTTTGCATAGGCATTTAATCCTAAAATACAAGCGAACATTATGCTTAAAAACGACAATTTTGATAGTTTTCTCATTTTCTCTCCTTAAGTTTAAATGTAATAGGTATATTCTAATACAAAAAAGCTTAAAGAATAAATTAATAACGAAGTTCTACATATTTATTTGAAGAAAATATAAAATAGCTTAGTTCCCTAAAAACTTTTGCATCTTCTGGATATTTATAAGTTCTTTTCTAGTATATTCTTTGTGTTTTTTCAAAAAATCTACACTTCTATAAAGAAGTTCTTCTAAAAGTTTCAAATCATCTAACTCAAGATCAAAGTCTTCTATAGAAGACTTTTGAAGATACTCCTCATTCCAAGAAGCTAAAGCATCTGCTTTTTCAAAAGACTCTAAAGAATGTGCATAAATTAGTTTTTGTAAGGCCTCTAAAGACCAGTCTCTTCTTTCCATGCTTCAATCAATCCTTGTGTTACCTTTTGAACTTGATTTATGGCATTGATATTATCATCAATTCCTGCAGAAAATAAAGTTTCAATTTGATAAAGATATAGACCGTCTAAGTAGTAAGCAACATCTCCTCCATCAAAATCAAGAACATTTCTAAGTTCATCAAAAATTGCAATAGACTTATTTATATAAGTAAATTTTGCCTCAATATCATCTTCATCAATAGCATTTTTCACAAAAGATAAATATTTCATTATTCCTTCATAAAGCTTAAGCACTAAAGCATATGGATCATCTGATATTGCATTTTGTTGATTATAAGCTTCTATTCCCATAATAGTAGTCCTTTCTAATTTTTATATAGTTTCAGTATATTATATATTAACTTAATTTCTTCTATAAAAGAAAGAAAATAATTTTTATTTTCTTTCTTATTTTGAGGCGATAGATTGCTGTATCATCATCTTCATTCCTGAGAATGACGACTCAAATTGATTTATAATTGCACCATAAGATCCAAACTGCATAGCAAGTTCTTTATATTTTGTTTTTAAATCTTCTTCAGCTTTTTCTTTATCTTCTTTTAAAGCCATTTCTCTTGTGTCTATAGATCTATCATAAGTACTTAAAATACCTCCAGTAAAACTCATCTCATCAATAACTGATTTTAATTGAGTTCCAAACCCTTCTTTTGCAGCAGTTCCAACAAAGAAATCTTTTAAACCATCTAAATCATTTTCTATTTGTTCTTTAAATTTTTTGGTATCAATTTCAACTGTACCATTTTTATTTAACCCTATTCCCATATTGAAAATAGATTTATTCCCATCTTCTCCATAAGAGCCAAACATCTTATCTTTTATTTGAGATACTATATTTCTAAGTCCTGATTTGTTAGCAATAGGAGATGTTGCATCTGTTGATTCTTTATCAATCATATTTATAAGTTCATTAAATTTATTTACAAAATTTTGAATTTGACCTTCTAATTGTGTCTTATCATTTGTAATGGTGATACTTGATTCACCTATTTTATTTGCAACTATATTTAGATTATCAACTTCTAGTTTATTTGTAGGTACACTATAAGCAACTCCATCAACTTCTGCTTCCATATTTTTTGCTTTTTGAACATGATTTTTAGCATCTAAGAAATCTAAATCATCTGCACCAGATATTTTAAGTTCATTTTCTTTTCCTGATTTCTCACTTTTTACTATAAGTCTATATTCACTATCATTCACTTTTTCAAAAGAAGCAGCCATTCCTTCTTCTTTATCTATAGCTTTTGCTAAATCTGTGTAAGAAGTATATTTTGAAATATCAAAGGACTTATCATTAATCTTAAGTACACCAGTACCAGCAAGTTTATCATCCGTTATAATCTTTGATTGATAAACATCTTTTTGAGCAAGTTGTGTAACATTTACACTAGTACTACCTTCTTTTAATTTTGAAGGATCAATCGCATCAAAAGTTGCAGAATCACCAGAGATAGTTGCTGCTTTTTGATCAAACGCAGTCGCTCCTCCCTTTACAAATAGGTCAAAAGGCTTAATAGCTTCCCAAACTTCTTTAACCTTTGTTTCAATATTAGAAAAAACTTCTCTTTCTTTTTCTATCTTTTCTAAATTCTTCTCAAGAGGTTCAACTTTTGCTTTTCTCTCAGCACCTTTTAATTTATCTATTAAATCTTGATTTAATGTAGCAGCTTGTCCTGCCCCTAATCCTAATACACCTTCAGCCATTTTCTACTCCCTTATCTTTTTAGTCCAAGTAATGTTTTTAGCATTTCATCAATAGTTGTTATTACTTTTGCATTTGATGTATATGCTGACTGGAACTTTATCAAATCTATCATTTGTTCATCTTTATCAACTTTTGTTAATTGGTCATGAGAGCTTTCGATAGATCTTGTTACAACTTTTTGTGTTTTTAACAAAAAGTCATTGTCTGCTTTATCAGAAGAAACTGTATATCGCACTTCCTCATAATACTCCATAAAAGATGTGATATTTTCATCTTTTCCATTTTGTCCTTTATGTGAAAAAGAAACATCTGTTTTCCATTGTAAAGTAGCAAGATATTCTAAATTATCTTGTTTCAAATCATTCACAGCATTTTGATGAAATTCTAACTTCATAACACTAGAACCTGAAAACAATCCAAATTTATGATTTTTATCCACTGTACTTCCATATAAATTCACACGTTTTTCAGTATCAATAGGACGAGCATCAACACTAGCTTCCCCATATACATATTTACCTTTATCTAACTCCACATAAGTACGTGTCACATCAGATAAAGTCATAGCCAACTTATCTAAATTGTCTTTATATTTTTGTATCTTATTCATAAGTGAGTCAGATTGCAAATTTTCCATTTGAGCTTTCATTTCACCTTTGTCAAGTTTTATTTCAGCATTATAAATTTTCAACTTAACAGTATCTAAAGCAGGAGTGCTTTGCTTTTTATTTTCATAAAAAGTATTTCTACTTTCTACATTAGTACCATTTCTTTTCTCAATAGCTATATAAGCGTTAAAAGAACCTTCTATTCCTTCTATTTTTGAAGTAACACTTAAAAACTTATCAACATTTGATAAACTATTCTCATGGTTTTTATAACCATTTGAAGCTTCAACAAACTGACTCATATTTTTATCAGTATTTATCTTAGCAACTAAAGCTCGTATATAGTTATCTGCACCAGCTGTTATTGTTTGTTTATTACCATCTTTATCGAGATATTCTATTTTATCTCCAAATTTTACAGATACTTCATATTCATTGTTTAGTTTATATTTGATCACATCATCTGTATCAAAACCAGCTCCAAAATCAATATTTGATTTTATTCCTTCTTGTCCTTTTTTAGTCTCTGATAAAGTAATATAGTTATTAACTTGTAGTTTCTTTTCTCTAGATATATCCATCTCATTTGAAAGAGTATTATAAACCACTCTTTCTTTTCCCACAAATAATTCATAACTATTTTCATGTCTTACAACTTTAGTATCGACAAGTTTTGATAATTTATTTTCTAAAGTATCTCTTTTATCTAATAAATCATTTTGACTAATAGCTGATCTTGTTTTTAATTTATAGTTAATATCTGCTATTTGATTTATATATTTATTTGCTTTTGTTAAATTTGAAGAAAGATCATTTCTCAATAGATTTTGATATTCATCTAATCCTTTGTAAATATTTTGCATTGATTTTACAAGTAAAGTACCTTGTGATTTTAAAGTATTTTTAGCCACTGTTGAATGGGGATCAGCTCTTAAATCTTCAACAGCTTTAAAATATCTATTCATTTCTTTACTTAAACCACTAGTATCTGTTTCTTTAAACAATTTTTCAACAGAACTTGATATCTCAGCTGTTTTATTATGATAATCCAATTTTGAGTTTTCAGTCATCATCTTATCATATAGATATTGAGAAGTTATTCTATAAGCAGATTCAGCACTAACACCTTCACCAGTAAATCTTATACCAAGGTGTTCAGATTCACTTATTTGAACAACTCTTTTTTTATATCCTGGCGTATTTTCATTAGCTAAGTTATTAGAAACATTTTCTACTGCATGTTTTGCAGTATTTAACCCTGTCTGAGACACACTTAGTGTATTTAGCATAGAGTCTCCTTATTATTGTATTTATGATTATTACATTACATTTCTTAATATTAGCTTAAAAAGGCCATAATAGTCGCATTAATTTCAAACCCCAAGGAGTTTCTAAGATATCTGCTTCTTCTCCTTGCTTATCATACATCATTTTTAAGTTAGCCATTTGAGAAGAATCTATAGTATTATCAGAACTAATATCATAAGGTCGAATAACTCCACTTACAATAATAGTTTGTTTTTGACCATCTATTAATAATTCTTTAGAACCTTTTATATAATAGTTCCCATTTTGATATGTCTCTTCGATAATTGCAGAAATTGTTGTTTTAAAAGTTTCATCAAATTGTGTTTTCACTTCACCTTTATCTGAAGTTGAACTTTTAGTACCAACTCCAAAACCAAAGGTGCTATTAAATTTTTCAGAAAGTGGTTTTACATATCTATTTAAACCAGTTTGAGGAGTAGTTATTGCACCTCCTAATTGATTGTTTCTATTTGCTTTTAATTCTCTTTTATTTTTAGAGTTTGATTTTAAACCTTCATTTATCTTAATTTGTATGATATCACCAATTTGTAAATCTTTTTTATCAGCAAATAAAGAAGTTCCTTCAACAGAATATAAAGAACCTTTATTCTTTTTTATAATATGAGGTTTCTTTGGTATCATAATCTTTGGTTTCTTAAAATCTAAATTTTTAGTATTTGAAGAGCACGAAATTATAAAGAAGCTTAAAAATAAAATCAAAAAATTATTTTTCATTTAATCTACTTTCTATTATATGTTTTATATCAACTGCAATTATAAGTTCTTTTGAAGTTCTTTTAGTCAAAGCCATCGCACCATATCTTACTTTTAAAGCGTCTAGATTGGTATCAGGTTCACATATGATTACTAATTTATCTTTTATTAGTTGCACATGCTTTACATATTCTTGTCCTATTAAATCAACAGCTTTTTCAATTTCTAAATACAATGTTTTTTCTAAACGCTTTTTGTTAGCTTTTGTTTTTTCTCTTTCTATTTTTTGTGCCAACTCAATTTTTTGTTTTTCTTTCATCTCATTGCTCATATGAAGATAATAAGAAACAAACATCAAAACTAAAGCAATAAAAGATAAATATTTAATATATTTTTGCTTTTTATTTCTTTTAACTGCAACTATCATTTTTTTACTTAATTACAAATGTTGTAAATAATATCTGTTTTACACTATCTAGTTGTAAATCTTCATTTGAAGAAGCATATTTGTTTAAAACTTCATTTATATCTTGTACAAACTCTTCTTTTAGAAGATTTTTACCACCAACAGTTAGTAGTTCTTCTGAACTTCTTGCACTTATTTGAGCTATTACTACATCAATTATCTCTGCCTTATTTGCCTCAACTACATTTACAATAGTAGGTTCTGTACTTTTTATAGCAAAAGATAACTTCATAAGTTTTTCTTTTCCTCTAGCATTTGTTATATTTAAAACTAAATCATTGATTTCTGCCTTAAAGGTTTCTCTTTGTTCTGGTTTTCTATTATTAACTGATTGAGTTGTTTCGTCTTTAGGTGAGAAGATTCCTTGAGAATAAAGAAAATATCCTCCCCCTGCAATTGCAAGAACTAAAATAAGTACTAAAACAATAAGTACTATAATCAAACCTTTTCCTCCACCTTGTGAACTAGACTGTTCTGTTGTTTCTTCTGCCATAATTTTACCTTTTATTATTCTTCTGATTTATAATTTTTTAACATCCTAGTTAATTTTGCTGCATTAGATATATCTAAATATCTAAGTAAAGATGTTATTTTTGTTTCTTTTAACCTTAAAACTATATCAAAAACATCATCAATTTTTCCTTCACTAATCATTTCATCAAAAATTGATGCTGCTATTTTTGGTTTCATTTTATTATATATTTTTGCTGTTTTGCTCACTGCTGTCTCTTTTATATCTTTTAAAAGAGCTAAGTTTTTGTCGTGTAAATCTTTGATAGCTTGTTTTTCTTTTTGTATATTTTGTAAAATTCTTTCTAACTCTTTTTTTCTATTTTTATATTCCTCTTCTTTTTTATTATAAAAAATACTAAGTTCTTTTTTAAGCCTTTTAACTTCTATTTTTTCTCTTTCTAATTCACTTAAAGTAACATTTTCCACAGAAAATAAGTTTATACTAAAAATCAAAATCAATATATATCTATACATTTTTAATCACCTTTTATATATTTACTCTGTATATATTCTTCAGAGGCTTCTTGTTCTACTAACAATAATTTTTTTAAAGCTTCTGCTTTTTCTTCTTCTAGTATAACAGAATATTGTTCTGTTTCTTTTTGTAACTGAACGATATCTTTTTCTATATTTTTCAATTCTTCTTTTAATTTATTTTTTTCTTCTTCTACTGTCTTGAGATTGTATCTCATAGTATTTTTATGAATTTGAAGTAAAGAAAAATCCGATATTGAGCCTTTATTTTGAACACTTGCTGAATCTATTTTATTTTTTATAAACATCATTTGAGTTTCACATTTTTCAATATCAGATAACACTTGTCCTTTTAAAATAAGTTTTTGATCTGTCTGTGTCTTTTTTAGATTATACAATTTACTAATCATCTAATCAATTCCCAAAAACTAGTATCAAGTCCCATAAATCTTTAGTATAAGTTTGGATATGGTCACCTATCCAAGGAAGTGTTATCAATATAAAAGCTGAAACAAATATCATCTTAGGTACAAAAGTCAAAGAAGCATCACTAACTTGTGTAACAGCTTGAAATATTGAGATTATCAAACCAATAACCATACTTACTAACAAAGAAGGTAATCCTAAAATCAATATTATTTTAACTGTATTTTCAGCAATACCCAATAAATCCATGTCTTAATCTTTTATTTTTACCGTAATTTCTAAAGTTTTATTGTTTAATAATTTTGAAATTAATTCAGAGATATCATTGACATTTGAACTATTTAATTCAAGTTGTTCATTTGTCTCAGGTTTTTTTTCTTCTTTTTTAACTTCTACTTTATTAGGAATACTATCATTGTTATTTATATCACCTAATGCAGATAAAATATCTTCTTCACTTAATGAATCAAATTCTGAAAACTCATCACTCATATCTTGTCCTTTTTCTTCAAATTCATCTTTATTTATAGTGTTTTCTTCACTTATATCAATATTTTCTATTTCTTCTACTAAAGCATCATCCATATCATTATTTAAGATGTTTTGCATAATATCTTCTGAAGTATCCCCTTCACTGATTAGT
>PDWI01011229.1_pt1 | contig 12688 bp, 8 predicted proteins | sample 1430891 | NCBI WGS metagenome assembly PDWI01 (sample SAMN01162508, study PRJNA174530) | Oral metagenome, whole genome shotgun sequencing project. | biome: Marine environment; feature: Marine mammal; material: Swab sample of the gingival sulcus; isolation source: swab sample of gingival sulcus... | reverse complement strand
TTCTTTCCCTGAATTTGCAACTTCAAAGGTTGTGTTTCCGCTGGCGTTTTTAGCTACATTAATCACATCTGTTGTGCTATCAGCAGTATCAACTCGATAGTGTACTCGTCCATTTGATCCCACAAAATTTTGTACATCTAAAGTTTGTTTGTCGCCATCAAAATGTAGATCGCCCGCCAATTCAAAATCGCCAGTGCTTGATGCTTTATTGATGGTTAAATTCGCTCCATTTTGTACGGTTAATTTACTTGGATTATCAGTTACAGTGTGATTATCAATAAACAATGGCGAAATTGTTGCATCGCTTGCCCATTTTGTCGTACTTTTTGCTAAATTCAGTGCCTCATTATGTGCTGTGAATTTTCCTGTGAAATCTGAACCGCTTGCAAGTGAAACTTGTGAGCCACGATTTAAAGTTACAGAGCCGTTACCGTGCATTGCACCTTCATAATCTGCTTTGCTACCAAAAGTCACATCATTGCCGTTCATTGTTAATGAACCACGAATTTGGGTTTGTGGCATTGCAGCAAAACCTTTTTCGGTAAAGGTGTCGGTATTTTCACGCCAACCGCCTCTTGCACGGCTTGCGATATAAGTTTTATCGCCACGAGAGTAGCCTAGCGTTGCTTTTGCACCTTTTTCAAGAGTAATATCCCCCTTAACAGCAGTTAAGTTACGGCTTAATGCAAGTTCTGCTCCATTTTTAACCGCTATGCTTTCAAAATCAAAAGTTGGGTTGTGGTAATCATTGTCGTAAACAACTTCTAAATTTGTTTGATAGTCGTTTGCGTGGGTAACTGGTGCACCTTGCACTATCACTGTACCTTTTTCAACCGTTAAACTTTTCGCATTTGCTCCGCCTGTGAGCAATAAGCGATCATCAAGTTCAGGTGCATATTTAACGGCTAATAGCGAGCGTTTTCCTGTACGATTTCCTAAATAACCTGCATAGTAAGTTAAACTATCACGCACATCGGTAAGCGCTTTCATTTTTGTGAAAATAGCTCGTTGGGCATCATTTAATTGATTAGTCCAATATAAGTCAGGCGATCTTTCTCCTAATGCAGGAAGTAGATCAGATGTGCCTAGTATTTTCCACGATTTAGCATCATCTTCTGGCCAGTATCCAAAGTTTTCTCTGAAATAAGGCGTTGATGGGTCGTAATACCAATAGCGGAAAAGTCTACCCGTTTCATAGTTTAATTTACCTGTTTCATCATAATGTTGGTAATCTTGAATAGTATAATCATAAAAATAGCCATCTTTGCCTAACTTATGCCAGCTACTCATTTTTTCATCACGAAGTAATTTTAGTACGCCACCACCTGTGATTTCTTTGCGTTTTAAACCTTTAAAAGTCAGGGTTGCTTCTTTATCTTTACTTGTGATCGTTGCACCTGAATCAATATGGCGAACTCGTTCAAAAGTTGTATCATTACCGTTTAGATCAAGTGTTCCACCACGATGTCCAAAAATAATTTTTTGTGGGTTAAGTGCTGAACCGTGAATAACTTTAACGGTTGGGCGACCACTTACAATTTCTACTTGTAAATTAGCTGGCTTGTTACGAGAAGCTAAACTTGTATTAAGTCGTTCATCTGAATGATGAAATTTCGGAAGATCAAGTTCTACTGTTCCATCGCCAACACTGATCGTTCCTAAATCACTAGGATTAAATGTAAGTGGGATTTCAGGGGCTAAAACAAGTGTCCCTTTACCTAATTTTGAAAGACGATCGCCAGCTTTACTTGCTGCTAATTTCCAAGTTACTCTTTTGTCTTCATCAACCACGACACCAGAGCCAGTCCAACGAAATTTTTCTTTGCGATTTTTAAGCTCATTCTCTTCTTAAGTAAATCAGGATGAGATTCAAAATATGCCATTTGAAATTCAGGAATTTCCAGCTTTGGTGTTTCGCCTGTACGCTGTGCATCAACCGTAAAATCAGTATGGAAATAAAGTCCGCCTGCACCTTGATTGATATTATCCGTTAGCATTAATGTGCCGTTTTGTCCGCTAATATCTAAATCACGCCCAGTGTCGTATTCTTTGTAAGCGTAATAAACGCCTGGACTTTTGTGTTCTTCGGTCGGTTTAAAAATAAGCTCTGGGTTAAATAAACCAACACTTTTATTTATACCTGTTCCTGTAATACTCGCTGTTGGATTACCTTTGCTATCCTTGGTACTTGGCGAGAAATTAAGAATTTGCCCAGCCGTTGGATTATTTATTTCGGTATGAGCATAAGAATTTTTATTCTCTTTAAATTGATTAGGGCGAACTTGGGTGTTAATGATCGTAAATGTTGGCTCTAATGCACCTGGATTTACTACTGCATCGCCCAAGCCAATAATAAACCATTTATTTTTTGTCGCATCATAAATTTGCACGCCAGATCCACTATCGCCCCCTTGAATATAAGAAACGAGTGGCCCGCCTTGCCCTTTGCTATTTTCATAGACAGATTTTGCCCCACCACCACTTACAAAAGTACTTTTACCATCTTTAAATATTTGGTTATCGTGTAAATCTTGTAACGCACCACCTGTTAAAAATTGGTAAGGTCCGCTTACTGGGATTTTATATTGATCTTCTATTTCTTTATAATGTGCTTTTAGCTCCTTAAATTCTGTTTCAAGTACTTTCTTCTCTGCTTCTAATGTTTTTTTAACCGCTTCATCTGTTTCAGCTTTAATTCTTGTATTTATTGCTTTAACTTCTTTTTCTTTTTCAGAGGCTGCATCTTTTCTTTTACGAAACTCTGTTAGTACATCTTTTGGCATATAAATATATTCGCCCTCTGCTGTTTTGGCTCTTTATCATTTAAAGAAACACCAATATCATCAAGCATTGGAACAGGTGCTGATTCTGTTACTAAACGGTGTAATTTAGGATTATGATAATCATTTTGAGAACCGTGCTGTTTTAAATATACAGGATCATCAAAACGATTACTTATTAAATAATCAAACTGAGGATTATCAAAGTGATAATTATTTGAACCAAACTCAACAGATTTATAACCAATATTATGTACCACGCTAGTAACAAATTGTGGATCAACTAATGTTGCCACCCCATAACGCTTATAAATTGTTGAAAAATCTGCCATTGGGGCTTTATCAAACATTACACCGACTAAATTTTTCTTATCATCATAAACCTTAATATTTCTTGCACCAACGGTAAACGCCCCTTTGTTTTCGGCAAGATCTCGGTAATATTGATAAGGAATATCGGCACGAACCCCACTTGCAAGAGTGTTATTAGAAAGAGCAAGCATTATCGCAAGAGCGATTGGCGAGCGATGAAAAATTGATTTGTTGTAATGTTTTTTTGCCATAATAAAGTACCAAATAAATAAAAAAATAAAGGGGCTGACATAGAAGCCCTAAATTTGACACCATTTTTTCAGAATTTTCAATTAATTTTTAGGTGTCCCATAATTAAATCTAAACTCACATTTCTTTAAAAATAAATGAGAGTTTTTCTTATCAAATCCATTATATTTTCTTAAAACTCTCTTTGCTTGTGACCAAAAATTTTCAATTCCATTTATATGATTTTACCTTTCATAAAGTCAATTGAATGGTTAATTCTAAAATGTTGAAAATCACTTACATCAAGAGCATTATAACTACGATAATGATCTGTATATACAAATACTATCAGGTACAATTTCCCTTTTTATTACAGGTATTAACGTACTTGTCTTAGTATCAGAAACGATAACAGTATATACTTTTCCATTTCTTTTTAAAAGTCCAAAAACAGCTGTTTTACCACCTGCTCCTCAATCTCATTTGCCCTTTTTTATTCCACAAAAATAACTTTCGTCTAACTCTACTTAACCATCAAATACCCTAAAATCATAAAAGACTAAAGTAGAACCGTACGATATTGTTATCTGCTTTGGTCTATTTTTTTATAAATAATAATGTTTGAATAATTTAAAAAATTTTTCTTTTATCAAAAGTTGTTTTATTATGATAAAATAACGGCTTATGATAAGGAGATAGCAATGAACTTTGAAGATGAATTGGCTTTTTTTCAAAGTCAGTTTAAAGATGTAAAAAAAATAGAACAAGATAAGGTTGTTTTGAAAAAAACTGCTAATAAGCAGGTGAGTGAAATACGAGAGCGTCAGGAGAAAAAAGATATTTTATTCTATTTCTCTGATGAATATGAGCCAAATCTTAAAACAGATGATAATGATCGTTTAGTATATTGTAGAGAAGATGTTGATCACTATCTGTTAAAACGTTTAAGACGTGGTGATTTTCAACCTGAAATATTTTTAGATGTACACGGATTAACCTTAAAAGAAGCGAAAGAATCATTAGCAAAATTGCTTTATTCTTGCGAGAAAGAGCAAATTTTTTGTGGTTCAATTATGACAGGCTATGGAACTTTTAAACTGAAAAATCAACTACCAAAGTGGCTTGTGCAACACCCTAAGATTATGGCTCTTTCAATAGCTCCTAAAAAGTTAGGGGGAGATGCGAGCTTTTTATTTTTATTTGAATTAGAAGAAGATGAGTTTAGAAAAGATTGAGCCTGAAAATTTGCAGTATGAATGGGTTGCAAGCGGTGAACATTTAGTAACTTTTTGCAAAAAGTTATCAACTAAAAAAATATTGGCACTTGATACTGAGTTTGTTCGTGTTAAAACATTTTATCCACAACTTGGCATTATTCAAGTGTTTGATGGTGATAATTTGGCAATTATCGATCCATTAGCTATTGATGATCTTAGTCCATTTATTGATATTTTAAAAAAAGATGAAATAGTAAAGTTATTTTTTGCACCGGATGAAGATATAACTTTGCTCTATCATCATTTTAAATTGAAGATGAATAATATCCTTGATGTGCAACTACTTGCCAAAAAACTTGACTATAAAAAGGTTTCTTTTGATGCAGTATTGTTAGAGCGTTTGGGTATTAGTATTGATAAATCAGATGAGTTGCGTCGTCAAAATTGGCAGAAAAGACCACTTGCAAAAAAAGCGTTAGATTATGCCGCTTTTGATGTGTTTTATTTATTGCCTTTATTTAAAGCATTAAAAAGTGATTTTTCTCAAAGTAAAATGGTTATTAAGCAAGCTATTTTAGAGCAGAATCAACTAAATGAAAAAATTTATCAACGATTTAATGATAATTATGTAGCTTTTAAATCTAGTAAATATCGAAATAAAAAGCAGTGTAAGTTACTTAACTGGCGTTACGGCGTCGCGAAAAAAGAAGATAAAGCACAAAATTTTATTGTGAACAAACAAACTATTGTAAAATTATCAACAGCTATTATTCATAGAAAAACCGATCTTTATCGTTATTTAGAGCATTGGCAAGTAAAAAATTATGGCGATGATATTTTTGAGATTGTCGCAAATAGTAAAAATTAAAGAGAAAAGCTGATCAAATCAGCTTTTTGTTTTCATACTATTTTTAAAAGAGCATAGAGAAAAAGTAATCTCTTTGTTATAATACTTGGGTTTTTTTAATTTATATAGTCTATTTTGCAGAAAAATCAGAAAATATCACCGCTTTTTTGGAAAGAGAAATCATTACTTGAAATGAATGATGATGAATGGGAAGCACTGTGCGATGGCTGTGGTTTGTGTTGTTATCAAAAATACATCACAGGACACGGCAAGCGAGAGCGAATCCATCATACTAGAGTTGCTTGCGATTTATTAAATTTAAAAACAGGTAAATGCAATAATTATCCTAATCGATTTAAGATTATTGAAGAGTGTACGAAACTTACAAAGAAAAATTTGCTTGATTTTAAATGGCTTCCAGAAACCTGTGCTTATCGTTTAGTTTATGAAGGCAAAGATCTTTATAATTGGCATTATTTGGTTTGTGGTGATATAACAGCGGTCAAAAAAGCAGAAATAGTTATAATTAACGGCGTTTATGAAAAGGATATTATCGATTGGTTCGATTATATTATTTAGCAAGGATTAACAATGAGCGATAAAGAAGAAATCAATTATGAAGGCATTGAACAAATGCCACTTATGCAGTTTAGTGAAAGTGCGTATCTTAATTATTCAATGTATGTTATTAAAGATCGTGCTTTACCTTTTATTGGTGATGGTTTAAAACCTGTACAACGCCGTATTATTTATGCGATGAGTGAACTTGGTTTAAATGCTCGTGCTAAATATAAAAAATCAGCAAGAACGGTTGGTGATGTGTTAGGTAAATTTCACCCACACGGTGATAGTGCTTGTTATGAAGCGATGGTTTTGATGGCTCAGCCTTTTTCATATCGTTATCCTTTGATTGACGGACAAGGAAATTGGGGAGCACCTGATGATCCAAAATCATTCGCTGCTATGCGTTATACTGAATCTAAGTTATCGCCTTTTGCAGATCTTCTTTTAGGTGAGCTTGGACAAGGAACCGTTGATTATGTGCCAAACTTTGATGGTACACTTGATGAGCCTGAATATCTACCAGCTCGCTTGCCTCATATTTTGCTTAATGGTACAACGGGGATCGCTGTTGGTATGGCAACAGATATTCCACCACATAATGTGTTTGAAATTGCTGATGCTTTAACGCATTTGTTAGATAATCCCAAATCAAATCTTGAAGATATTTTAACCTTTGTGAAAGCACCTGATTTTCCAACCAAAGCTGAAATTATTACGCCTGTCGATGATATCAAAAAGATGTATCAAACAGGTCGTGGTTCAATAAAAATGCGTGCAACCTGGCAAAAAGTTGATGGAGAAATTGTTATTAGTGCCGTCCCTCATCAAGCATCGCCTTCAAAAATTATCGATCAGATCGCAACGCAAATGAAAGCGAAAAAATTACCGCTTGTTGATGATATTAGAGATGAAAGCGACCATCAAAATCCAATTAGAATTGTTATTGTTCCACGTTCAAAACGTATTGATTTTGATGCGTTAATGAGCCATCTATTTGCCACAACTGATTTAGAAAAAAATTATCGTGTAAACCTTAATATGATAGGGTTAAATGGTAAACCTGAGGTTAAAAATTTATTCACTTTACTAACAGAATGGCTTGAGTTTAGAATCCAAACGGTAACCAAACGTCTTAATTTTAGATTAGATAAAGTGCTTGCTCGTTTACATATTTTACAAGGACTTTTAATTGCTTATCTTAATATTGATGAAGTGATTGAGATTGTCAGAAATGAAGACGATCCTAAGTGGGTACTTATGGAGCGTTTTTTACTTACTGAAACTCAAGCTGAAAGCATTTTAAATATTAGACTTCGCCATCTTGCGAAACTTGAAGAACAAACGCTAAAAGCAGAGCAGGAAGAGCTTGAAAAAGAGCGAGATAGTTTAGAGTTGTTGTTAAGTAGTGATAGACGCCTTAAAACCTTAATAAAAAAAGAAATTATCAAAGATGCAAAAACATTTGGTAATGAAAGACAAAGCGAAATTGTTGAGCGAGAAGCGGCTAAAATTATTGAACAAAATGAATTAAGCCCTGCTGAAAATATTACAGTAATTTTATCAAAAGCAGGCTTTGTACGTGTGGCGAAAGGACACGAAATTGATGTTCAAAACCTAAATTACAAAACAGGAGATGAATATTTAACGCACTGTTTGGGTAGAAGTAATCAAAATTTAATTTTCTTTGATAATCAAGGTCGAGTTTATACCGTTGATCCAAATAGTTTGCCATCAGCACGAGGTCAAGGTGAGCCTATTACTAGTAAAATTACGCTTCAAGATGGAAGTAATATTTGTGCAATGCTTATCGGTGATGAAAGTGAAGAAATATTATTAGCAAGTGATAGTGGTTATGGATTTATCAGCTCTATAAAAGATTTAGTAAGTAAAAATAAAGCTGGTAAAGCGGTAATTTCTTTAACAGAAAATGCAGAAATTTTAATGCCACAAAAATTAAGTGAAATTGATGAGCAGACAGAGTTAGCCGCTATTTCATCAACAGGTAGAATGCTTATTTTTAAACTTTCACAAATGCCAAAACTTAGCAAAGGTAAAGGTAATAAAATTATCAATATCAGTAGTGATAATGCTAAAAATCGTCTTGAAGTGTTAAGCAAATTGTTAATTCTCAAGGAAGATGATCAGATGATATTTATTAGTGGTAAACGTAAAATTACGCTAAAACCAAAAGATTTAGAAAAATTTAAAGGTGAACGAGCGAGAAAAGGCTCTCAACTTGTTAGGGGATTAAACGCTGATAGTCAAGTTGAGATTATTTCAAAATAATAAAAATTTTTTATGCTTTTTAGTTATAACTTAATGCTAAAAAGCATTTTTTTATTATATAAAAATAGGTTATGCTTTTTCATTATTATTTTTAGGAGTTTAATATGAAATTATCAAAAATATTTCTTGCAACTTCTGTAGTTTTTTTAGCCGCTTGTGGTGATGAAAAAGCAGAGAGCAAATCAAACGAATCAAATCACAAATTAAAATCAGTTGTTTCTTGTATTGAAAATTCTCCAACGGTATTTAGCCCAGCTATTACGGTGCAAGGTAACAACTATAATGCAAGTAGTCAGCACGTTTATAATAGGCTTATAGAATTTAAACGTGGAAGTACCGAATTAGTACCAGCTCTTGCAGAGAGTTGGGAGGTGAGTGATGATGCTTTAACCTATACTTTTCATCTTCGCAAAGGAGTAAAATTCCACTCAAATGATGAGTTTAAACCAACTCGTGATTTTAATGCTGATGATGTGATGTTTTCATTTGAACGTCAGCTTAATGAATATCATCCTTATCACAAGGTTTCAAATGCAAGCTATACATATGCTAAATGGTTAAAATTTCCAAAACTTATTAAAAGTATTAAAAAATGGGATGAACATACGGTATCAATTACGCTTAATAATGTAGATTCTTCATTTTTATCAAGTTTAGGAATGGATTTTATTTCAATGTATTCAGCTGAATATGCTGATGTTATGATGAAAAATAGTACGCCTGAAAAATTAGATACTAATCCTATTGGAACAGGTCCATTTGTATTTAAAGGTTATCAAAAAGATGCGTTTGTTCGTTTTGTAGCTAATGAAAACTACTGGGCAGGACGTCCCGATTTTGATCGTTTAACTATTAAAGTTTTACCTGATGCAGGAACTCGTTATGCAAGCTTACAAAATGGGCAGTGTGATATTATAGATTTTCCTAATCAAACTGATATTCCGTTAATGGAAAAAGATCCAAAAGTAAAACTTCAAACAATTCCAGCAATGAATATTTCGTACATTGCATTAAATAATGAAGATGAACATTTTAAAAATCCATTAGTAAGAAAAGCATTAAATTTAGCTGTTGATCGTGATATTATTTTAAAAACTATATATCAAGATCGTGCTGTGGCTGCTAAAAACCCAATGTCTCCAACGGTGTTAGGTTATCGTGAAGAAACGCCAGCATTTAAACAAGATATTGAAAAAGCAAAAGAGTTATTAGTAAAAGCTGGATATCCAAACGGTTTTGAAACAACTCTTTGGGTACAACCGAAAGTACGAGCATCTAATCCAAATCCTCGTCGTTTAGCGGAGCTTTTACAAGCTGATTTCGCAAAAATTGGTGTAAAAGTTGAACTTAAAACTACCGATTGGGGTGATTATTTAAAACGTGGTAAAGCAGGGGAGTTTCCAGCACTTATTCAAGGTTGGTCATCTGATAATGGTGATCCTGATAACTTTGTAACACCACTATTAGGCTGTGATAATATTGGTTCAAGTAACTATGCTCGTTTTTGTAATAAAGATTTTGAAACAATCATAACTAAAGCAAGAAGTACTATTGAACCTGCGAAAAGAGCAGAGCTTTATAAACAAGCACAAGCAATCTTTGCAGAACAAAGCCCTTGGATCCCAATTGCTCACACCATTGCAGTTGCTCCAACTTCAACAAGACTTGTTGATTTTAAACAAAGTCCATTTGGCTATACTTATTTTTATGGAGTAAATGTTAAAGAACAATAAAAATTATTAGAATTATTGTTAAAATAAGAAAGCTCTAAAGCTATGTATAGCGTTAGGGCTTTATTTTTATTCTTAATCTTCAATATAATTGTCATTCACAAACTAAATATTTATTGGTTTTTTAACTAAAAAATGTTTTTTACTATTGTTTTTTGGTATATAATATGTGCCAAATGTAAAAAAGGGTTTACGAATGAAAACTGTTTTTAACAAATCAATGGTTTTGTTTTTGATATTTGGAGCTTTTTCATTAAAGACTTATGGCTATGAGATAAGCATAACAGATGAAGATAACCTATTAAATAAAAAAACGATTACTTTTAATGACAGAGAAGAACTAAAGCAAGAAATAAATAAGTTATTAGAGTCCGTAATTAATAAAGGATATGTTACATCTTTGGTGAAAACAGAAGGTTCAAAACTTAAGATTGTAGCAGGTAAGGTTAATAAGGTTATTTTAGAAGATAAATCTACTTTTTTTCCAAAAATTAAGAAATCTTTATTTGGTTTAAATTTAGAAGATAGAGTCTTAAATATAGCTGATATTAATAATGTTGTTGAACGATATAATAGAAATTCTACCAATAAATTAAATGTTTCTATTGAAAACTCTGATAAAGAGAATTATGCAGATCTCATTGTAACAAATGATTATCATTTTAAAGCATCACCAAGCCTTATTGTTAAATATGGATATCCATTTAAAAAAGGAAATCAAGAAAAAGAGTGGGGAAATCTTAATGTTAATGTAGGTTTGGATCTTGAGCAAATTTTAGGTTTGAATGATAAATTATCAACAGGATTGTCTTTGGGCTTTGAAACTATCAGTACAGACTTAAATTATAGTTTGTTGTTAAGAGATTTGAATCTTCAGTTAGGCTATAAATTTTTTAGGTATAAAGAGTCTTTTAAAAATGGTAAAGCAGGGCTTTTAAAGAATCATTTACATAGTGCTAATCTAAATGTTAGTGGAAGTGTTATTAATAAACCTGATTTAATGATGTCTGTATATGGTAATTTTGTGCAGGAAAATAGCAGAGATATTGTAAAAAACACAACAATTAGCAATAAAAATCATACTAAGTTTGGAACGGGACTACAGCTTAGTAAATATTTACTTTACAAAAACAATATTTTCAGTATAGATTTTAATCCTAATGTTGATTTTTTATTGTCTTATGGTAAATCCAATGATAAAAATATGTCAGTATGCCTTATAACTAATAATAAATTATCTTTTAATTCTACATATTATAGTTTAGATTCATTTTTTTATAATGGATTGCTGTTAAATAAAGGGATTGTAACTGATAAATGTCGAGATAGTAATAAGATAGTTGATTTTGATGCAATTCCTTTAGAATATAACTCATATAGTGTTCTTCATTTCAATAATAGCGTTAGATATCCGATAAATATTAAAGAAACAATGCTAGAGCCTTTTGCTGAACTTGCTTTCGGTCGAGATTTTGAAAATAAAAAAACTCTTTTTGGTGTTAGTGCAGGAATATCATTTAGCAGTAAATATGTAGGTTTAGGAATTAAATATGGTTATACTAAAAATGAGCAAGATATTCATAGTATAACGATGAGATTAAATACCCAGTTTTAAACAAAAGAGGATAACATATGTTAAAAAGTAAAAAAAGTCCATTGTTTATGGCAATGATAACAGCACTTTCAACTCAAGTTGTAAGTGCTGATACCATTATTGATAAAACAAAAGATGGTAACACCTTTATTAAAATTAGACATGGTGTGCGTAATCTTAATATTAGCACACCAAATAATGATGGCGTATCAATGAACTATTTTAAAGAGTTCAATGTTGAGGGTAAAGGAACTATTATCAATAACAGTAGTGTTGATTATAATTCTATCCTTGATGGTCGCATTAAAGGAAATCCAAACTTAAAACAAAGAGAAGCTGATGTTGCAGTAATGAATGTAACTGGTTCTAAAAAAACACAGTTACTTAAAAAATTAGAAGCAGCAACAGATAAGAAAAACTTTCACGTTTATATCGCTAACGAAAACGGTATTCTAGTTGATGGTGCTTCTTTTGAAAATATCCAAAAATTAACCCTAGCAACGGGTAAAGTGAATAAAAAATTAATCACTGATGTTAAAGGTGGTGAAGTTGTTATTTCTGGTAAAGGTTTAAAAGGGATTAAAAACTTAAATATCTTTGCGGAAAGTTTACAAAATAGCGGTAAAATTGCAGCTGGTGAAAAAATCACAGCTATTTTAGGTCATAACACCATTGATAAAGATGGTCGTGTTATCTTTACACCAAGCAGATTCTACGTTAAATCAACCAATTTAGGTAGAATGTATGCAGATCAAATTAAAATTAAAGCAACATCAGGTGCGTCAATTAATATTGATGAACTATTAGCAAAAAATAATATCGATCTTCAGGCTGAAACTAAAATTGTCAATAAAGGCAATATTAAAGTAGCTGATAAGAAAAAAGGTAAAATTAAAATTAAAGCTCGTAACTTTGACAATGTCGGTCAAGTACAATTCAATAAAGATTCTTACGATTTAAAATGGCTAACTCGTGATGGTAAAGTGGTGGATGTAGATTTCATTAAAAATGAATGGAATAAAAAACATACCAAACAGCTTACTTCAAAAGATACTTGGCTTTTAATGACAGGAACATTGTTAAATCAATGGACTTACGATAAAGGTACTTATGAGAAAGATGGTTCTATC
>PDWI01007920.1_pt1 | contig 12688 bp, 8 predicted proteins | sample 1430891 | NCBI WGS metagenome assembly PDWI01 (sample SAMN01162508, study PRJNA174530) | Oral metagenome, whole genome shotgun sequencing project. | biome: Marine environment; feature: Marine mammal; material: Swab sample of the gingival sulcus; isolation source: swab sample of gingival sulcus... | reverse complement strand
CAAACGAAGAGATCAATGCGTGTGCTCCAATAAAAAAGTCCGGAAGAGTTGAGTCCTTTGTTCCTTTATTTCTTCTGTAATCTAAAAATGTTTTTCCTGCCAGGAATAATGCTTCCCTTGGTATTTCAAGAACCTTTACACCAGCCTTTTTTATAGCTAATTCAACCTCTTCAATTCTAGTAAACCCTATTGAAACTTCGGTGTAAACTATTGAATTTATGTATAAGCTGTTGGTTTGACTATATTTATCTAATATTTTTTCTGACCAATCACCCCAAATTGGATCATCTGTAAAAATATCAAGCAAGATGCATGAATCGACAAATATTCCATTCATTTTCTTGTAAGATTCATAATTTCATCAGTAGACATTTTGGCAGTTGCGATTCCCCGCAGCTTTGAATAGTTTCCGGCGGGCTCCGGTACGGATTTTTTTATAATATAAAACCTGCCGTTATCTTCTTTAAAATCAATATCAGATTGAGGAACTATACCCAAAATTTCCCTTATATTTCTTGGAATCGTAACCTGCCCCTTACTTGTTACCCGCATAATTCACCCGCTTATTTTTGTGGTAATACAAATATGGTATTACTTTGTTATAAAAAAATCAAGGCTTTTTACGTGGTCCGGCTCCGCCGCCCTGCCCATCCCTTCAGGGCAAACGCATTTAGACACTGAATAGAACCTTTTACATATATGTGGTGTCCCAACCAGCTAATAGTCGTTTTCCTGCAATACTTCGTTTACAGGTTTTCTCCTGCCTGAGTAGGTTGAGAGTAATACGCCGCAATACAGCAAAATTTTCAGCAGAATTGTCCTTTCGCTTGCGACACTCATCCTCACGAAATGCCATGTCCAAAACCCAATGCAGGGAGTTTTCTATTCCCCAATGGCTTCTGATTGCAGTTCCAATTTGTTTTGCATCAGATGGCAGACTGGAAATATAATACCGTGTTTCAACGGAGACTTTTGCTCCAACAATTCGTTCTGACTTCACCATGCAGATACTTCTCAACCCTCTCCAGTGTGCTTTTTGGTTAAGTCAATCAAGATCATCTGTGGACCAGTAGGAACGTTTCTCGATGCGACCATGGTCCTTATCAAATGTGTTGTGATAAGAAAAGGTAGCCTGTGAAAGCTCGGTTGCAGTGGCAGCCTGAAAGTAGAGGGCAACATCCCCAGACAATGTCACCTGATTCCCCTTCAGTGCCAGAACATAATCTGCCCCTTTTTCAATGATCTTTTGGGCTATCTCCTTAGATCGATGCGCAAATCACTATTGTGATTATATCGATGAGTTTATGCTTCCGATTGTCTTCCCTTGGGTCAGGCATATCTTTAAAATAATCCAGAACGCTCTTTGATTCCAACAGTCTCTCCCATGTATAAGATAGAGAGTATTGTCTCAATAGTCAGGGTTTTTGTCTAGTACTGGACACTTGTTTACTAGTCTTTTGTTAAGTTGCATATGCTTTTGCCCTGTCCCCAAAGCATTATCCTTCAGATTCCTTCTTACTATGGACAACCGTGCCCCGCGGCTGACAGTTAGTCCTGCCGGGCGCACCATAAAAAGCCGGAGGCAGGTTGTTACGCGCTCCGGCCTTTAAAATCTGAATGATCAGGGAAACTCCGGAACTCAGGGAGTTCTGAAATTTCAGGCTTGATTCTCTGTCATATCGTTTTATTTGAAGGAGTGACCGCCTTCCGTGGCCGCCTCCGCTTCAGCTGCTGTATCATAATAATAATAGATCTTGTCAAGTGTAATTCCGTTATTATCCGTCCAGGTAATCTTCGCGTATTTTCCTATAAAAGGTTGATGTGGGTGATAGTCCATCTGGAATATAAGGTGGCCTGTATCAATACCACTTGCGGTATCCAGATTGACATGAGAGACAATGGTACCGTAGTTGTTGATATAAAGACCATCTCCATAATCTGACGGGTTTATTCTTAGAATTGATACAGCATCACCTGTAATATAGAGATTCATTTCCTCATAGATATCATCATCGATATAAAACCCTCTCCAGTTCGTAATATCAATCTCATCCCTTGTATAAAGGTTCGTATCGTCAAAATTCAAGGTTGCGCTGCCACCATTCACAGAGATGGGGGTGGTGTATTCGATGTAGCGATCATCCCCGGTTAGAGTATCCGAATCATCCGTATCAATCCAGGCAATGGCCTTAACCTCTGTGCCACGGGGTATAAGATAATCATCGAAATCAAAGGAGCCGTTCCGCGAATTAACTTCACCCCAGGCAAAGGGGGCCATTGTATCACTGTATGTCAGATAAACATAAATCGGATGTTCATTAACATCTTCCCCAATGTCAATAGAGCCAGTATAGTCCATATTCAGGGTAACATCCACCCTGACATCATCCAGGGGCAGGGTGGGACGTATTACAACGAATTCTGCTTGATAACTCACGACATGGCCATTTACGTCCACATCATTATAGTTGAGGATATAAGCGTAGAATTGTTCCGGATTAACAACAATGGGAGCAGAAGAATCAGAAAGAGAATAGACAGTTCCAAGGGGCATATCCCATGTTTGAGAAAGATCACCCGATGAGTTTGGATGGGTATGGGTTTTGCCGACATCAACCAACCCGAAAGAAACCCTTGTCACGGCAGAAATAAAAACCTCATCATCATCCGCCGGAGCAAAGCCGGTATTATAGATTAAGGAAGGATCTATATCCAGGGCTCCTATGCTGACATTGCCGGCAGCAGGAGAGTCATAGCTAATGTCGGTTTCATCAAAGCCTACCTTGCTCAAATCTACTTCAAAGGTAAAGCTCAGGCTCCGCTCTTCCGGGGGAAGGGTTTGAGAATCTGCTGTGACCACGTTTTCTGAAATCTCAATATTTATGGTGTCATCAAGGGATAGACCTTCATCAATTATGTTATCAAGGTACAGTTTTACACCCAAAACCGTATCTTCAGAACCAAGTATTACCTCTGAATGGGTAGGATTAACCGAAGGCCCAGAATTAATGCTGACAGTAAAGTTGTCCGGATTATTCAAGGGGTCCTCTGCCATCTCTGTATCAAAGTAGATAAACACTCTATGGTCTTCTGTGAATACAAAATCCGCTTCATGACCTGGAGGAGCAACAAGAGTATTACCCTCTTCATAGATTACCCGAACCCCATGATCAATCAGGTAATCCACAACAGCACGGTTGGGGCTGCCGGGCAAGAGATCAAGATTACAATTACGGATATCTACCCAGGATTCACTGTCATGAAAAGCCCCGTCATTATCATAGAGTAATTTCAGGGGTACCAAATCTGTAATATCGGTACCAGCCATGTTCAGACAAGATAGATTCGGCAATCCGACGAGATTGGAAAGATCACTTATTTGGGAATAGCTCAGATCCAGCCATTCCCAGTTAATCTTCCTGAGATTAATGACCTCAGTAAGCAATTCATTAAACATGTCATCTGTTAAGGACAGTCTACCTATTCTCAATTCACCCAAATGCTCAAATAATGCCAGCTCATCAACAATGGCAGACCAGTCTGATGTGGGTATCGGGTCGGCCACACCATCACCGGAGGTGTCATAATCAGTAAACCCAAAATCAAAAAGCTTGGGGAATCTTGTACTATTAATTTTTAGAATATCCGAAAGGCCTATATCAGGGTTATTGTATACTACAATTTGTCTAAATCCGGGATTATTAAGATGTTCAACAAAATCAAGGTTCTGCAAATCACAGCCACAAACATCAACCCCTGTAAGATTGGTTAAAGAGGCCAGTTCTTCCCAATGGACATTATCTCCTGAAAGATTGTTTCCGTTTAATAAAAGAAAATCGATATTTTTACAATAACTTAGACCGGTAAGATTAGTTATACCACTTACACCGTCACAGAATAGTCGGTCAAGGGCTGCCAGATCCATATCACTTATGGGATTCGCGGGAGCTGGTGAACCTGTAATGGTAAATTCCTTTCCGGTGTAGCTTTCCATCAAAGTACGAAGTTCCGGATCAGGGACATCTTCGTCTGTAAGATATTTTGGAGTGAGCTCGGTATAGCTAACTGAACCACTGACCTGATCCGTGCTTGAGCTGTGGGCAAAGACAACAACCAGGTAGCAGGTTTCCCCCGCGGGGCCGCCAATTTCTGTGGTATAAGATCCGGGTAATCTTCCGGGCGCCCAACGGGAAACAAGTGCTCCATTGGGATCAAAGACGGAAAAATAGGCAGTGATATCATCGGGAACGGTAAAGGAGATTTCCATATAGCCCGAATCAGGCATCACGGCAGAAAACCATTGTTCAGAACCGGTTGTCATGGGTCCTGGTCCTTCAGCTAACAGCATGGGAACCATGTTCAAATCATGGGGCGTATCCGCTGCTACCGTCTGGGGAGAAACAGGTAAGCAAAAAACAGAAACATTGGTTGAATTGCCTTCGGTAATATCAAAGGCCTCGGAAGTTCCCGTAACAACCGGATCAGTGGTTGAAACCACGTTATTGAATATCTCTACTTCGGCTGTATAGCCGGTTCCCGAGGGAATAACGACATTGCAGCTTATCTCCTGAGAGCCGTCCAATTCTGGCGAGAAAGTATTGTTAAAGACCTCGGTGTTATCCGAACTCTTCACAATTATATGAACCTTATCGTTGAAGGCGAAGGCCCGGCTTTGGCCGGAGGCGGCAACCGCTTGCCCCAGCCAGGGAGCATACCTTGGAAGTGTAAGCTTAACCCCGGTAAAGGGTAAATTACCGGGCTCACCACCGGGAACAGCCTGTGGTTCATCATTGAGATAGTTAGAAGGCATAGGGCATCCCGTAAAGAATACCATCAATATGGCTAATAATATAAAAATTTGTATAAGTTTCTTTTTCATTTTCTCCACCTTTACTGAATAATGATTACGCCCGTGCCGGAGCCAACACCCACTTCACGGATAACCTCCGCGGCATGATTGCCGTCAGTGTCCGTATAATTATAGTGAAGGGAATGAGTTCCGCTTGTGGAAGTGTCCCAGCCCCATGGAGTATCGGCATAAATAGTCGTTTCGGCAGTGTTCCAGTCACTTACAGTGGCACCGGGGTCGGTATAAGTACCGCCAAGAGCTGCCAAATCAGGATTATCACCATTTAAGATGATTACAGGAGGTACTTTTGAAAGGGTATCGTAGAAGGTTACTGTGAAAAATGAAGAGGAGTTCATGGCCTGCTCAAATGTTGAATAGCCAGGAAAGAAATTTAATATACCTTCACGTGTTTGCGGATCAGGATCAGTCCATTTTACTTTTATATATTGATTATATTTTTCATTATGAAGAATCATTTCGTTGGCCTCATTATCACACCATCTAACCTCCCCGTAAGCCAGAACAGTTCCTCCCTCGTTATCTGCAACCGTAGACCAGGAATTATCGTCTAAAATAGAGAAATACATGTAGAATTTTTGATTTTCTTCAAATACATAAATGTCAGTTATCTCAGGGGGCTCTACAACTGTGGAAAGTCTTTCCACAACAAGCGTATAGGTCTTTGTAGCCACACCGTCTTCTGCTGTTACAAGGACTGTAATGGTATTTTTCCCGACAGAAAGTGTCAGATCTCCAGAGGCGGAACCTGATGTAACCTCTATTCCGTTAACAGTAATTGAAGCATCAGAGTCAACGGCTGTTGGTGTTACCGTTATTGTTTCCGTATCATTTGAAACACTTGCGGTGTATGAGTAAATATCGGAAGCAAAGGCAGGACTAAGGGCTCCTGTGCTCAAGGACAGTCCGCTTAGACTGGCGTTGTTTGAGGGACCGACAGCGGCTTCTCTTGTAATTTCGAGCGTATAGGTAACAGCTGTACCATCTTCAGGGGTAACAACAACCGTGACTGTATTGGTCCCTACATCAAGATCAATGCTCACATCATTATCAACCGTCAAGGCCTGCCCATTAACAGTAACCGAAGCGCCGGCAATATCCTTTTTAATGCCAATCTTTACAGCTTCCAGTTCATTAGCAACTTTCACGGATGCTGTTTTTCCAGCAGGATTGAAAGAAACCTCCTGAAGAAGGTTTCCGTTCGTATTATTACTTACCGTAAGTGTTACACTAAGATCTAAAGACTGAGGCAAAACCCCGTCAGGACATCCGCTTAATATAATTGAAACCAGAATTACAATTGAGACAAACCCGGCAACAAAAAAAGATCTTTGATGTTTTTTCATGCTTGCTTCTCCTTTTTAAAATATATTTACCCAAAAAAGCCCCAGAAATTTCAGGGACTTTTTTGTATTTTGAGATTTATTATTCAAATGAAAAAATGATTCGAAGATCAGGTACTTGCTTAAAAATTATGAAGAACTTTTTTTCCATGTCAAGAGTATACCTCTTTTTTTTTGATTGTCAATGACAAAAAGCCAGATATCTCAAAAGGGGGACGAAACCCAAAACGCTTCCTTGGTCATATGCTTGACCTATGCCCAACTCTAATTTTAACAATTTTTGCCCCCCGCGTCAGCGGGCGCAGCGGCACCGCTAGCCGGACAGGGCGGAGGCGACGGAGCCCGGAGAGTCCGGCGGTTAAGCGGTACTAGCGGAGCACGCGGTTGCGGCAGACGGGGGACGTCTGCCGCAAGACGCCCCGGGCGGTTTTTTATTTCCACATTAAAGGTCCACCAATAAAGCTATGTTTTTTCTGAGCAGATCTGAACAAGAGGGAGGAATATGTTATAATACAGCCATGGATAAGAGAAAATTGCCAATCGGTATTCAGGATTTTAAGGATCTCCGTGAAAAAGGCTTTGTCTACATTGACTAGTCCGCCTTTATCTGGGAGATGGTTCATTAGGGCAAACCCTATTTTCTAAGCCGCCCCAGGCGTTTTGGCAAGAGCCTTTTACTCTCTACAATGAAGGCCTATTTCTAGGGGCATAAAGAGCTCTTTAAGGGGTTTGCCATTGAGGCGCTTGAATCAAAAAGTAAAAATCCCTGGACATCATACCCGGTTTTTCATCTGGATTTTAATGCCGAAAAATATGAAAACAGGAAGGATCTGGAAAACAGGCTTGACTTCCTCTTGCAGAGATTATCGGAAGATTACAAGATAGAACTTTCTGCGGCTTCTCATTCAGGAAGGTTTGAAGAGCTTATCAAAAAGACATACGAAGCAACGGGTAGACAGATTGTTGTCTTTGTGGATGAATACGATAAGCCTCTGCTGCAAACACAGAATTTAAATGCCCCTCTGAACGAGGAGTACCGTACCATCCTTAAGGGCTTTTACGGTGTATTAAAGTCCTGCGATGCCTATCTGCGCTTTGTCTTACTCACCGGGGTTAGCCAGTTTTCCCGCTTGAGCATTTTTAGTGATATGAACCAGTTTATCAACATCTCAAGCGATGACAGCTACGCTGAAATATGCGGGATAACCGAGCAGATCTGAAAAACCTAAGGCTCCCAAGCGGGGGTTAGAGTTTTTCTATCTCCTCCATGGAAAGCCCTGTTGCCTTGCTGATAATATCAAAAGAAACGCCCAGTGATTTGAGGTTGGCCGCATCTTCCAGCCTGCCTTCCCTCTTACCTTCCCTCTTACCTTCCCTCTTACCTTCCCTCTTACCTTCCCTCTTACCTTCCTGTCTGGCAGAATCCAGCCGGGAGACTTCGTCTTTAAGCCTCTTTTCACGGGCTTCGCTAAGTTCCCTAAGCCTTCTGTCTTCGGTAAAGGTTTTATAAACATTATGTGCTTTTTCCATAACAGGATCCTGTTTTAATAAAAATTCCATCTCTTCCTCCTTCTCTGCTACCCCTTCAAAGCGGAAAAACCACGCCCACAGGCTTAAACGGTTTTTTATGTTATATGTATCACCGAACTTCGGCAGCTCAAGATAATTAATCTGTAAATCATCTGTCAGAATGCTCTCTTTATCTTCTTTTTCGGTGAGCAGAAAACAACTGTGGCCCTTTTTGATGGTTTTAAATATACTGTGAGAGAGCAGATTTATACAGATTACAGGCTGTAATTCCCTGTAGGCCGAGCCTTTATCAAGCTGACTGCTGTAAAGCTGCGCCCAATAATAGAGGCTTCTTTTTACATAGGAATTTTCAGGGTGGTTCTGTATTTCAACATCAAAGGTTTTATTTGTTTCTGATACCGCTTTAACATCCAGAATGGTTTCCTTGTCTATGGAGTAATCCTTAAGATTAAAGGGGTTTGTTATTTTAGCTTTCTTTATGGTCTCAAAACCCAAGTCAGCAAGAACCGCGTTTATAAAGTCTACAAGCAGATCTGTATTCTTTTCCGAGCCAAGAAGGTATCTTACAAATAAATCCGAAGTTCCTGTAACCATGGATAAAGGATAACATGGTTTATGAAATTGAACAAGCTGAGGGATCCCAAAGGCGCTCCCAAAGCATTATCCTTCAGATTCCACCTCACGATGGACAACCGTACACCGCGGCTAACAGTTCGCCCTGCCGGGTTTGCATAAAAAGCCCTCCCGTCAATGGGAGGACCATAAATTACCAAGCCATTACTGCCTCTCTTCAAGGGTAATATCAATTCCGGAAATGTTTTCGGAACCAACCGTAATGGTGGGAGAGCCTGGATCGCTGTAAACGCCAAAATAATCTCCGGCTACAGGCGCAGACGCGTTCGCGATATCATCGGTTTGATCATATACAACTGAATAAATATAATACTCTCCAGCAGGCACATTTTCAATAGAATACTCCGCGCTTGTTCCGTCAATATAACCGGCAGTTGCAGTTATTACTCCATTGCCCCCATCTCCATCTGTGTCAATATTCACTGCAAACAGTTTATTTTCCACTGATTCAGGAAGAGTGATTGTTCCGCTGACCGTAACACCCGTGGACGCGTTGATAATTATTGCGACACCGGCACTGTCCCCTATACCACCATAATAATCATAAGCGGTTACTGTGTATCGGGTGGGCATCAGGGCTTGCGCGGCAGTTCCGGAAATCTCCCCTGTTGAGGGATCAAAAACAAGGCCTGAACCGGCTGGAAGAGCAGGAGCAATAGAATAAGAAGATATCCCCTCTCCAACTACACTGGGTTCAATTGAGACTGTATCACCAACAACCATATTGTACACAATTGGCTCATAGGATATATCAAAGAATCTGTTACCTTGCTCATAAAGAATCTGAATTTCCGGCTCCGCTGCAAGCAGCTTATCCAGAATGCGGCGGTTTTCGGTACCGGGGTATAACTCAAGTCCGCAGTTTGTAATATCAAGACCATTGTACCGGTCACTATGGAAACCGCCAGCGTCATACAGCTCCTCAATCGGAGACAGATCTGTAAGGTTATTACCGGAAAGATCAAGATACTGAAGTGAAGTAAGATTTGAGATGCCGGACAGGTCTGTCAGGCCATTATCGCTAAGATCAAGATCCCTAAGTGAAGTCAGGTTTGATAAAACTGATATATCTGTCAGACCACAATTGGTAAGATCAAGACTCATAAGTGAAGTAAGATTTGACAGGCCGGATAGGTCTGTCAGGCCATTATCACTAAGATCAAGATCCCTAAGTGAAGTCAGGTTTGATAAAACTGATATATCTGTCGGACTATTACCACAAAGAGAAAGACAAGTAAGTGATGTAAAACTCGAAAGAGCAGAGATATCTGTCAGACCACAATAATTAAGCTCAAGACCATCAATTGAAGCAAGATCTGAAAGAATTGCTATATCGGTCATTCTTTGATTATAATTGAGGCTTAAATCATAAAGATGTGTAATATTCTGATTTGCTTCATTCACAAACTCCTGAAGCATGGTATCTGTAATATCGAAATAAGAAAGACTTAACATCTGAAGATCATGATGACTTCCAAGCATATTGACGATCGTTGTCCAGTCTTCTGCAGATACAGGATCAACCTCATCATCTCCATTTGTACTGAAGCCGCTAATATTGAGAACTTCAAGATAGGGTATATTTTCAGCAGAGATTTTTTGATACTGTGCCGCAGTCATATGAGGACTGTTAGAGATGTATAAATTACGTAATCCGGCGCAATACTCAATACCGGTTAAATCAGCAACACCCAATAAGCTCAAATCTTCAAGAGATACAAGATCGTAATCTGTTATCTGATTAGGCGGTGTTGAACCGGCTACAGAAAATTCTTTACCTGTCATGTCTGCCAGAACCGCCCTGAAAATAGGGTCGGGAACATCCGCATCACTTAATAATTGTAAAGAAACCTCTCTCCAGCTTACAGTAATTGGTACCTCAGAACTAGGAGGATTTTTTTTAACCAAGATACCGATATAAAGGGTTTCACCAGGAGTTGCTTCGCCCCAATAAGGCCCTCTATTATTTGAAATAAATACACCCTCAGAATTATAGATAAATTGCTGAGCTCTAAGCCCTTCTGCTAAATCTATTGTATATTCAAAATATCCGCTGGCAGGAACTAACATTTCAAACCAAAGCTCTCCGGCAAAAGCAAGTTCCGTTGGGGCTTCAAAAAATGTTTTTATAGTTGTATCATACTGAGTATTAGCAGCAAGGGATATGGGATTAACTGGAATACATGTTACAGGAGCCTGGATTACAGCACCTTCGGTTATGTCAAAGGCTTCAGAATAACCGCTTACCACAGGCTCTGAATCAGATACCGCAATATTATAGATATCTACCTTGGCAGAATAACCCTGCCCGGGAGGAAGAACAAGTGAACAACTATAATGCCCGCCCCCGGAGGTACTTGGATCATTGAAGGTTTCAGTTTTTATAATATTTGTATGTTCTATAGAATCATATATTGTTACTTCAACCTTATGAGCTATTAGAAAAGCCCGTGAGTGAGACTTTTGCTCAAAAAAAGACTCTAACAAAGGTGAATATCTTGGTATTATAAAGGTAACTCCTGTTGTTATTTCTTCTCCGTTGGGAGCCACATCAGGGCTTACGGAACCAGGAAAATCAGTAATCATCGGATTCTGACACCCTACAATACTCGCAATAATGATTGCTGTTATTGTAATTATGGATAATATTTTTTTCATATTTATATCTCCTCTACTGAACGATAATTTCAACAGCTCCCGAACCTACAACAACTGTACGTGTAACCTCTAGGGCAGTATTTCCGTCTTTATCGGTACAGTTGTATTTGACAGAGTATGTTCCGGCCGTACTTGTATCAACTTCACTACTATCTATTTGAACATCCGGAGATTCTTCCCAATCCAGGGCAACGGCTCCAGCTTCAGTATATACTCCGCCAACAGCAACAACTACAGTATCATCGCCGTTTAACTTAATCACAGGGGGAACTTTCGCTTCATTTATATAACCTTCACATACCGAAGTTATTTCTGTTGATTCCCTGGCAGCTGAAACAGAGTCCATAAAACTATAAAAACTAACAGAAGTATGATCATTAGCATCAACATCAGACCATTTTAATTTAATAAACACCATACCTCCAGGAACATTTACACCAAGGATCAATTCCTTTAGATCGTTATCTATTTCAAAAATAGATATTTCCATTAACGGAGGCTCAAAAGAACTCTGTACTGTTAAACTAGAATCGAAAAACTCCATCAGAGTCCAATCTGTTGGGACCCTAAAGACATTATCAAAGAAGTAAAGCCTGGGTAGTTCACAGGCAACAAAGTCAACAACATGAATGGTACGCGTTACGGTTTCAGCGGCGTTACCAGAACTGTCTGTACCATTGTATGTAAGTATATATTGGCCTATCTCACTAGTATCCACACTACCTGTCGCTAATATGTTTTTATCAGCGTCGTAATTGTCGGTCAAAACAGCACCTGCATCGGTATAGTTAACTCCCTGATAGACATTAATCTCGGCATCTCCATTGAGAACTATCACCGGTATTGTTGTGTCTTGTACAACAACAGTACGTGTTACGGTTTCAGCAGCATTGCCTGAGCTGTCTGAAACATTGTATGTAAGGATGTAGTTGCCAAGCTTATTCACATTTAAGTCTTCAAGCCCGCTAACAACAACGGCAGAGGTTAAATCTCCTTCTTCCGCATCAGAGGCGGAGCAGCCGGGATCTGTATAAGTGCTTCCAACCTCTACATAAAACGGGTTATCACCTGTAAGCGTAATTACCGGAGGGTTGGAATCCGATTCAGATAATCTGGTTATAGTTAGGATATAGGTAACAGCTGTACCATCTTCAGAGGTAACAACAACCGTGACTGTATTGCTCCCTATATCAAGCTCAATGCTTACATCATTATCAACTGTCAGGACCTGCCCATTAACAGTAACCGAAGCGCCGGCAATATCCTTTTCAATACCAATATCTACAGCTTCAAGTTCATTAGCAACATTCACGGATGCTGTTTTTTCAGCAGAATTAAAAGAAACCTCTTTAACAAGGGTTCCATTGGTATTATCGCTTACCGTAAGCGTTACACTAAGATCTAAAGACTGAGGCAAGCCCCCGTCAGGACATCCGCTTAATATAATTGAAACCAGAATTACAATTGAGACAAACCCGGCAACAAAAAAAGATCTTTGATGTTTTTTCATGCTTGATTCTCCTTTTTAAAATATATTTACCCAAAAAAAAGACCCAGAAATTTCAGGGACTTTTCAGGATTTTGAGATCTATTATTCAGATGAAAAAATGATTCGGAGATCAGGTGCTTGCTTGCTTGCTTGCTTGCTTGCTTGCTT
>PDWI01007918.1_pt1 | contig 12689 bp, 17 predicted proteins | sample 1430891 | NCBI WGS metagenome assembly PDWI01 (sample SAMN01162508, study PRJNA174530) | Oral metagenome, whole genome shotgun sequencing project. | biome: Marine environment; feature: Marine mammal; material: Swab sample of the gingival sulcus; isolation source: swab sample of gingival sulcus... | reverse complement strand
AAGAAGAATTAATAGAGAAAAGCTTTATAATTAATTCTTAATACAGAGGTTAATAATGAAAAAAATTAGAGTTACTTTAGTAAAAAGTTTAATAGGTCAAAAAGATAAGATAAAAAAAACAGCAGAAGCGCTTGGTCTTAGAAAGATTAATTTTACTAAAGAATACAATGATAACAGTGCGATTAGAGGAATGCTTTTCAAAGTGAAGCATCTTGTAAAAATAGAAGAAATTAGTTAGGAATATTTATGAAATTAAATGAATTAAGACCTGCTAAAGGGAGTACTAAGAATCGTAAAAGAGTTGGTAGAGGACAAGGATCTGGACTTGGAAAGACTGCCGGAAGAGGACAAGATGGACAGAAGTCAAGATCAGGTTATTCAAGGAAGCTATACTACGAAGGTGGTCAAACTCCTTTAGTTAGAAAGGTACCTAAGAGAGGATTTAATAATTTCTTCAGAAAAGAATATACAATTATCAATTTAGAAACAATTGAGAAGTTAACTGAAAAGGTTATAAATCCTGAATTATTGTTAAGCAAAGGGCTGATTAAAAAGAATATGCCTCTAAAAGTTCTTGGAAATGGATCTTTGTCAAGAGAGGTTGAAGTTCATGCTGACAAATTCAGCAAATCAGCGGAAATGAAAATTACTGAAGCAAAAGGTAAAGTAGTAAAATTATGATTGAAAAAATACAAACAATATTGAAAATTCCTGAATTAAGGAAGAAAATATTATACACTTTGGCAATCTTATTTGTTTGCAGGGTGGGAGCTCATATTCCTGTACCCGGAATTAATATTGAAGCTCTAAGTTATTATTTTCAGCAATCTTCAAACTCTTTATTTGGGATGTTTGATATGTTTACTGGTGGGGCATTTAAAAAAGCAGCTGTTTTTGCGCTTGGAATTATGCCTTACATTTCATCTTCCATCATAATTCAGCTTCTAGGTCAAGCTTCTCCTTTTATTGCTAAAATGCAAAAGGATGAAGATGGCAGGAAGAGAATTATTCAGTGGACGAGATATGGTACAGTCTTTCTTGCTTCGGCTCAAGCTTATGGAGTTGCATTATTCCTTGAAAGCATGAATCAAGCCGGTGGACTAATGATTGTTCCGAATCCGGGATTATTATTTAGAATTACTACAATGATAATCTTAATGACCGGTACAATTATCATGATGTGGCTTGGAGAGCAGATTACTAATAAGGGTATTGGACAGGGTATTTCCCTAATAATCACAATTGGTATTATTGCTAGGTTCCCACAGGCTCTCTTTGAGGAGTTTGTTCAGCTTAGTAGTGGTAACAGAGATATTGTGGTTGAGATTCTACTTTGGCTGGGAATGCTTGGTGCTATTGCTGCTGTTATATTACTCACTTTGGGTATTCGTAAAATTAGCGTGCATTACGCTAAAAGACAGATTGGTGGTAGGACTTATGGAGGTCAAGTTTCTCATATTCCTCTAAAAGTTAATTTAGCCGGAGTAATGCCTATTATCTTTGCTCAATCAATAATGTTTGTTCCAAATACAATCGCACAACTTTTACCGGAAGGATCTTCTGCTAAGTATTGGATTATGGAAGTATTTAGTTATCAATCTTACTCATATATGCTAATATATATGTTTGTAATAATCTTCTTTACTTTCTTCTATACTGCAATGGTTTATAATCCGGATGATGTGGCGAATCAATTGAAACAAAGTAATGGTTATGTTCCGGGAATTCAACCTGGTAGAGATACTGCTGATTATATTGATTTTGTGTTATCAAGAATTACGCTTCCGGGTTCTATTTTTCTAGGTTTCATAGCAATTCTTCCTAATATTATTGTTAAGATAAATCCTGGAGTGTCTTATAATTTGGCAGCTTTCTTTGGTGGTACTAGTCTAATTATCTTGGTTGGAGTTGCACTTGATACACTTCAGCAGATAGAGTCTTACCTTCTAATGCATCATTATGAAGGTTTCATGAAAACTGGAAAGTTACAAGGAAGACGCTAATGTATATTCTTTTACTTGGAGCTCCTGGGGTTGGCAAAGGGAAACAAGCTGATCTTTTAAAGAAAGAATTTAATGTGAAAATTCTTTCAACAGGTAATTTGCTACGGGAAAGAGCCAAAAAAGATGACGATTTAGGGAAAGAGATTGAACTTTGTTTAAAGAAGGGAAATCTCGTCCCTTTTGAGGTTGTTGTTACTTTACTTGAAGAAGCTATCAATAGCGATGAGTACAAGAATGGAATGATTTTTGACGGATTTCCGAGAACAACAGAGCAGGCAAGTAAATTAGAAGAGATTCTAATTAAGAAAAAAGGAATGGGTCTAGAGAAGGTAATTTATCTAGATGTTAGGCCTAGAGTTATCAAAGAAAGAATACTTTCGAGAAGAATTTGCGAAAAATGTGGCAAAGATTATAATTTATTATTAGATTACCCTAAAACCGGTAAATGTGGCCGGTGTGGAGGAGATCTAAAGAAGAGGAGTGATGATACTCCTGAAACAGTAGAGCATCGTTTGGAAGTTTTTAAAGAATCCACAGCGCCTCTGATCAATTATTACAAAGAGAAGGGTGTTTTGGTCTCAATAAATGGCGATCGAGATGTGAATGCTGTGTTTGATAGTATAAAGAGTGTATTTAAAAAGTAAATTTATTTATTAGTGGAAAATTGTAAGATGGCTAAAGAAAATACAATAAAAGTAAATGGAATTATTAAAGAGACCTTGAAGAATGCGACTTTTAAAGTTGAATTAGAAAATGGGCATGTAATAACGGCTCATGTTTCAGGTAAAATGAGAATGCATTTTATAAAAATGGTTCCTGGTGATACTGTAAAAATAGAAATGTCACCTTATGATTTAACCAAAGGTAGAATTGTTTACCGTAATAAGTGATGTTGGGAGTTAATGATGAAAGTAAGAGCATCTGTTAAGAAAATTTGCAAAGATTGCAAAATTATACAAAGAAGAGGTGTTGTAAGAGTAATTTGTAAAGAAAAAAAACATAAACAGAGACAAGGCTAAAGGGAGGTAAAATTGGCTCGTATAGCTGGTGTGGATTTGCCTGATAATAAAAGGGCAGAAATTGGTTTAACTTATATTTTTGGAGTTGGAAGATCAACTGCTGTTAAATTACTTGAAAGATGTAATATTGATAAGAATATCAAAATTAAAGATCTTACTGATGATCAAGTTGATAGCATAAGAAAGATTATTACTAACGAAATGGCTGTTGAGGGTGAACTTAGAACTAGAGTTAAGCTGGCAATTAAAAGATTAATGGATATTGGTAATTACCGTGGTATTAGGCATAGAAGGGGTCTTCCTGTTAGAGGTCAAAGAACCAGTACAAATGCTCGTACAAGAAAAGGTAAGAAACGAATGGCAGTTAAGAAGAAATAAAATTATGAATAATATAATTGCTTGGAGGAAAGCTTGGCAATCGCAAAGAGAAGAAAAAAATTAAAGAAAAAAGAAAAAGTAGAACCTATTGGTGTTGCACATATCAAAGCCACTTTTAATAATACTGTGGTATGCATATCTGACAATTACGGGAATGTGATCAATTGGTCAAGCGGAGGAAAAGTTGGATATAAGGGTTCGAAAAAGAATACTGCTTTTGCAGCTCAAATGGCTAGTGAGCAAATAGCAAAAGAGGCAATGAATCTTGGTCTGAAAAAAGTACATGTTATAGTAAAAGGTCCTGGTGCGGGAAGAGAATCTGCTGTTAGATCTTTAAATGCTGCTGGTTTAGAAATTCTATCAATTAAAGATATTACTCCAGTACCACATAATGGTTGTAGACCTAGAAAACATAGAAGACCGTAGAGCTAAACAATTTAGAAATTAAAAGGAATAATACCGGAGAATATAATTTATGGCAAGAAATAGAACCGCAAAAGGGAAAATAGCTAGAAAATACGGCGAAAATATATTTGGTAATCCTAAGTTTGATAAAGTCCTTTCAAAAAAGCCATACGGACCTGGTCAACATGGAGCTGAAGGTAAGCGACAAAAACTTTCTGAGTATGGCCTTCAGTTAAAGGAAAAGCAAAAAGCTAAATATATTTATGGTGTTTTAGAAAGACAATTCAGAAATACTTATGAAAAAGCAAGAAAAGATAAGGGTATTACTGGTGAAAATCTTTTAAAAAGATTAGAATGCAGACTTGATACTATCGTTAATAGACTTGGTTTTGCTGTTTCACAGAGTGCTGCAAGACAACTCGTTACTCATAAGCATGTAACTGTTAATGGAAAGATTGTAAATGTTCCTTCCTACTTAGTTAAGGTTAACGACAAGATAGGTATTAAAGAAAAATCGAAAAAATTAGAAATAATTCACGAATCTTTGAAGAGATCAGCAGATAATCCTACTCAATATCTTAGATTAGATAAAGAGAATTTACTAGGTGAACTTGTGGATGAACCTAAGCGTGAAGATATGCCGATTAAGTTAAACGAACAATTAATCATCGAACTTTATTCTAAGTAATGAGAGAGTGTAATGACTATTTTACCATTTAAAGTGCCAGATAAAATTGATGTAGAAAAAGAAACGCTAAGAAGAGATTACGGAAAATTTATCCTATCTCCTTTAGAAAGAGGATATGGTATGACAATTGGTCATGCTATGAAGAGAGTTTTGCTATCTTCTATTCAAGGAGCTGCGATATATTCTATCAAAATTGATAATGTTCTTCACGAATTCTCTGTTATTGAGGGAGTGAAGGAAGATGTAGTTGCTATCATTTTGAATTTGAAAAAGGTTCATTTAAAATTAAATGAAGGTAGAACTGCTAAAGTTACAGTTAATTTAAAAGGCAAAAAAATATTTACGGCTAAAGATATTGAAGATGCATCTAATGGAGAAGTGGAAGTGTTCAATCCTGAGCATGAGATTGCTACTTTAAACGAGGATGCAGAATTTAGTATCGAATTGAATATTAAATTAGGCAGAGGATATGTTCCGGCTGATCAAAATAGAAATGAAAATGATCCTATTGGTACAATCGCGATTGATTCAATCTTTACGCCAATTGTTAAGGTAAGTTATTTTATTGAAAATACAAGGGTTGGAGAAAGAACTGATTATGAAAAGCTTACTTTTGAAGTTGTAACAGATGGTGCTGTAACTCCGGAAGAAGCTATTACTTACGCTGGTAGTATCCTAAAGGATCATATTAATCTATTTATTCAATTTGAAATAGAAGAGGATAAAGATGCTTATGAGGAAGAAGATCCTGATCTAATAAATAAGAGAAATTTATTACAAATGTCGATTGATGAACTAGAACTTTCTGTAAGATCTCATAATTGTTTAACAGATGCAAAAGTGAAAACAATTGGTGATTTGGTAAGAAAGAAAGAAAGTGAAATGCTTAAATTTAGAAATTTTGGTAAGAAATCACTTGGGGAGCTAAATAAAGTTCTAAAAGAAAAAAGTCTTGAATTCGGCATGGATGTTGATAAGTATCTTAAAGAATCAAAAAAGAATTAATGAGTTTGAGGTAAATTAAAATGAGACACTATGTTAAAGGAAAAAAATTAAATAGAACTAGTAGTCATCGTAGAGCAATGCTTGCTAATTTGGTTATGCAACTATTTATGAATAAACAAATAACTACTACAGTTCCAAAAGCTAAAGAAGCTAGGAGATTTGCAGAAAAAATGATTACTTTAGGAAAAAAAGGTGATTTAAATTCTCTTAGACAAGCTCTTAAGTTTTTAAAGCATAAAAGCGTTGTTCATCTTCTTTTCCATACTCTAGCTCCTTTCTATCAAGAAAGACAAGGTGGATATACTAGAGTACTTAGAGTTGGATTTAGAAAAGGGGATGCTGCTGAAACCGCTCTTTTGCAATTAGTTGGAGCTGAAGATTTGGGATATGAAGCTGGAGATCTCAGGGATTATCAAGTGAAGGGTGAGCCTAAGGTTGCCGGTGAAGAGAGCAAATCAGATAGTGAGAAATAAGGCTTTATGTTTTATTATTTTAGTGGCAAGATTTTATCTTGCCATTTTTTTTATCAAAATTTTAGCTTGTTATATCTCAATTACCATTTTATGGATTTTCAGAAAGGAAGCAAATGAAAACAATATTAATTATCGCTATTTTTTTAATATCTATAGTTGCTAATGCTTTAGAAGTTGGAGAAGGTGTTCCAAATTTTAAAATTAAGGATCAATTTGGTAATGAACAATTGATTAAAAACGATACTAAATTTATTTTACTACCTTCAGATAAGGCTACAAGTGAAATTTTGACTGACTATCTTGCGAGCAAGCCTAAGGGTTTTTTAACAGAAAAAAAAGCTTATTATCTTGCTGACATTTCAGAGATGCCGAGTTTTGTTGCTAAATTTTTTGCTCTACCTAAGATGAAGGACTATTCCTTTTTAATTCTCTTATTATCTGAAGATCAAGCCAAATTCTTCAATAAAAAGGAAGATTCTATAACTGTTTATTTTTTTAGTGCCGGAAAAGTTTCTGAAATTAAATATCTTAAATCAGCTGAAGAATTGGATGCTGTACTATTGGATAGTAATAAGTAGCTCTATTTTTCCCAAAGTTTATGCCTGTTTCAGGGTAATATTTAGGCAGCTGGGGGGAGGGCAGTAGTATCTAGTTCTCTGAATTGTACCTATAATAAATATCTCTTGATCTTTATAAAAAAAAATCTTGTTTATTTGATTATTTTTTATTTAATTAAAGTATTAGTTTATGAAAAGTAAATCCAAAGTTTAAGTGCTTATTGGATTTTGTTCTATACTCTCATATATCTTGGTGATAAGCTTTTATTGGGAATATTTTATTTTAATGCTTTTTACCGGATTGTTTAAAATTTTGATTGAGGATTATTATGATTTGTAAAAGATGTAATACTTTGAATTCCAATGATGCAACTAATTGCGAAAATTGTGGAGCTGAGTTAAAACCTAAGACTAGCTCTGTTGCTGCTCCTCAGAATGCGAAAAAAAGCAGTGGCAAAATCAATTTAGCATTAAAAAAAACAGCTACAGCAAATCTTAAATCTAATAGTTTTACTTATACTAGTAAGTATGTAGTGGTGGGAGTATCTTTTTTAATTATTCTATTTTTTATTGTTCTTGGTTTAGACTTGATTGGTGGAGAGTTTAATTTAGTTACTGACCTTGTCAATAGAATTAACAGTACTAGTCAAGTAACTAAAAATCAGGAGAAAAGAATGCCGGTATCCTTGGCTGCTATTTGGGCTCCTGAAGAATTTGTTATAGTGCCAAAGCCCAAGAAACAAAAGGATGGATCTAAGGTTGTTATTAAGAGAAAACCTCGAAATCTTCAAACTTATACTAATCCTAAAGATAAAATGACAATGATTTTGATTCCTGCCGGAGAAGTTAAGGTTGGGAGTAATTCTGATAGGAATTCAAATCCGGCTCATAAGGTTCGGGTGATGCCTTTTTATATTGATGAACACGAGGTAACCAATAAGCAGTATTTAAAATTTGTTAAGGAAACTAATAGGGCTTTACCCAAATATATGGAAGATAAGAAGAATGTTGATCTTGAGAAACCTGTGGTTGGGGTTAGTCTGGCTGATGCCATGGCTTATGCTAAATGGGCAGGTAAGAGGCTTCCTTCTGAGTTTGAGTGGGAAATAGCAGCTAGAGGTGGATTTAGCAATTTAAATTATCCTTTTAGTAATAAACTCTTAAATATTAATTTTGTGAGGAATCGTAATTCGAGTGGTAGGGCTGCAAAAGTTGCTAGAACTGAAAAAAACGATTTCGGACTTTATGATCTTTCGGGGAATGTTTTCGAGTGGACAATTTCTGATGCAAAGGCTTACCCTGGGGGAGATATTGCTCGCTTGGAGGGTTATAAAGTTGTCAAAGGGGGGTCTTTTTTAAGCTCAGATGAAGATTTAAAGGTTTATAAGAGATTTTTTAGAAAGAAAAACTATGTTGCTAGAGATCTAGGTTTTAGATGTGTAATGGATAATTAAGCTGATATGGATAATTTTAATTACCTATTAATTAGAAAAAAAATTTATGATGCTCTTCTTAGTAGAGACGGTCTCTACGGAGATTCTAATTTGCCATTGCTTAAGAGAGAATTCAATTTTGCAAGGGTTAAAATTACTAATCCAAGGAATGCTTTGGTTAATAATCTCAAGGATAATTTTATTGCTGAAAACAAACCAGAGCAGCTAACCAGTGAAAGCTTGTTTGACCTTGAAAAATTAGTTGAAAATTGTGAATTATGCCAGCTATCTAAATCTAGAAAGAATACTGTTTTTGGAGAAGGTGATGCTAATGCTGATGTTTTTGTGGTTGGAGAAGCTCCCGGAGCAAATGAGGATTTAGAAGGACGAGTTTTTGTTGGAAAGGCAGGACAGCTTCTTACCAAAATGCTTTTGGCAATAGATCTTAAAAGAGAAGCTTGCTTCATTAGTAATGTTTTAAAATGCAGACCTCCCTTTAATAGAGATCCCAATCCTGATGAAATTCAAAAATGCGCCAAATTCTTAGATAAGCAAATTGAAATTGTGAAACCTAAGGTTATTTTAGCTCTGGGAAGAATTGCTGCTCAAAGATTGTTAAATGTCGAAAAGAAAATGTTTGAATTTCGTAATTCCAAAAATTTTTATAAAGGTATTCCTCTTTTGGTTACTTATCACCCTTCCGCTTTACTTAGAAATGAGCAGTGGAAGAGATATGCTTGGGAGGATTTGAAGAGGCTGAGAAATTTGCTTAATAATCTATAATTCTATCCTGAGTTCGATATAAGGATATTATGAATATTTAATATTAAAAATGTCATTGCGGACATTGATCCGCAATCTCAAAAGCAATGGGATGACCTTCGGTGGTGGCTTTCCCGCTCCGTATCGGAGTGCGATAACCGTTAGGTCTGTGTTAACTCCAGTCTTTTTATAAGTTTTTAATACAAAATAATATAAAAGTATTCTGTTTTGTTTTTTTATTCGATGAAATAAAATATTATAACCATATTTAAAGTTTGTTGTTTTTATTTAGAACTCATGTTAATTCTAGGCTTTAGGGTGTGATTTATAATAGGTGTCTTTTATTTTTTCAAGCGATAAATGAGTGTATATCTGGGTTGTTGAAAGACTTGAGTGCCCTAATAATTCTTTAACAGAGACAATATCTGCTCCATTATCAAGTAAATGAGTTGCAAAGCTATGTCTAATAGTATGAGGACTTGCTTGGTTAATTTTTGAAATATCAGAAATTATTTTTTTGATAACTCGCTGAATTTGCCGTCTTGAGAGCTGATTTCCATTTTTAGATAAAAATAAAAACGGATCATTTCGATTTATTTCATTTCTGAAACTCAAGTATTCCCTATAGATATTTTCTATTTTTTTTGAAAAAGGAATAATTCTTTCTTTCCTACCCTTCCCCAAGACTTTAAGAGATAGTTTTTGGAAATTAAAATCATTAACTTTGAGATTTTGTAATTCAGCTAAGCGGATTCCGGTAGCATAGAGTATTTCAATTAACAATTTATTTCTCGTATCAAGAAAATTGGTCGTAGGTAAATTCTCAATGACTTCTTTTATTTGTAATTTGGTCAAAAACAGGGGAAGTTTTTTATCTAATTTAAGATGATTGATATTGATTAATGGATCTGTATTGATAATTTCATTAGCTAAGAAGAATTTATACAATGACTTGATTGTGCTAAGAAGTCTATTGTAGGTTGTTTTTTTTATATTTTCCTTGAGTCTTGATCTGAGGAATAATCTTATTTCTTTTGATTTGATTTTGGTTAAATCTTTAGTGAAATAATCGCTAAAATATTTTAAATCTCTTTGATAACTAGTGATAGTATGAGAAGAGTAATTTTTCTCGATTTGGAGATATTTTAAGAATTGTTCAATATAGTCAGAGTTTTTATTTATCATCATTTATAAATAGATTGCGTAGAAAGAAAGATAACTTATGGAAATTATAATAATTAATGCAGAGATGAAACCTTTATCATCATTTTTTCTTTTATTTCTAAATTGAATTAGATAAATGTTTATCAATCCAATAAGGAGAGAAGCTCCCGCGAAATAAATAGTTGTTCCTAATAATTTATAATTCCATTTGTCGGAAAGGGAATGGGATACTAAGGAATCAAAGAATGTTTTTTCGTGAGGTCTTGCTTTAAAAACGAAAGCTAAAGCTGTAAATAAAGAAATCAACGCTATTATGTTGTTAAAAAATATTATTTTGACCAAAAAATCTGATTTCTTTTGAGGTGGAGTCACAAAGGCTTCATCTTCATCTCTAATGCTGTCATATTTTTTAAAAATATCAAAATCATTCATTTTTATTCTATCCCGGTCGTTATAATTAGATAGTTTTTTACAATATATCCAAAGAAAAAAAATATGTCAAATAGAAAAAAGAGTATAACTAGATATTCTCGAAAATTTTTAAATTATTTTTGGAGAAACTACTAATATCTCATAGAAATACCTTTCTGGGGCATATTAAGAGGCGGTTTTAGTAGGATTCGTTTTTTTTATGTTGTTGTTTTATAGTAAAGACGATTGGTGCACCTATAACTAGATCGCAACTTTTTTTAGCGTATAAATTTTATTTTTCTTTTCACGAAAAATTATCTTATATTAGATATTGTAGAATAGAATAATTTTAATGGGAAGATTTAAGATGAAAAAACTTGGACTTGGCATACAGGAACTTTCAGAACTTAGAAAGCATAATCGTATTTATGTAGATAAAACAAAAATCATCAAGAATTTGATAGAAAATGAAAAATATTGTTTTCTTTCTCGCCCAAGAAGATTTGGAAAGTCCTTACTTTTAAACACTATGAAAGAAATTTTTCAGGGAAACAAAGATCTTTTTAAAGATACCTATATATATAATGAATGTAATTTTAAGGAAGTATTCCCTATAATTAAAATTGATTTTTCAAGCTTAGCTTATGATTCTTTGGGATTAGAAAAAGTTATTGATAAAGAGCTTGATATTATTGCTACAGAAAACGAGATTGCTTTTGAAAATGCGGAAATTTATTCTGAAAAATTTAGAGAATTAATCATAAAACTTAGCAAAATAAATCCGGTTGCAATTTTAATAGATGAATACGACAAACCGATTATTGATTACATTGATGGAAAATCACGAGCTACTGCTGAGAAAAATAGACAAATTATGAAAAATTTCTACTCTGTTCTTAAGAATTTAGATGTTCATATTAGATTTTTATTTATTACAGGTGTTTCTAAATTTAGTCGGGTTTCAATTTTTTCAGAGCTTAATAATTTGACAGATATAACAATCAACGAAAAATATTCCAATATTATAGGCTATACTGAAAAGGAGATTATAAATAATTATCCATCATATTTAAAAGAGCTTGAGCAAAAATTTAGGTTTAATAGAAAAAAATTATTAGAAAGAATCAAATTCTGGTATAATGGTTATTCTTGGGATGCTAAAAATTTTGTTTATAATCCTTATTCTGTTTTAAATCTTTTTAATTCTTTGGAATTTGAAAATTTTTGGTTTAAATCCGGAACTCCTACCTTTTTGACCAAACTAATAAAAGAGCGAAATATTGATGTTAAAGAATATGACAAACAAATAAATATTTCTAGGAGCGTTTTGGATTCTTACGAAATTTCTAATATTGATACTTCTGTTCTTTTATTTCAAACCGGATATTTAACAATTAAAGAATGTATTAGAGATGAGGAGTTCGTTTCGTTCCAAATGGGTTATCCTAATATGGAAGTTAGATCTTCTATTTATCTTTTCATGGGTGCGGAGTTTGCCGGACTTCATAATTTAAAATATTCTGATACTGTTAATAGATTAATGATTGCTCTTAAGCAAAATAAAATTGAAGATTTTATCAAAAGTATTAGGGTACTCTTTGCAGATATTTCAAGTAATCTTGCCAGCAATCAAAAGGAAAGTTATTATCACACTGTTCTTTATCTAGCCTTAAAGTTTATAGGAATCCAGATTGAGGTGGAGGTTAATACCAATCATGGTCGGATTGATGCAGTAGTAAGAACTATAGATTATATTTATCTAATGGAATTTAAGATGACTAATGCAGGGGCTGCTCTAAAACAGATTAAAGAGAAAAAATATTACGAAAGATATTTGGATGATGAGAGAGAAATTATTTGCCTTGGAGTTGCTTTTAATGCTGATGATAGAAATGTAAAGGGATATGAAGTGGCAAGTATAGAAGAAATTAAGTCGCTAGCACTTTAATTGAAAATCGGACTCCGATTCTCAGCGGTTTATCACAGGCGAAGATAATCTCCAATGCATGTAAAGATAGTAAGGAGATCCTGAATCAAGTTCAGGATGCTATGACAAAGTGGTCCTATTTTAAGACAGTCTCATAATTTTTTTTGGTAGCTAGGAAGAGATATGGTTCCACGGTATAGGAAAGGTCTTGCTTTGGTGAGACCTTTTTCCTGACTTCCGAAGTAAAAATGGCTAATTTTGTAATATCCAATTAATATATAAGATATTTTTTTTTAATTTTGTTTTTAGGTGTTAAAAGATTTTTTCAAAATCTACTAACTTGCTTTTTTCCTTTCTTTTGTAGTCAAAAGAAACAAAACCTCTTCTTTTTCCTGGTAAAAAAGAAGCAAAAGTACCACTTGATCATCGCACGACAATCTTTTTTTAGGTACAGGAAGCGGAGA